>Ga0123519_10005688_pt1 | contig 19794 bp, 21 predicted proteins | sample YelNatPaOPRAMG02_FD_87396 | JGI IMG/M metagenome (GOLD analysis project Ga0123519, IMG submission 87396) | Hot spring microbial communities from Yellowstone National Park - Yellowstone National Park OP-RAMG-02 (version 2) | ecosystem: Environmental > Aquatic > Thermal springs > Hot (42-90C) ...
ACCACTTGCATCTGCTACACAACGGTCTCCTACACAGGCTCCACTCCTGTCACTGCTACAACGGTCACTTATGCAAGCTCCACTTCGGTCACTTCTGCAAGCATCTCCTACACAAGCACCACTTCGGTCTGTTCTACAAGCATCACTTACACAGGAACCACTTCTATCTGTTGCACAGATATCTGCTCTACAGCTCCTAGAAGTATCTACGCCACACCGATCATAGCTACAACCTCCACTAGCATCAAGTAAGCATTTGTCATTGGTACAGCCTCTACTGTAATCTCCTATACAGGCATCGTTTATACAGGAACCACTCTGGTCATTACGGCAGCGGTCTAGTAAACATCTGCCGGAATTGTCTACCCTACAGGAATCAATCCTACAAGCACTACTGATATCAAATACGCACCTATCACTACGACATCCTCCACTAGCATCCATATAACAATGATCATTACGACAGCCTTGTACATCAGCAAAACAAATATCTACTCTATCCTGTTCCCTAGCTCGTGCTTGATCTGCTGGACTTGGACCTGCTGGACCTATAGGCGGCTTTTGAATTTGTTCTGGCCGAAAAGGTTCTCCTGGATAAGGCTGGATATAAGGTCCTCCTATAAGCATTTTATTACTTCACCTCCTTAAATTAATCCTTGGCATAAAGCACCTGGACTTATTTAAATATCACTTTTTTTAAAAAAAAGTAAAGGGTAAATTTTTAAAGAAATTAATAATAAGTATTGAATAATACTAAATCTTGTTTTATAATAAGTATAGAATGGATACACAAAGGAGATTAAAAGAAAAAAAATTAACTATTACCCCACAACGCAAAGCTATTCTGGATTTTTTACTATCTACTAAAGAACATCTTACTGCCGAAGCTATTTATTTTATACTTAAATCCAGGTTCCCTATGCTTTCAAAGGCTACAGTATATAATAATTTAAAAACTCTGGCAGAAAAGGGTTGTCTACAGGCTCTTCATTTAGGAGAAGGTGGTGTACTTTATGATTGGAACCCCAATGATCACCCCCATCTTCTATGTAGCAAGTGTGGGAGGGTAATCGATGTAAAGTTATCTTCCCCTGTACATATTCTTTCTGATGAATGTAAGATAGAAAAGATAGAACTCAATCTCTATGGAATATGTAAAGATTGTCTAGAGATTATTAGTTAAAAAGTTGTAAATCCTAAGAGCCAACTCCAAAGGCAAGAGAAAGGCACAAAGGAAAAAAATAAAAATTTACCAGCCGCTGTGCCTAAGAGAGTAGGAAACGCGGTATTTTCGGTTACTTATTATTTTATTTGCTAATTTTAGCCAATTCCTCCTTAAATTGTTTAATTATAAGTTGAAGCTCAGGATGGGAGCTTTCTTCATTCTTCAGGAAAGCAAAAGCCTCGTTGGCCAGGCAACTTTGTTTCTCTTCTACAGCAAGGAGAAATAAAATTTGAGCACTTTTAATTGCCTCTTCACTTTTAGGGAATGCTACTAAAATCTTTTGAAATATCTTTATACTTTCTACTTTTTCTCCTATTTTTAATAAAGCACAACCAAGGTCATACCAGGCATTACAAGCATCTGGATTTAATCTTATAGCCTGTTTATATAAAAAAGTTGCCAGTAGTGGCAAGTCTGCTCTTTGAAGAATATCAGCTAATTTATTTATTATATCACCTTGTTTTGCACTTTGTTGTAAAGCATAAATATATGCATTAAAAGCCTTTTCCCACTCCCCTTTTAATTGCAATGTGTCCCCTATATTTATAAGAGTTTCAGCCTCAAAAAAGATGTTCAATGCTTTAATGTAGCATTTTAAAGCTTCTGTTAAAGACCCTTCATTAAAGTATTTATTCCCTTCAAAGTTCAATTTAGATGCTTTTTCTCTGGCTCCTTCACCAGCCAAAATCGTCCTCTCCATCTTTATCATCCGCATCAAAGAAATTTCCATTCTCATCTTCTTCATCTTGGTTATCAGTGTTAAATAGATTATTTTGATTATAAATCGGATTGGCATTGATAAGTTGTGCACCATCTACTATAACAGGAATACCCAGTGGATATGGATTCTTAAGTTGTGGGGATGTCTTCAATTTAAATTGATACTGTCCTTCCTGCACCTTCTTAGACTCTTCTGGCGACAAATTTAAAGGACAGTAAAGGTTTTTATCTTCTCCCTGAATAAGGTAAAAGACACCCCCATCTTGCGATTGGAATTGAACCAGTGTCCCTATTAAAGTAAATTCTTTAAAAGCTGGGGTAGCTTGTGCTGAAGGTACTGGTGTGCCTACTGGTAAAGGTGTAGAAAGTTCTGGCAGAGGAGTGGATATAAAGGTAGGGGTAACCACTGGATTTACCGGCACATACTGTAGTGGTTGACTATTTAAAAAATCACTACCTGTAAACATAAAAAGAAGAAAAAGAAAAAGTAATAAAATTTTGTTTTTATTTTTCATAATAATCATACCTCCTTTAGTTCTTTTAAATTTGAATTGCACTCTTTGATAACATAAATATATGCTGCTACAGGTTGCCCTGTTTCTATATATACTACCACCCTACGGCATTCAAATTCTACATTGGTTGCTTGATAAAAAGATTCAATTTTTACAAGCTCCTCTTCGGTTGGAAACAAAAAAAGATTTCCCTCTACATAATCTTCCTCTTCTGCCAATTCTATATTAATAATACCTTTAGAAGTAGTTTCTTTCTTTTTTACTCCAAATAATTTAGCTTTTGTAATTAATTTAAAATTAACATTTAAATTTTGCAAACTCTCTTCTGATAAATTACCAAAACTAAAAAATATTACCTCTTCCTCTCCAGGTTGCTCATACTTATAAGGCACTACTCGTTTACATATTTTCTCTTCTTTTCTTTCTTTCTTTTCAACAAATGCTTTATCCCTATCTAAATGACGGTAATCCTGTCTATAAGCAGGGTATATATATGGAATCAAATATTGTTTATGTATATATAAAAAATACCAGAAGCCTGTTTCACTCTTAAAATGGAATATCGGGAAGCCATCTTTATCAAAATTAGGATAAAAGGAAGCACACTCTTTGCAAATATACAAAGGTTCTGGATATTCTCCTTCTGTAGGAACAACACCATCAAAATTTCTTTTCTTACAAATTTCACACTTCATTTATTTTAACATGTAAGATGAAATGCTCCAAATACCTGTTTACCTTCTTCTGATAAGCGATTAAATTTTTCGACAGCTTCCTGGGTTGGACATATGATTACTTCTACTCCTATTTTAGTAAAACTTTCTTTTACCTTGTCTCCTACTTCTACCATTCCATAGTAACCAGTTCCAAAAATTACTACTTGTGGGCGAACATTAGTAAAATCTTTTAAATCTTCCTGTACAACTTTATGCCCATTCTGTCGCCACCAAGGAGAAAATACCTTACCCTTAGAAATAATTACATCTTTAGAATACTCCTTCCCGTTAATTAATATTTTGCCAAATTGATAACTATCTATTTTCATCGCTCATCATTGTGGTGTTTGATGACCAGATAAAGGGACCACACAAATGAATTTAAATAAACCCTTACCTTTATTACAAAATTGATGCCACTCCATCGGTTGTATAAACAAGGCAGTATTAGAAGTTAAGTATACACTCTCCTCTGCCAATCTAAGCTCTCCTTCACCTTCAATTACAAAAACTTCATGTTCCCAGGGATGTTGGTGATACGGTGTAAATCCATTCTCTCCAAGCTCAAATACTCGCATTACAAAATTCTTTGCTCCTACTTCTGGAGGGGTAAGCACTTTCATAATTACATTTTTTATTGTTTCACCATTTGGGTAGGTATATTTACTTGCACCATCTAGCTCCACTTTGAACATTTAAAGATCGGCCTCCTTTTTGGGAAAAAGTTTTAACAGAAGTTTTGCAAACAACTCAACATAATTTCGACACACTTCTTTTGCTCTACTATCCGGGAAGCCTATTGCTACAGGCCCATAATGATCCCCTTCCGCATCTCCTATAATTACCATTCCATGAATTAACATAGCCTGTAAGATGCTTAGAATAGTTGTCTCATTACCACCACCTATATTATGAGAAGAAGTAAAAGCTCCTCCTACTTTCCCTGCCAGCTTTCCATGAATTTTAACACTCTTATCAAAAAGAACCTTTACCTCTCCTGCCATACCTCCATAATAAGTAGGGCTTCCAATAATTATTCCATCAGCCTCTAAAAGATCTTCTATTGTAGTTTCCTGCAACTTTTTTATTTTAACATCTATTGGATAACTTATAAATGCTTTTAAAATCTCTTTAGCCATAGCCTCTGTATTCCCACTACGAGAATAATAACTTATTAATACTTTAGGCATATCCTTACCCCCTTTCTCTTAGTTTTTTGTGCCATTGCCAGGCAGAAGCAATAATCTCTTCTAAAGAATAACGAGGTCTCCAGCCAAGCAAAGTAGTTGCTTTTTTATTATCAGCTATTAGTATAGGAGGGTCTCCACTTCGACGAGGGGCCTCTATAACTTTAAAATCTTTCCCTGTAATTTCTTTTACTTTACTAATAACTGCTTTTACAGACCAGCCTTTACCTACTCCAAGATTAAATACTTCACCCTCTATATGCCCTTCTAAAATTGCTTCTAGAGCTAACAAGTGAGCATCTGCCAGATCATTTACATGGATATAATCCCTGATACAGGTCCCATCAGGGGTAGAATAATCTGTCCCGTAAATCTTAATATCCTCTCTTATTCCTAAAGCAGTTTCAAGGGCAAGTGGAACCAGATGCGTCTCTTTAATATGCCATTCACCTATCTTGCCTGACTCATCAGCACCTGCTGCATTGAAATATCTCAAACTTACATAATTTAAACCATACGCAACCTTATAATCATTTAATACATTCTCTATTGCTAATTTTGTATTACCATAAGGATTTATTGGAGAAAGCGGATGTCTTTCGTCAATAGGTAGATATTGAGGTCTACCATAAACAGCACAACTAGAAGAAAAAATAAAATTTTTAACTTTAAATTTTAGCATTATTTTAAGCAAAATTAAAGTATTAACAAGATTGTTAAAATAAAATTTTTGTGGATCTGCTACTGATTCAGCAACTTCTATAAAAGCTGCAAAATGAATTACACCATTGATTGGAAATTTAGCAAATACTTCCTCCTCCAGTGTATTTTCATCCTCTAAATCTCCAACTATTAAATTGCCTCCAGCTACTAACTCCCTATGCCCCGTGGAAAGATTATCATAGATTATTACATTGTAACCTTTTTCTAAAGCTTTCTTTACAGTATGCGACCCTATATACCCCGCTCCACCTGTAATTAATAAAAACCCTTTCTCCTTCATTGCATTAACTAAATTCTCTTTTTTATTTTTTTTCCCTTCTAAAAGGATTGCTAAAATTTAAGTGGTATGATATTATATAAAGAGAAGTCGGGTTAAACTCTTTGTGCCTAAACTCGTACCAAAAAGGAGGAGTAAATATGAGTTTTGAATTGCAAGACGAAGTTTTTGCAGCAGTAGATACTATAGAAGAGATAATTCATTCTGAAGTTGGGAAAAAGAAATTTCGCAATCTTTTTAAAATAGACCCAGAATTCTATAAAAAGAAAGGAATTGAAATTAACCTAATAATAGCACAACGCTTTTGTAAAAAGAAACACCTACCTAAAATTACTAGTTTCTTAAGCACCAGGAGTATAGAGGTAGAAGGACATGGGGAAATTTCTGACCCACTTGAAGTTATTAAGCTTTGTTGTTCCCAAAAAGAAGATTATCTACCTAGCAAATTACCTATGGCAGAAAAAATCTTTAGGGTATTTCTTAAAAATGGAAATATCCCATTAAATACCTACCAGATAGGTAGAGAGCTTGGTTGTGGAAACTTTCGAGAGTATCAATATATATATGATTTACTTAGCAATGATGAATTTTATGGTTTCACACTTGTCAAAGAATAAGGGAGAAAGACAATGGGGCATTTATTAGAAAATTCTGCTTTTGCTTCTAAAAGAGAGGCTCATATTTATCTACTGTATGAACTTTCACAGAAGTTAAATTCTTCCCTTAATCTAAAAGCTGTATTAAATAATACTATGGATACTGTATTAGAGGTTATGAAAGCAGAGCGAGGCTATTTTCTACTTATAGACAAGAGAACAGGTGAACTAAAAATCGAAGTAGCCCGGAATATAGATAAAGTAACTATAGAAAGTAAAGACTTTTCTATAAGTAAAAAAATTATTGACCAGGTTGCAAAAGAAGGCAAACCTATACTTACCTCTAATGCTTTACAGGATCCTCGCTTTAGAGACAGCAAGAGTATCTTTCTCTATGCCATTCGTTCTATACTTTGTGTTCCTCTATTAATTAAAGAGAAGGTCATTGGGGTGATTTATATTGATAGTAGAATTCGTCAAGGTATTTTTAAAGAAGAAGATAAGGAGTTACTTATGAGTATTGCTAATCAGGCAGCAATTGCTATTGAAAATGCAAGACTATATGAAGAACTAGAAAATACTTATTTACAGGTTATAAAAACTTTAGCCAATGCAATTGAAGCTAAAAGCCCTTATACTAAAGGACATTCAGAGCGGGTAACTGAATATGCAATTAAGATTGGTAGAACTCTGGGATTTACCACTCAACAACTTAAAGAGCTAGAAATAGCTGCTATTTTACATGATGTAGGGAAGATCGGGGTAAAAGAAGAAATACTTAATAAACCTGGCAAACTTGAACCTGAAGAAATGGAAGAGATTAAAAAACATCCCAAAATTGGTTATGATATTATTTCTCCTATAAATTTACCAGAAGCAGTAAAATTATCTGTCCTTCATCATCAAGAGCGTTACGATGGTAAAGGTTATCCAGATGGGATTACAGGTGATGATATTAATATTTATGCTAGAATTATTGCTGTTTGTGATAGTTATGATGCAATGACAAGTGACCGAATTTATCGCCCTCATCTGCCGAAAGAAGTTGCTATTGAAGAAATTAAAAAAAATGCAGGAACCCAATTTGATCCTATTATAGTTGAAGCATTTTTAAAGGCATTCTCCAAATAAATAATGAAAATCATATTTTTAGGCACCGGGGCTGCTAGCCCAAATCTAAAGCGAAATCTCTCTTCTGTGTTTATGCACTGGGAAGGAGAGAGTTTTCTTTTTGATTGTGGTGAAGCCTGCCAGATTCAACTTCGTTATGCAGGAATTAAGCCAGGGAAGTTTAGACAAATCTTTATTTCTCATCTCCACGGGGATCATATTCTTGGACTTATGGGACTGCTTATGACACTAGAATTGTCTGGTAGGGAATTGCCACTTGTTATTACCGGGCCACCGGGACTTAGAGAATTTATAGAAGTAAACAGAAGACTCCTTCACACTCGCTTTTCCTTTCCTTTAGAAATTTATGAAATAGATAAGGAAACAGTATTTAAGCAGGAACAGTTTACTATATGGGCTATGCCTCTTAAGCATAGGATATTTACCCTGGGTTATGCATTTTTAGAAAAAGACAAGCCAGGTAAATTTAACTTAGAGAAAGCCAGGTCTTTAGGTATTCCCGAAGGCCCTTTATATGGGAAATTACAGAGAGGAGAAAACATAACACTTCCAAGTGGAGAGATAATTTACTCTTCACAAATAGTAGGTCCACCTGTAAAAGGAAGAAAGTTAGTTTATTGCGTAGATACTCGCCCTTGTAACGAAGCTCTAACCCTAGCACAATATGCAGATATTTTGATTTATGATGGCACATTTCTACCCAAACATCTTAACAAAGCTCAAAAAAGTGGGCATTCTACAGTTGAAGAAGCTGCAACTCTAGCAAGGGAGGCAAAAGTAAGAAGACTAATCCTAACCCATATTAGTTCTCGCAACCAAAGCCTAAAAGAAATCTTACAACCAGCTCAAGCCATATTCCCTAATACCACAGTAGCAGAAGATTTAATGGTTATAGAGGTGCCACTTAATAAAGGACTTTAAACTAGTTTTATGAAACTGGTAAGTTAAAATCTGCGGTTTATCTACAGGAGTGATACTCCCATATCCCAACTTCTAACGGATTAAGAATAATTGTGGTTTTCCCACTCTTTACTGTTATATCCTTCCCAATGATTTTTCCTTCTCCATATTTACCATCTGGTAAGGATGTCGGCAATGTAAAAGCTACTCTCTCCCTACCTTTGTTTAAAGCCACCAGCACTACATCCCTTTCTAGCAGTCGCTCATAGATGTATACATCTTTAGTTACTTTGACTGTTTTTTGAATACCTCGCCTTAAAGCAGAATTAATTTGACGAAGTTGTGATAATTTTTTAATGTTGCTGGCAAAGGTATTACCTTCCAGGTTAAAGTCTTTCATCATCTCCCGATTGTAAGGTTCACCACCTATCCCCCAGGTAGAAATTGTTTGATTATGCAGAAATTGCTCAGTGCCATAATAAATACAGGGTATACCACGAGTGGTAAGCAGTAAATAAGTTGCCATTTCAAGTAACTTTGAAGCTTTTTTTACGGAGTTTCCACTTGCAATAGCAGTAGAAAGGAACCTTGGTAAATCGTGATTGTCAATACAGGTTACAGTTGTATAAGGGTCTGGAAGATTTTTATCATTAGCAAGTAGCTTAGGAATTAGAATAAAGCTTTCTCCCTGAGCAATTACTTTTACAATAGTTTTCTGCAAACTAAAATCTATAATAGATATGCCAGTTTCCTTGGCAAACTCTACAGCACCTTCTACATCTGCTCCACCCATAGACCATTCACCAAATATAAAAAGGTCTGGCTTAAATGAATGCATCTCTTTTGCAAAATCAGCTAACCAACTGGGAGATATATGCCTTACAGTATCAAGCCTTAAAGCATCTATGCCAAAACTAACCCAATATTTTACATAATCTTTTAAATACTTATCTACTAAAGGGTTATCCTGATTTAAATCTGCAAGGTCAAAAAGATTTTTTTCCTGCCATTCCCTCGGGTCTAAATTAGAGAAATCTATAGACCCATTATGATGAAACCACCCGTCTGGGTCGTTACTATAGTCAGCCACAAACTTACCATCATCATATATAGCTCCATCTACTCCCTGTCCTATAGGGCTTGTATGATTTAACACTATATCTAAAACTACTTTTATGTTAATAGAATGAGCCTTGTCTATTAATTCTTTAAATTTCTCTTTAGTTCCAAAAAATCTATTAATTCTTTTAAAATCCATTCCCCAGTAACCATGATAAGGTGCTATCGTCTCCTCTCCATAGCGATAAAGTCTTTCTGGATTTTCTATTATTGGGGTAATCCAGATAGCTGTAATTCCTAATTGCTTAATATAAGGAAGTCTATAAATTATACCTTCAAAATCTCCACCCCAGTAAAGTTTCCAGTTAGAGTGGTCAGAAGAAAAGAGTGTGTCTGGCGGATTATTATCTGTGTCACCATCACAGAAGCGATCCGTCATTATCAGATAGATAACTTCTCCTGTAAAATCACTAGCTATGCCTGCTTTAAAAGTAATTAAAACGAAAAATAATAATATTATTATAAATGGCTTCACTAGACTTAACCACACACCTTTTCTTTTTTATTTATTCTCAAGAGCTAAAATTACTGGTTGATAAGGATTTAAGTGGACTTTTATTTTGCCATTTTCTACTTTCACTTTTTTCCCTGTAAGAAGGTCTTTAAGCTCTGCTATTTTGGGTATATTACTTTCTGCTCTTACAGGAATTTCTCTATATTGAGAGTTAGAAGAATTATTAAGCACAACAATGGTTTCCTTTTTAGGGTCATCATCCCATCGACTATAAGCAAAAATCTGGTCATCTTGCCACATTTCAAGCATTGGACCGGTCTGTAAAGCAGGACGAGTATTCCGAATATTTGTAAGCTGTTTAAAATATTCAAGCAATTCTGGATTCTTACCCCACTCCATATCTTTTCTATTTTCTGGAGGGAATTTGCCCATCTCCTCAAGATGTCCCTCCATAGCTACTTCTGTACCATAATAAATAGTGGGTATCCTATCTATGGTAAATATAAATGCAAGTGCTGTCCGCAACTTCTCCTTACCCCTCTCTCCTGCTACAGTAAGAAAGCGGTCAGTATCGTGGTTATCTATAATTACAGACATCTTTTGTGGGTTGTCATAAACGGCAGCCTCTTCTGTAAGCCGACTTGCTAACTTTCTCATACTATCTCCGCGGGCAAACACATCACGTATTGTAAAATAAAGTGGCATATCAAAGAGAGAATCTATACCACGATTTTGGTAATCAGCTAAATGCCCTGGTACACCATACATATCTTCTCCAATTAAAAGAAAATCCGGGCCAGCTGCCTTATGAATCTCCTTTGAAAACTGTTCCCAAAAATCCTTAGGGATATGCCTTACAGCATCAAGTCTAAAGCCATCTATTCCTGTTTTTTCTATCCACCACTTACACATATCGATTAAGTATCTTGCTACAGCAGGATTCTCTTGAGCCAAATCAGGAAGCCCATACATAGAACCCTGTTCTACTTGGACAGGGTCTTCCCAGTCTTTAATATCTCCTATATGATGAAACCAGTCATATTTAGAAGAATCCTTTGTCCAGGGATGTGCCCAAGCTACATGGTTGAGTGGCATATCTAAAATTACTTTTATACCTCGTTTATGAGCTTTATCTACAAGTTCACGCAATTTTTCTATATCACCTAAATGCTCATCTACACGGAAGAAATCTACAGGCCAATAACCATGATAACCATCGCTTTCTATAAAACTTGTTTGATTATCTATTACAGGGCTAATCCATATAGTAGAAATACCAATGTCTTTTAAATAATCCATTTTATTTATAATTCCCTGCAAGTCTCCTCCATGATAACGACGGAGATCTCCTTTGTTTACATCCATATTATTTGTCACATCTCCATCTTCAAATCTATCAGTTAATACAAAATAAATTATGTCATCTCGCCAATCTCCATCAATTTTAGGCACATAGGAAGAAGGAGAAGCAGTATTAATAACAGAAGTAAGCTTACCATCCTTTTCCCAGGGTTTTTCCGCGGGTTTATCCAGTGTGTCTGTCACTTGTAATGAGAAATCTTTGGAAGTAAATACCTGCAAACTCACAGGCTCTCCATCTTTCCAACCTTCTTTACGCATAAACTCTTTATCTAATGCAAAACTTACTTCTCCTTTTAAAGTATCAAATTTTAATTCCTTTAAAGCTTCTGGTACAGCTACTCCTTTATCAGTGTATACCTTAAAATGCTCTTTATCATAAGCTCCTATTGCAATATTCCAGGGTTGATTAGTCTCTCCTGCGATAGCATCTGGTAGTTCAGTTTTGCCTTCCTTCTTACCTAAATTTATTAAAAGATAAATATCAAGGTTACCATATTCTGCACCTGGTTTAATGTGAGCTAGCTTAACTTTGAAGCGATATGGTTCAAGTGGATTACCTTCCTCAATAGAAATTCCAGTAATATCACGGCTACTGTCAAAACCATCTTTAAGTCTTTTTTCATCCCCTTCTGCAACTTTTACATCTATTACTTGAGGGAAAGCAGGCAGTTTGGAAGTGCCACTTTCACCTATTGTAACTGTATCCTTAATGTTTAATTCCGTGGGTCTAGAAGTTGGCAATACCGCTTTGGGAACCTGAGGCATAACATCTATCTTTTTTATTTCCATCTTCTTCTTATCCCCCTTTTAATTGTTTAATAGTAATTAAATTATAACATACAAAAATAATGACTAATAAAAAGAAATTGTTAAATTTTTGTAAAATTGCTTACTTCTTTTGAAAAAGAAGTAAGCAAGGCACTAAGTGGATGCTTTAGCTTCCGCCGCAAAGTGCTCCCCCACTTAGTGCCTTTACCAGAGAAAATAAACTATAGTCCTCTATTTAGTTCATTTCGCAGTTTGTCAAGCATTTTCTTTTCTCCAGGAGTCAGGGAATGGAAGCCTTCTCTGGAGATTTTTCCCAGCAATTCATCTAATTTAATTCGCGCTTTTTCTTTTCTCTGTAAATTATGATTTTGCCAGTGCTTATTAAAACTAAAACTATATATAAAATCCAATTTTTGTTCTGTTTTTAAATACAGATAACCAACTATCATACCACCAAGATGTGCTAAATGAGCAATTCCTGGAGTTCCTCCTCCTATAAAAGAAAAGCTGGATAAAAACTCTATTAACCCAAACAAAATCACAAAAACCTTTGCCTTCATAGGAAAAAAGAAAAATACAAGCACAATCCTATCGGGGAAAAGCATTCCGAAAGCTAACAATAACCCAAAAATTGCTCCAGAAGCTCCTATAGTTGGTAGTATTGAATTGGGAGTAAAAATAGTAGTAATTACTCCAGCTCCTATTCCACATATTAGATAATAACGCAAAAACTTACTCTCTCCCCACATTTCTTCCAGTTCACTTCCAAACATCCATAGAGCAAGCATATTAAATAAGATGTGGCCCATTCCACCGTGAAGAAACATATATGTAAATAACTGCCAGACTTTGCCATGTATGACCTCTCTTGGGACTAAAGCAATATTAAGAAAAATTTTATATAAAACCACAGCAAGTTTAGGATAAATTACTTGAAGTGCTGTCATTCCTAAATAAAATAATACAAATGCTACTGCATTAATTAGAATTAACCTCTTAACCTGTGGTGTTATACTCCATAACATATTAAAGAGCTATTTCTAGCAGTACCTATTAAATCCTCTCTCTAAATTTCCATTTGTAGTCAACTTTGAATATTTGGTTAAAAATTTCTACTTAAAGCAGGATAAGAATGTTAAAAGGAAAACTTCTTTTTAAAAGAGATGAAAAGGTTTATTTTTGCTATCATTACTTTGTGGCTGTTTTTGTTATCTTTCAGAGGTGATAGCAAAAAGTTCAAAGAAAGTTATAATTGTTAAACTAAAAAAGTTTATATATTTTTTAAAATATACTTGACAATATAAGGCTAAAGTATTATAATAAGGATGCAATTAAAAAATAAAGGAGGTAATAAATATGGCAAGAGTAGTAGGTATAGATCTAGGCACTACTAATTCTGTAATTGCAGTAATAGAAGGGGGGACACCAACTGTAATACCTAATGCGGAAGGCAGTAGATTGACTCCGTCTGTAGTAGCTTTTACTAAAAAGGGAGAAAGGCTTGTAGGACAACTTGCCAAGAGACAAGCAGTTTTAAATCCTGAACGAACTATAAAATCTATAAAAAGAAAGATGGGAACAGCAGAAAGAATTAATATTGATGGAAAAGATTATTCACCAGAAGAGATCTCTTCTATGATATTGCGAAAAATGGTAGATGATGCTTCTGCATATCTAGGAGAAAAAATAACAAAGGCAGTAATAACTGTGCCAGCATATTTTAATGACTCTCAAAGACAGGCAACTAAAAATGCAGGAAAAATTGCAGGGCTTGATGTTTTAAGAATTATAAATGAGCCTACTGCTGCTTCGCTAGCTTATGGTCTAGACAAAAAGAAAGCAGAGACAATACTGGTTTGGGACCTTGGTGGAGGAACTTTTGATGTATCAATTTTAGAAGTAGGTGAAGGAGTATTCGAAGTCAAGTCCACATCAGGAGATACGCATCTGGGGGGAGATGATTATGACGAAAGGATTGTTGATTATATTGCTTCAGAATTTATGAAAGAACATGGAATAGATTTAAGGAAAGACCGTCAGGCATTACAGCGTCTTGTGGAAGCTGCAGAAAAAGCCAAATGTGAGCTTTCTTCAATGTTAGAAACAAATATCAGTTTACCTTTTATAACAGCTGACCAGTTTGGTCCAAAACACCTTGAGATGACTCTTACAAGAGCTAAATTTGAAGAGTTAACAGCAGATATAACTGAGAGGACTATAGGCCCTTATCGTAGAGCCATTGCAGATGCTGGGATTACCGAAAAAGATATAGACGAAGTGGTTCTTGTAGGTGGTTCTACAAGAATGCCCTGCATACAGGAGCTTGTTAAAAAGTTAACAGGGAAAGAACCAAATAAAGGGGTTAATCCAGACGAGGTAGTAGCAGTAGGTGCTGCTATTCAAGCTGGGGTGCTAGCAGGAGAGGTAAAAGATATAGTTCTTTTAGATGTTACTCCACTATCTTTGGGAGTGGAGACACTGGGTGGAGTATTTACTACACTTATTCCTCGTAATACTACTATACCTACAAAGAAGAGCGAAATATTTACTACTGCCGAGGACGGACAGACTGCAGTAGATATCCATGTATTACAGGGAGAAAGGCCTATGGCTAGAGACAATAAGAGTCTTGGCATCTTTCGACTTGAAGGTATTCCACCGGCTCCCCGTGGGTTACCTAAAATAGAAGTAACCTTTGATATAGATTCAAACGGAATCTTAAATGTAACGGCAAAAGACCTTGCAACAAATAAAGAGCAAAGAATTACAATTACTGCAAGCACTAATTTAACTAAAGAAGAGATAGACAGAATGCTAAAAGAAGCACAGCAATATGAAGCAGAAGATAAAAAACGAAAAGAAGCAATCGAAGTTAAAAATAAAGCTGACGGTTTTGCATATCAAATAGAAAAGAACTTAAAAGAATGGGCTGATAAAATATCAACTAATGATAAAGAAGATATAGAAAGAAAACTAAATGAACTCAAAGAGGCTTTGAAGACAGATGATATTAACAGAATCAAACAAACAGAAGAAGCTCTCCGTCAGGCAACTTATAGGATAGCTGAAGCTATGTATTCTAAGGTACAGGGAGGTGGCCCTACTCCTCCACCGCCACCTTATAGCGGGGGAAGCACACCACCACCTACGACAAAAGATGAAAATATTGTAGATGCTGAGTTTAAAACTTCTGATCAATAAAATACTTTTAGTGGGGAGAGTGCTTCTCTCCCCACCCTGATAAACAAAAGGGAGACAAAGGGAAATGCAGTTTAAAGATTATTATAAGATTTTAGGAATAGATAAAAATGCCGACCTTAAAACTATTAAGAAAGCATATCGCAAGTTAGCTCGCAAATACCACCCCGATGTAAATCCAGGAGACCCTGGTGCAGAAGAACGCTTTAAAGAAATTAACGAAGCCTACGAAGTATTGTCTGACCCCCAAAAAAGAGAAAAGTATGACCAATTAGGAGCAAATTGGGATAAGTATAAAGATGTAACTTTTAGACCAGAAGATTTCGCTACTGTCAGTTTTGGTTTTGGAGATTTAGGTGGTTTTAGTGATTTCTTTAAGACATTCTTTGGAGATTTTTTAGGAAAACAGAGGACAAAAACAACTTGGTTTGACAAAGATTTCCTGGAGCCACAGTATAAAGGTGAAGATCTAGAATACCCTTTAGAACTGAGCCTAGAAGAAGCATATAAAGGAGTAGAAAGACGGCTGGAACTTCAAGTTGAAGAAATTTGTCCTGAATGTAGAGGTAGAGGTATTAACTTTAATAAAGTTTGCCTTAATTGTGGCGGGAGAGGCAGAATAGTAAGAACTAAAAAAGTAGATGTTAAAATTCCTGCTGGTGTTAGTGATGGCTCCAAGATAAGACTTAGAGGTCAGGGTTCCCCATCTCCTACAGGGGGGCCTGCGGGTGACCTTTATTTAAAAATTAAACTCAGGGAACATCCATTTTTTAAATTACAGGGAAAAGACCTCTATTGTAAATTACCAGTTTCTTTAACAGAAGCTATTTTGGGTGCAGAAGTGCCTATAACAACATTGGATAACAAAAAGGTAACAATGAAGATACCTCCTGAGACACAGAATGGCAAGAAATTGCGACTTGCAGGATTGGGCTTCCCACCACTGGGTGGTGGGGTTAAGGGGAATTTAATTGTAGAAGTGCAAGTTGTATTGCCAGTAAATTTAACTGAACGAGAACGAGAACTTTTTAGAGAATTAAGGAATTTAAGAAAAGAAAATCCAAGAGCCTATATGGAAGTATAAGGATAGAGGTGATGCCTTAAAGAGCTATGTGGAAACCAGAAGATAATCAACCTTGTTTTACAATAAGTGCAGTAGCTAAAATGCTAAAGCTTCATCCCCAAACTTTACGACACTATGAGAAGGCAGGTTTAATTAAACCACATCGGCAAGGAGGTAAGTCTCGTCTATATTCTCTAGCAGATATTAAAAAACTAAACAAAATCAATAGCCTTATTAAAGATATGGGTGTTAATCTAGCAGGAGTAGAAATAGTATTAAAATTAATGGAGCAGATGGAAAATTTACAAAAAGAGTTTGAACAGAAGATAAAAGAAAAAGAAAAAGAGTGTAAAGAAGAAATAGAAAGACTTCGCCGTAACATATTAAATAGTAGCAGTTAAAAATATTGTTTTCTCTGTTATAAAGATAAAATCTATTTACAAAGATCTTAATCCTGTTTTATATATTAAAGAGGAATTTTAAATTTTTAAAAGAAGTATTTATTGTGAAATTGTATTTTATTTTTATAACAATGTTATTTTTAACCTGTTCATTTTTAAGTGCCAGTGAAGTGGAATATATAGCATTTGTTTCAGACCGAAGTGGTAGCAGGCAGATTTACATTATTTCTCCATCTGGAGGAAATGAAAAGGCGATTTTTAATTTTTTTGATGTAGCTATCGAGCCAGTATGGTCTCCTCTGGGAGGTGTTATTGCTTTTACTGGAATTAGAGAAGGTAGAAGTGATATTTATTTAAGCGAATATCCATTTGAAAAATGGAAGCAACTTACTCCTAAAAATTTAGGTTTTGCTCGCAGTCCTCAATGGAGTTTTGACGGAACTAAAATTATCTTTACAGTAGATACGGGAAAAACTAATGCTATTTATGCTATTAATCCAGATGGAACAAACCCTGCTAAATTAATAGAAGCAGGTACACTAGAGCATCCATCTCTTTCTCCAGATAATACGCTTTTATTATTTGATGACATAATAGATAACCAACGAGAGATATACTTATATAATCTCACTTCTCAAACTGAATTGCAAAATCTAAGTGAAATATGGGCTGATGATATACAACCTCGCTGGTCACCAAAAGGAGACAAAATAGCATTCACTACCTCAAGAGATGGAGATTATGAAATCTATTTTATGAACCCTCTGGGTAAGGAGCAAAAGAATATAACAAATGACCCGTATTATAACGATAAAGACCCGGCATGGAAAGCAGATGGTGAGTGGTTAACATTTTGTTCCGATAGAGATGGGGATTACGAAATCTTTATAATGGATAAAGATGGAAAACATCAAAAAGCACTTACTTTCAATGTATTTCAGGATACTCAGCCAAGTTGGGGTAAAGTAACCTTGCAGGATGAAGAATCCAAATAATTCTTCCTTATATATGATTCTAACATTAACTTTACCGGGAACAAGTCAAATTCTCTTTAAACAATATTTTAAAGGGACAATTATTTTAGTTCTTTTCTGGGGGAGTTTTGCAACTGCATTAGTTTATATAATAAAATGGTTAATATATTTTTATAAAACTGCATTTGAAGTCAATGCCACTACACCATTTAAACATTTCTCAATATTGTTTATAGTGACTCTAATCCTCATTAATGCAGGAGTATATGTTTATGCTATCATAGATACTTTGCAAAGCTTAAAAAGGAGGTAGAGAAAAAGTGAATATATATGTATGTGTAAAACAAGTACCGGATACAGAAGCACATATAAGATTAAATAAGCAAACTGGAAAGCTAGTAGAAGAAGAGGTTAACTATATAATGAACCCTTATGATGAATTTGCACTTGAGGAAGCAGTAAGAATTAAAGAAAATTTTCCCGATGTAAAAGTAACTGTGCTTTCTGTAGGCCCACCACGAGTAGAAAAAACCTTAAGAGATGCTCTAGCAAGGGGGGCAGATGAAGCCTTTCGTTTATGGCAAAATTATTGGGATGCGTTAGACCCTTGGACTACAGCTCAAATACTATCAAATTATATTAAAGATAAAGAATTTGATTTAATTTTGTGTGGCAAGAAAGCTACCGATGATGATGCCGGTGAAGTGGGAAGTTATTTGGGAGTTCTTTTAAATATCCCAGTAGCAACAAGGATTACAAAACTTTTGTTAGACTTAGAAAATCAAAAAATCCAGACTACCAAGGAAATAGAAGGTGGAGAAGAAACTGTAGAATTTCCTCTTCCTGCAGTAGTAACTGCCGAAAAAGGACTTAATGAACCTCGTTATCCTTCTGTTAAAGGGCTTATGAAAGCTAAAAGAACAAGTATTCCTTGCATTTCTCCTGATTTTAAACCTGAACCAAGAGTAAAGATAATTAATCTCTTACATCCACCTTCAAAAACACAGGGAAAAATCTTCTCTCAGGATGAGCCTCCAGAAAAAGTAGTAAAAATAATTGTGCAAGAATTACGAGAACAGTGGAAAATACTGTAAAGAAAGAGGTGAAAGAAATGTCTATTTGGATTATAGGTGAAAAAAGAAATGGTAATATACCAAGAGTAGTAGATGAATGTATAGGGGCAGGAGAAAGATTGGCTAGCAAGCTAAATTGTAATTTGAATTTAATATTACTTGGAGAAAATCTTTTATCTATTTCAGAAAAACTTACAAAAGGGAATTTAACTAAAGTTTATCTTTTAGAAAGTAAAGAACTGGCTAAATTCAGTATAGAAAAATATAGTGAAGCTTTAGCTCAGTTTATGCGTCCCCTTGCACCTAAATATATTATTCTAGGCGCTACTTATACCGGTAGAGACTTATCTCCAGCACTGGCATCACGCCTGGAGGGCTCTCTTATTAATGATGTTTTAGAAATTAAAATGCAAGAAGAAATTACTTTCATTCGTCCTCTTTATGCAGGGAAAATACTGGCAGAAGTTAAGCCTACAAAGGAACCCGTTATTCTAACACTTCGTCCAAATGTTTTTCCATTGCCTTCTTTATCGGAAAAGAAATTTGATATAGAAACCATCTCTATAAATTATCCTCTATCCGATAGGACGAAAGTAGTAAAGCAAGAAATCAAAGAAAAAGAAGAACCAGATGTGAGTGAGGCAACTGTAGTGGTTTCGGGAGGCAGAGGGATGAAGGGGAGTGAAAACTTCTCACTCTTGACTAAATTTGCTAGATTGTTAGGCGGAGCAGTAGGAGCTTCTAGAGCAGCCGTAGACTCTGGATGGATGCCACATCATCACCAGGTGGGTCAGACAGGCAAGATTATATCTCCAAATCTTTATATAGCATGTGGAATTTCTGGAGCCATACAACATCTGGTAGGAATTAGTTCTGCAAAATGTGTTATAGCCATAAATAAAGATCCGGAAGCAAACATATTTAAAGTAGCTGATTATGGTATTGTAGGAGATGTTTTTGAGGTTTTGCCTATTTTTATAAAGATACTGGAGAATGGAGGGGGAGGGGTTAACATCAATTGAGAAATAATCATACCCAATAATGTAATTAACCACTGGAAATACCCCATAATTTCATTATGGATAAAGTAAGCCTTTCACTGCTTAGTAAGTTTTGCGCATAGAGAGAAAACTTGCAGTTGCATTTTTTGACGGCATTAATGTTTTTGGGGGGTTAAAACGCCTGTAAAGGATTAACTGCAATGCCATTTTTCCTTACTTCAAAATGCAAGTGAGGTCCAGTGCTATAACCTGTACTCCCTACCAATGCTATGGTTTGACCACAACTTACCCTTTGACCACAACTTACATAAATACTACTACAGTGTGCATAAAGAGTACTTATACCTCCTCCATGGTCAATAATTACTGTCCATCCATAACCTTCCAGCCA
>Ga0123519_10005690_pt1 | contig 19790 bp, 12 predicted proteins | sample YelNatPaOPRAMG02_FD_87396 | JGI IMG/M metagenome (GOLD analysis project Ga0123519, IMG submission 87396) | Hot spring microbial communities from Yellowstone National Park - Yellowstone National Park OP-RAMG-02 (version 2) | ecosystem: Environmental > Aquatic > Thermal springs > Hot (42-90C) ...
GAGCTTAAGAGGGTCCGAACAGATTCAGGCCAGAAGATTGGGTCGTTCCATTCCGGTACCAGTTCGAGGCGCGGTAGTTCTGCAGCATACTGTTGCCAATAGATTCGGTCTTGGCAGTGCCCAGTTACGTCTTCATGCAGCTCTGTGCCGTGGTCTGTCCAGGCCTCATTCAATGAGGCACGCTCCGTCCTCAGCGCTTCCTCATACAGAATTGCCGCGCGCACGCATCCGGCGGTGCGTGCGTGCGCGCAAAACACGCACGCATCAACGTCGTTGGCGCCACGTTGTACGCTACCCGTGCCTAGGCGCTGCTGAAAAAGCGTAGCTGAAGCATGTCCACGGACAGCCTGGAGCCTGTTAGTGTGAGCGAGTCCGTAGCATGTGCTCCAGCAATCGAGGAAAGCGCTCAACTCCCGCTTGAAGAGTCGATTGGATGTGGACTCTACGTGGTTACTGCTGCGCAACCGTCGATCGTGACGCACGCGCGCGTTGCGCGCTTCATCTCCCCCGACCAGCCCAGTGTGCTTCTGGTGCGTTTAAACAGAATCGAAGTGTATGAAGTCTCTACCGATAGCACAAAGTCGCATGAGAGCGCGTTAGTCGCGTACGCGAACTTACCGGTCTTTGGCAGAATAGCGGCACTCGAGGTACTGCCCGGTGTCGGACTGTGCGAGCGTGCGACTGCTCGGGGAACAAGGGTCGCGAGCCCGGTGGGTGCGTTGCAACCCTCCGAGCGTCTCAGCAGTTTGAATCTGCACGGGGGTACCCCGCGAAGTGGTTCGAAGCGTGCTCGAACAAGCTCACGGCACAAAGTGGAAGCACCTTTAAAACCCGTACCGGAAACAGCGCGCACTGTACATGTGCTACCGTCCGAATCTGGAGACCAGAGCACGGACGCTGTCTTCATATTGACGGAACGTTTGGACTTTGCCGTGATCAAGTATGACACGAGATTGCAGGGAGTGGTGACACTCGTTGCGGGGTCGCTCGCGTCTAAACTCGGCCGGCGATGCCCGCTTGGTGAGTTTGTGGCGCTTGATCCCAGCGCGCGATGCCTAGCCGTCTATGCCTATGACGGCCTTTTGAAAGTAGTACCGGGCAGCCTCATGGGTGAGGCCTTTGAGGTTCGGCTCGACGTTGTGCAGGTCCAGAGCATGGAGTTCCTTATCGGGACGGAGCATCCAACGCTCGCCATAATCCACACGGATTATCTTCATAATCGCCATCTGGTCTCATATGAAATTCTTCTTGGTCGGCAGGATGTCAGAGAGGGACCCATTGCACAGCAATATTTGGATGCCTCGGCCGAGCTGATTATTCCAGTGCCGCCAGCACCGAACGATTCAGCAAACGACGGCGCCTGCGGGGGATTCGTGGTTGCCTGTGACACGTCCCTGGCACTCCACCCCGGCCGCAGCGGCGTCGCAAAGCAAGTAATCCATTTCCACGGCGGTCAGTTCGCACCGATGCGTTGTTTTTGTCCTATAAGCGGCATTGGCGGCAGCAGCAAGTCTGCATCGGTAGAGGCAAACAGACAAGACCACTTCGAAACAGGGCTTGAGATGCTTGCGGCTGCCGGCTACCACGCCCACTACTTGCTGGGCGATCGGGATGGATTTCTGTATGTTCTCTCAGTTGGTGCCGAAGTGGGCATGCGCCTCGAGTGTGTTTGCGAGAGCAGCGTGGCAAGCGCGATTGCTTACCTGGGGAGTGATTTGGTCTTCGTCGGCTCGGCATTAGGTGACTCCCAACTTGTTCGACTGCTGCCGTCGCAGACTGAGTCACCTGAGCTCGTGCAAACGACGCTATTCGCCACTGCATCGGCATCGAGCCATGAGCGCGGGGAATCCCGAGCTGAGAGAGCCGAGTGTCAGCTCTGGTTCGGACAAGTGGTGCAGTGCTACACAAACATCGGGCCTATCCAAGATCTACTCGTCACCGGTGATGATTCCTTTAGCGACGGGCACATCATCACATGCTCGGGAGTTTCTCGAATGGGCTCATTGCGAATCATCCGAAATGGGATCGGCTTTGTTGAGCATGCCGCCGTGGAGCTCGATGGCATCAAGGCGCTGTTCACGCTGCCTTCACTAACCTCACCCGAGTGGGATGAATTTCTGGTGGTGTCCTTCACAGCAGAAACACGAGTCCTTCGTCTCGCAGCACACGATGAGCTCGTTGAAGTGGAATCGCTGGCTGTGGATGAGGCTACAATCCTAGCGATGCGCTTGCCAGCTGAACAGCTTGCACTCTGGGTGACCGCATCGTATGTCGGGCTCGTTGATTTGACGCTCCTGGAGCGACCTGCCGTGGCGTGGACCCCTCCCTCATCAGAGCAAATTACCAATGCAGTTTTCGATGAGTTGCATAAGCTTGTTCTCGTGTCAACTAGTAATGCGCAGCTCTACGTTCTCCAGCAGCGGAAGACATCCCTTGTGCCAGTCGGCAGCCAGACGCTTCCGGCTGAGGTCGCTTGCATACACGCCGCTTACGGAATCGTTGCGCTCGGTACCTGGGCAGAGTCTCGAATACGGCTGTTCCGGCTCCATGAGGACACAGGGAATCGCTGGGAACTGGAATGCATACGAGAAAGTGCGTTGCCGTCAACGTCGGTCCCCAGGTCGGTGCTTCTGACTTACTTGGATGATCATGGCGGCCTGATGGCCGACCACGGCGGCAGAGCCCATTTGTGCCTGCTCGTCGCCGTCGGCGATGGTCGGCTCTTCGCGTTTAACGTTTCACAGCCAGATGCGAAACGCAGTGGGCCCGAGCCAGAAGATCTCAGCAAGTGCGAACTGCAACTCCAACATCCGCGGCAACTACGGCTCGGTTCGCGTCCTGCAGCACTGAATAATCTGCAGCTTCACGGAATGCGCTACGTTTTTGCCGCATGTGGACGCGCATCTGTGATCCACGCGCACCACGGTACCCTATTCTGTGGGAATGTGAACCTTCGTGACGTCACCCGGGCGGTTCGCTTTCACACGAAGGGTTTTCCGGACTCGATCGCTGTGGCGACGGAGCAGGGCCTTGCACTCGGCGGGATTGAGCACATCCAACAGCTGCACATTCGTCGCCACGATCTTCGCGAGCAACCGCGTCGCATTGCCCACCTTCGTGGCTATATCTGCCTGCTAACCGTGTCGATAGTTTTCGGGGAGGAACGACACCATGTACGTCTGCTGAACGACGAAACGCTCGAGACGATCACCAGTCACGATTTGGCGATGAACGAGCACGGCCTGAGTCTGGTGGCGATTCCCGAACGCGATGTCTTTGTCGTCGGTACTGCGTATGTGCTGCCTTCAGAAATGGAACCATCCCGCGGAAGAATACTCGTATTCAGTCGAGAGGAATTGCTCTTACTGAACGAGCTGAACACGCCAGGTGCCGTCTACACCATGAGCGCCCTGGCGGATCCCAGTGATCGCACGTGTCGGTTTCCGGCGAGTGCTGCCCGGTTCCTTGCCGCCGGCGTGAACAACGTCGTGATCCTCTACGATTGGGGTCAGTCGGGTCACGGCGACGACTACGAACTGCGTGAAGTTGCTCGCCATCTGGGGCACGTACTCGTGCTGCGCCTCGAAGCACGCGGCGACCAGCTTCTCGTTGGAGACCTCATGAAATCGCTCTGTGTGCTACAGCTGGTGCTGCCCGAAGGCGAAACTTCCGATGGCGCCTCGCCGTGTCTCAAAGCGGTGGCATGGGACTACGAGACCGCGTGGATAACGGCTTGTGCGTTCCTGAACGAGGACACGTACCTTGCGGCCGATAACTCGTACAATTTGCTGTCGTTGCAGCGGAATCCGCACGAAACGCGATCGGAATTCCGCCACGCACTCAATCGTGCGGGTGCTTTCCATCTCGGTGATCTGGTGAACGTCTTTCGGCGGGGAAAACTGGTCACAGAGGCCTCTGGAAATGAAGAGGCCGGCACTGGAAACGGTCACAGCACCATCGATACCGAGAGCACCAGGGATGTCGCGCGAGCATCGACAGGCACCACGACTGCCGACAACGTCAGCCGTCAGACGCTGCTGTTCGCAACGACCGCTGGAGCGATCGGCATCATCGTGCCGCTGGACCCAGCACAACATCGTATGCTGTCGCGGGTGGAGAAAGCGTTGCGCTCGCTGACGGATCATCCTGCTGAAGCGGGTGCTGCGGACAACGGCCACGAGCGGGTGCGTCGTTCGCCGCTCACCAGTATCCGGCTTGGTGTCGAGGGTTTTGCGCACGCCGACTGGCGCACACCGCTTTCTGAGCGCGCCCTTAATAGCTTGCATAGCATGACCTGTTTCGACTTACCGCGACGAGGATTCGTGGACGGAGATCTGGTGGAGCGGTTTCGGGAACTTGAACCCACTGAAATGGAATTCGTGGCCGCCCAGGTCGGTGCATCCATCGAGCATATCAAACTCCTCGTGGATGATCTGGCTCGTCTGCACTAGGGCGATGCTACGGCCGCACGAAGCGCACCAGCGCATATGCTCGTGCGTGCTTGTGTGTGTATGTGTGTTTGTCTGTGTCCGCGAACGGTTTACCTGGAAGCGTGTCGGGCAGGGAGGTAGTCGCCAGCCTCCATGCCCATGCATCGATGAGAGCATCGGTGCATACGCCCGTGCTCACACCTATGCATCTGTGCATCAGTGTGCATATGCACGGGAAACGAAACCGAGTTTCCAGAGGCAAACACGCGTACACTGCGTGGGGTCCGCAGACACACCGGCTCTTGGGTTGCGTTGCGCAGCGCGGCTTCACTTTGTACCAAGAAGCTCCTGAATTCGGCACTGGCAGCGCACAAGCTCTGGCGGCGTCTCCGGAGCTGGCGTCGCAGGTTCCAGTAAGATATCCACGCCACCGTAGCGCTGCTGGTCCTTGAGCTGGTCCATGAGCCAGCGTACGTCCAGACGCATCTGCTGGAGGATTTTGGTGCGTTCCGTTTCCGTACGGTCTGCGTCGGGATCAGCAGCACGCTCCACATCGTGCAGATGCAAGCGACGCAGCGCGGCTTCAGCTTGTTCGATGCTTCGAACGACCTCGAAGCCTGTATCCAGGTAGCGATGGATGACCGCCACCGCAATGTGCGTGGCCCAGCGCCGGCGCCACTGTTGCAGCGCCGCTGCCGTGAAGGGCATTACCTCGTTCCGTCGTTGTTGTTGTTGTTGTTGCCACGGATTCGTGAGCTCCTTCAAAAACGAATCCAAGGGCAGAAGAACAGCGTGAATGAACGGAGTCGCTCTGCTGGGCATGGGCTTGTTCGACATCATTCGATACGCTGCAAGCAGGCCACGCAATGGTTGCATTTTCTCGGTGCATTGCTCGAGAATTAGGGCAGTCACTCGTTGTTCCAGACCTGGCACGGTTCGGTTGACGAGCCATTCGAGCGCTTGCGTGAATGTCTCAGCGACAGGTAGCGCGCGCGCTGCACCTGCGTCATGCGGCGACGCGAATACCTCATCTAGCTCAGAGACTCGATCTCGCCAAAGCGTCTCGAATGCGGCAGGTAGCTGGCACTGGAGAATGCGGAGATCGTCCATCATCCACGCGCACTCAGCGGCGGTGAATGGACCACCCGCTGCCGAGCCTTGTTCCAGCCAGACCACAAGACGCGCTATCAGACGCAGCGTCAGCCGCAACGACTCGCTCACCAGCGCCGATACGAACACCGATCCAGACCACAAGACTTGTATCGCAGCAACGGTATAGAGGGTCTGCCAACACCGCACTCCCTGGGCATGCCAGCGCTGAAAACAAGCCCATGCAACTGGATCTGCATGCCACAGTTCACAGAGCGCTGACCTGGCATCCAGCGTGGTTACGGGTTCCGGCGACAGCTGCAGGACGTGTTCGAGACGTTCGATGAGGCCCGTCGAGCGTACTTGGAAATATGCAGCAAGGTTCCAGCACCGCCAGAATGCAGTCGTAGCCTCATGGCGGATGACTAGATCCGCCGCCTCCGGCACGACAGCGGCTCTCGCTCTCCGAACATGCGCTGCAAAGCGTTGCATGAGACAATAGGCCCGATGGAAAAGTTCCGCATCTGCTGGTGATAACTTGGTCACGAACGCTTCCCGTATTTCATCAGCGATTACCGGCCAGAAGCCTCTACCGAGGAGATCTAGATAGAGGATTGCACTTGGTCGCCTTTTTGTGGCTGGAGGTACCCCAGTGACCTGCATGGCAATGCGTGCTGCCGGGGTTATAAACACAGCAACAACCTGCTCCAGCTGTGCGATAACGGATTGCCAGCAGCGGATCAATGCAGACTCGCCTGTATCCATTGTTTCGGGAGCGGTACTCGTATTCACGTTCGCCTCTTTCATGAGGCGTTGCACCAGAGGCCGTACAACCGCTTCCCGAAAGTCGCTTTCAAAGGCTAGCGCGAGGCGCGCATCTTGATAGGCCTGGGCGAGTTCGCGAAAGCGTTCCCAGTGGACGGCCTCTGGTACACCGCCAGCGGACGTTCTTGTCAAGGTTGCCACGAGTTTGCTGCGGAGCGTGGTAGCCAGGCGTTTTTGAAGCTGCTCCAGTTGGGTGTGGATCAATCCCGCCAGCATCTCACATGAAAGCGGCGATGTGTCGGGCTCGTGCGGCATCGGCTGCGTATCAGCCGTGGATACATCCTCCCGCAACATCTCTTGTAGCTGGAAACATTCACCCAGTTGCTTGGCAGCAATACAGAGTCGATTCCATGCCTCAGTCTGTGCATCTGCAGACTCGTCGGTCGGTGTGCGTGCGGTATCGTCCCGAATGCCAGTCGCCTTGTCTGGGGATTTCTCCTCTGCGGCTGATACCGGTGGGTATGGATCAACCGAAGCAAGCGCTTCTTCTACTTGGCACGCGAGCTCCGTGATGCGCTCAAGGCGTTCCGCATGCCAGCGTCGCCGAGTCGCCCAATACGCTTGTTGTATTCGTGTGCAGACTTGATCACGCCTGCTGCACTGCTCCTGATAAACACCTTGGAGGGTTTCCCACGCGAAACGGGTCTTTTGGCGGCAGTGCTGAATGATCTCCAGCAAAGTGCCCAGTTCACCAGATGCAGACGCGTCCGGCTGAGCGCAACCTGCACGAGCCGGTGCAGTTTGTGGTGTTTCTAGTGCAAGTGCGTCATCGCCGTTGTATTCTGCCTGGAACGAGCTTCGGCGCCCCAGATCCTGTTCTATCCAGGCTGTCAGCTTAGCACGTATCTCTTCCGCAACACTCTGAAGGTTCTGGTGAACAAGTCGCAGCGGCACAGCGGGTCGCAGCTGCTGCAGCCAGTCGCTCGCCTCGCGGATGCGTCTATTGTCGACGGCGCTTTCCGTGTTGTCGTTTCCCTGGTCAGCGTCCACTCGTGCTTGCGTACTTGAGTCGGAGACGAAAGCACCAGAGCGGGCATCTGCGTCCGCCAGCTCGGGTGTGTAGGTGCCTGTACGCGGGTTCAGCGGGATGCCCCAGTGACGCAGCGCCTCGACAACCGCCACGCTGCGTTTGTCGGAGCTGGCGCGCATCACATTCGCTTAAAGCCAAATGAAAACTCTTGAAACCGTCTCAGGCTTCGTACAGTGGGAAAATGGTCTCTCGCGTAAGCGTAGATGTTCAAGGTTTCCGCATGGATCGCTGACAGGCGCCCAAAAACAGAAACAATCCTACTGAGCGCGCAGCGACAGGCGCCGTTTATCGCATTCTGTGGTGTCCAGCGCCTCATCGAATGGTCGTATCGATAAATGTCGATCCATATCAGAGATTCGGGACATAGTCGGTTAGCGAAATCGAACCTTCTTGGTAAAAAAAAGCGAAAAGTCCCATTCCCAGATGCTGATCATTTTCAGACTTTTGGGCATTTACCCGGTTGGACAGATCGATCGTACTTTGAAAAACAGCGATACTACTCCAGCTTTTTACCGTCTCGGATCAATGGATCTATACACAAGTTTCCAAATACTTGCATCCAGAAGGCAACATGGAAAGTGAACATCGTTTCCGTGCGGCGACCTCTAGATTCCTCAAACTGCACACGAGCCATCTCGTCGCGAATAGAGGCTTGCCCGATCAAGAAAAGTCGACGAGTGCCAAGCCTGCAATGGCGCTCGCTTACCGGGACGCTGCCCTAGACCTTCGTCTTCAGGATATGCGACGCTAGAGCTCCGCGCCTCAGCATATCCAGGTTGAGTCGATGGGGTGAGTGTCTGTACAACGTGGAGTCGCAACTGGAACGACAGAGCCTTTAGAAGAAAAGAGGTTTCGTAGCGACGCCACTTAGGCGACGGCGCTCCGCCAGGTTGTAACGTCACCAGCCGGTGTGACTTGAGGTGGAGAAGCGTTTGAATATGCTGCTCCTCTGTGAGCAAAGCGCTCGTCTTTTGCAAGCCGATTGGGAAAGTCTGTGCCGTCTCGGCGACTCGACGCCAAGCTCCTGCCCACGCGAGAATCCAGAGGAGGGCATACTTTTCGCGAACAGAACGACCACGCATCATGCGACTCGTTCTGTCATCGAAACGACCGCTCCTGTGGAGCTTATCAGTACGGAATTCGTCTCGATGGTATTCGAATGGATCACGCATCTCGTTTGCGTGGAGCCTGGACTAGTTCTCTAAGCCCAGATGCCGCCACTGCTGCTCCTGTTCGCGTACAAGTGCTAGCGCGTTGCTCGCCGGTATCGACCTGAGAGCGCCGTTCAAGCACGACGAGATGATACGGTTGCAAGAGCATCGAACGAATGCTTGATCCCTAACTTGGCGCTCGAGCGTCTCGCTTCTCTCAATTATAGCTAGAAATCGTGCTCGCTTGGCTTGAATACGACCACTCCCCGACACTGCTCGCAGGGCGCCAAGCCAGAGCCCCAACGTTCACACTTGCCGATCATTGGACATTCTACAGTGCTAGCAGCGCTCCAAACCTAACCCAGACCCAGAACCTACACACCTGCGGATCACATGACACTGGGCAGCGTTCACTGCCCCCTTTCAGGCAGCGTTCGCCGGCTTTGCCCGTGCTTTCAAGAGCCGATAGCACTGCTCCTTTAACCAAGCTTTATTGTGCGGTTTGTAAGAACGTGTCGCTTCGTCATAGGTCAAAACTCCACAATCGAATAGTTCATCAATGAAACGATTCAAGTCACCAAGTCCGTACTCCACTTGCTGCATACCGGGGTTCTGCGCTCGTACCCGCTGCTCGTACAAATGACAAAGGCCGTCCACCAGCTCCGCGATCGACTCATAGTCGTAGTATGTTCGTGTCGTCTTCGCTGCTGCAGGTTGTAACAGGAGCACTGTGTGCGTCATCAAGGCACCAAGAAACAATGCGAAACTAGAAGGCAATCGTTGCCCTCTTCGTTCGTTGCCAAACGCAGGAAGAGGCCACGTGTGCGCGAAGCGAAACGCCGTGGCTGCCGACGCCGCCGTACCAGCGAAACAAGAGAAACACAGGTGCTGGGAGCTCCTACCCCGACGAGATGGACGTCTCGGCAATATGAGGATACGTTCACGAGAGCCGAGGAAACAATTACGTTGGTACTCTGGCTCTGTAGAGTGACCTGGGGTCTGGAATCGTCTGGTTAGAAACGTGGATTCTGCAAGGAAGCGAATCAGGTACCCGAACAACTGCTCTTGTCGTCATCGCCGTACTCATCGGTAGTTGAAACGATGCCTGGATGCGTGCGTGGTACAACTGTGTCAGCAGGCGAAAGAACGGGACCGTTTGGGAAGTTACACTCTAAAGTTTGGGTCTGAGTTCACCACCAGCCAGGGAGTGCTTGTTCTGCGACCTTTTTGCCCTTTTCTTATCTCCGGCTTTGAACAGGCCGGTCTCTCCTGTCCGCCAGCATCTTTTTGAGCAGACGCAGCATGTTGATGGCAGTTTGCAAGCACCGAATTCGTTGCTTCCGGCTGCTGTCGATGCACTTCAAGCAAAAGCGGTCGTTGCGAACGCCGCTTCGCTTGCCATTTCCATCACTTACGTAGACAACATCGCTGCGCTCTTTGCAGCGGTGCCATTGGCGGTGGTGAGGTGTCCTCATACGTCTTGTACACTTCTTCCTTGTCCGTCGAGTATCGCCACAGGGAGCATGAACGTTTGCGTCAGCGCTCGGTGCACGCCCTTGACTGGAACAGAAGGCTCCACTCGCTCCTTGCCTCGGCAGCCGCACCCGGTAACATCTCCTGGGATCTCTCGCTTGCTCTGGGCGATGGTTCAGGCGAGTAATTCCTCCTCTGTACATGGCAGTGCACGCTTTTCCATGAGACAGAGGATCTGTGGAACTGGATCCTGTCTATGATGGAACAAGTGCCGGAACGAAAATCGAAGCTGGAGAACAAGTCGACGTATTTCGATCCGTCTACGCTTTCTTGCTTGGAAGCGGTGACGTATATCCGACGGGAAACGATCGCTGCAATGACTGACGTCCATGTCCAAGACGCTTTCCCATGCAAGCAATAGAGATGGAGGCATCTGGCAGCATATCCCGTCCGAGGTATCGAGCTGCTGTCGAGTGCCCTGTTCTTCGGCAGCCACAAAGAGAAAACGATTTATCTTTCGATCGGAATCGATTCCCTGACCGTACCTGTTCAGTGAGCGTTCTGTACGAGCTTGTGATCAAGTCGTTCAGGCCCAAGTTGTAAAAACTTCAACGTCTATCAAGGGGCGCGACACACGGGGCCCACGAGATGCCTTGAAGCAGTAAGATCGAAACCTCGAAAGAATTCGTTATTTGAGCAATGCTACACCTAAGGAAAGGAGCGTTGCGGATGCTTGTACACATCCATTGGATAAGGATATCGTGTATGTTAAGATCCCTCGCTCGAGCGAGCCGCGATTCATTTCGATACCCATGACATCATGAGTATCGGCGGCAAAGCCTCAAGCAAGCCAGACTGCAAACTCAGCAAAGCATCCGAAACCGACGCATGAATCCGTGAATCCGTATTGCTAAAATTCGCGTCTAGAACTTTTTGGATCCGAAAATCAGATCTGAAAACAGTTCGAAAGCAAGAAGCAGAACATATCATTCACGCTTCCATTTTCATCGAACTCGGGTGTCGTGCAGGTAGCGCGCGTGTTCCCGCTCCGCTTTGACAACGCGTTGCCTTCAGGACTGGCCCGAGCCGAGCCGAGCCGAGCCGAACCCGAAACTGAAGCCTTTCCGGGCATACGACGCTGTTCAGGTCGTCTGTATAAGGAGGACGCGGTATTGGATCTGTTGTAGACGCGGTGCATGGACCGCATGCAAACACAAATAGGGAACAGGCACGCTTCCACTCCGTTTCAGAGCCAAGTAGGTGCAGCGAGCAGTGCCAGGAAACGGTACAGAGGCGGCGAAGCGCAGCGTCGCCCCAACTCCCAGGCATCTCACGAGACGGGGGCCAAGAGCAGGCAGCAGCACGCTGCAGAGCGTGCCTACTCGCCGTCAGCAACGTCATGGGAAGCGAAAACCGGACGCCTCTCCGACGGCGTGGGCTCCAGCAGACGGAAACCTGCAGTTGGCCGTGAAGTGTTTGACTCGCCGACGCCAGAAAGCGAACCAGCATCCTCTTGTGCGTCGCCTCAAGACCCGGTGGAGGATATGGACTCGTTGGAACCCTGGATCCAGAAACAACTGGTGGCGCTGCGAGCAGAGCACGGAGGAGGCACGACGCGCTGGCCCAAGTACCTCGGCAGTATTCTAGTCCCGGTTCGCGCCACTGCCACGCTTGAGCCCATGGCGGTGACGAGTGGCGCGGAGCTGGTGCTCAAGGTGAGCCCAATTATGTCCAACGGAACGGGAAGTCTGGGTCGTCACAACCGCAACCGGCAGCGTCAGCGACTGCGCTTCGCAGTGCGGGTGTGCACCGCTGAGCACGGCCGCGAGTTTGGGCGTCTTGAGCCGCTGGAAGCGCTCGATCTACCAACTTGCCTCGGTGCTTTGCAGAGCGCCAATCTGATTATAGCGCGAGCTCGAGCGGTGGACTGCCCGCTGCACATTCGATTCGCCTGTGTGTTTATTGCCGAGGTTGCCATATTTGCTGCCAAGTCTATGTTTTCCTTCGCTGCACCCGGGGAGCGTAGCGGTCGGCGACCTGCAGGCTTCGACGCGGACCAGGAGGATGCACTCACGCACTGGATTGCACAGCTCTTCCACTCCCTAACCGGTTCAGGGACGGACACCAACGAAACAACGGCTCTGAGTTCGGATACCATTACCCATACCAAGGCGCGAATCGAAGCACCCGGAGAGCGGGGCTCCGCTTCGGTAACCAAGTGCCTACGCACTGAGGCCTTCCGCCCCGAGGACGCCGTCCAGTGGATCCTAGCCGCTGCCGAAAACGTCCATGTTGATGCACCACCGGTGCCGGTGCCGCCACTGTTGGCGTCGACGCTGCGTCCGTACCAACAGAGTGCCCTGAACTGGATGGTTGCTCGCGAACGAGCTCCAAGTCATACTCCAAGTAGCGACGATACCCAACAAACCTGGCGGGAGCAGCGTCTCCCCGATGGAACGCGCTACTTCCAGCATCGAGTATCGGGCCGGGTATCGCTGCAGCCGCCGATGACGTCGCCGGCGGTAGCCGGAGGCATCCTAGCGGACGAAATGGGACTCGGGAAAACCGTCGAAGCGATTTCGTTAATGTTGGCAAACCCACGACCTCCCCAGGAGCAGACACGACTCGACCGACAGGCAGCGCTGTTCACGAAGCATCCCGAGCGCGTCACCACCGAGTCGCACCGCGAAAACGAGTCCGATACGAAGGCTGGTGGACGTCGAGCTGCCAATGCCGCAGCCGCAGCTCAAACCAGACGGTCGCTCGTCGACAGCTGCTGTGGCGGTACGCTGATTGTCTGCCCCATGTCGATTCTCAGTCAGTGGTGCGCTGAACTCAACACTCATGTCGCCGATGATGCCGATTTCATTGTCCATATCTACTACGCGAATGATCGCGAGACGGATCCCTTGGTCTTGGCGCGTTTTCAGGTGGTGATTACCACCTACGGTACCCTGTATTCGACCTGGAAAAGCACCCAACAAACTGAATTCGCGGAGGCGCGCGGTTTGTACGCACTTCGCTGGCATCGACTGATCCTGGACGAGGCGCATGTCATCAAGAATCCCAGCAGTGGCTGCTCTCGTGCCGTGCTCGACCTGAGAAGCCGTTACCGCTGGGCTCTGACGGGAACCCCGTTGCAGAACAATCTCGAAGACATCTATCCGCTGTTGCGGTTTCTGGCGGTGGAACCCTGGTCAGATGCCTCGCTTTGGAAACGGTACATAGCGCGTCCCTTCGAGTCAGGTCAAGCGGCAAAGATGCAGGCAGCGCTCTCGCTTTTGTCATCGATTCTTCAACCGCTGATGCTACGTCGAACGAAGCGCACACTGGACGAGCACACTGGTGCACCGATTCTGGAGCTACCCGCCAAGCAGACGGAGGTCGTATACGTAGACCTATCTGCTGCCGAACGACAGCTCTATGATGCCGTTTACAAGGCAAGTCGAGCGCGCTTTTCCACGTTTTTGGCAGACAATCAGATCACCTTTTACTTGACGACGGTATTTGAAATGTTGATGCGCATTCGACAGCTCTGCGATCATCCGCTCCTGATCATGTCCTGCCCGGCACGCGACCTGCATATTCTCCAGGATGTGCAGAAGTTTATGCAACGCTTGACGGAAGGCCGAGGATCAGACCAGGCGACCACGTACCTGGAAACGTTGGCGGGCCAGTTGCAGCAGAGTCTGCACGATGAGCGCTCCATCGAGTCCAGTACGAACACCAAACCCCTGTGTCCGATCTGTTTGGAGAGCATCGATGACGCAGTGGCTTTACGGAACTGCGCGCATGTCTTCTGTCGAGACTGCATCTTGACGTTGCTGCTGAGCAATCGACACGGGAACGCCCAATGTCCCGTGTGTCGGGAAGGCTGCTCTTTTGCCGATGTGATGAGTACGCCGCGTCGGTCTCGCTTTCGCGTTGACCTGGAGAGGGGTTTCTTCCTCAGCACCAAGCTCGCGAGACTCGTCAATGATCTCGTCGAAGCAGTGCAGGCGTTCGAGCGCGATCCTGTTCGGCACGGCAAATGTGTGGTGTTCTCCCAGTGGACCGGTATGCTAGACCTGATTGAACGAGCGCTGCAAGCATGGAATCACGAGCACGCTCGAACGCTGTTTCAAGTGGGGCGTCTTGATGGCACGCTCTCCCAGAGCCGACGAACAGCGGTACTCGAGGCGTTTGCCACGATGAATCCGTCTACCTCGGCCGCAACCGCCACTGGACGGATGAACGTGCTCTTAGCTTCGCTTCGTGCGGGAGGCGTTGGTTTGAACCTCACCGCCGCCTCCTCCGTCTTTTTGGTGGATCCCTGGTGGAATCCTTATGTAGAAGAGCAGGCCATGGATCGGGTTCATCGAATGGGACAGACTCGTACTGTACAGATTCGGCGTTACATCGTTCGAGACTCTGTCGAGGAGCGTATGCTCTTGCTTCAGGACAAGAAACGGAGCATGGTAGAGGATGCACTCGGCAGTTCTGGTACAGAGAATCAATCGAGTCGACTGGCGGACCTGCTCTTACTGTTTTCCTTGGACGCTGGCGGTGCCACGGGATCCCGCTCGAAGCGGCTATGAACGATGCAGTTTTCTGGTAGTGGCCGTACAGATGTATCATGATATGGAATTTCTGACGCGTCTCTACAATGTCGAGTCGATGCATCCGCACAGGATGCGCCTGGGAGCGCCATTCGCTGGTTGTTTCAGCGTTCAGACGCTATCTTGTTCCCCTGCTGCTGCCGTGGATCCAGGGACCTGTTCAAGGCCCGGGATTTATGGAAGACCAGCCCATCAGGCAACGCTGCAGCAGAACAGGAACGCTTGCTCGGAAATACAGCTCGATGCGAAGCCCCATTGAGTGGTACGTCTCTCATTGCGGCGCCTGAAAAGTGTATTCGCGAACCGTTGCGCCTCTCTGTCGATACCGCACAACGCATACTTTCCGTGTGTAGGCTCGGTTCCTTGCCCATAGCCATTTGATCGCAGACCGACTGCACCGACCTTTCATACTGAGTAGCTTTTGTCATGATCCAAGCGCCATCGGAAACGATTTCCGCTCAGCGTTTCGCTGTCGACCAGAGATGCACTAGACCTTGGGGTAGACGAATGCCCGCTCCTGACAGCATGTCTCATCCAAGGCGTCCACAAGAACGGCATTCACTTTAAAGTATACAGATTTCGCTCAAAAGCAGCTGCAAGAGAGCTAGTTGCGCCCCGGATGAACACGGAAACCGCTGCTTATGAGGCGTTTGAGTGACAAGGCCCGCCATGCTCGATAACGGGGAGGCATCACTAGCGTGCGCTTTGGCCTCATTTCCGCAAGCGACTGAAACCAGCGTGCGTCTCTGAGTACACCGTCGGTGACTCGGGAAACCCTGGGCTTACCGATATACCAGCCGCGCTGGAGACAGGCTCCATGTACGTCGACAGGAACGGGCGAGACGTCGCCACAGAAGACCCGCCCCCCTCGTCAAGTGCCACCTTGGTGCCCAGTGACTCGTTACAAGCAGCAGCTCTAGGCTGAACTAGCAGGCAACATCGTTTCTGCTGCTGCTGCTGCTGCTGCTGCTGCTGCTGATTTTGAGGAGCGTGCTGTCCGCACACCAGCGCTGCCCCCCGAGTCGCACGATACGCAACGCATGTACTCTCCCGCGCTGAAGCTGCAGTCGGAGAGACCTCACAGGATGCGGCACCCTGGAGCACGACGCTTCCGCGGGTCCTCGGTCGCAGCACACACTCAAGTGCGTCGCTGCAGCAACAAGGCACTGCTGGATACAGAGCGGCTTAGACTCGCCTTGCTGAGTCGCTGTTGGACGGCGAAGAGCTCCAGCGCGAGACGCGTACGACTACTGAAACCGCACAAGAAAGTCGCCGTTCGAGAAATGTCCTGGATAACGCTCTCTATATCAAAGACTTCAGGGCTTCGTGTCGTGTTGCTTTCCATGAGCAGGGATCGCAGCGCAAGCAACAGGTTTCGGACGCTGGAACGAATCGCTGGGTGCAACCCCAGCACTTGACACGAGTCGAGCAGGAACCGAACGCCACCGTAGTGTTCCAACGCACTGAGAATCGCTGGTGACGCCTGCGGCAGTGCTGCGAGGTCCGTAAGGGCCTGGAGGCAGACCAGCATCAACTGCTGTTGGAAGGCTTCGGGTTGGTACACTCTATCCTGGACCCAGCTTTGGTTCCTGGGAAGCGCGTGCGTTGCGGCTGGGGTGCGCTCAGCACCGACGGCTGGTACAGCGGCTGCCTGTTGAGGACTTTGCGCCAGCAGGTCCAGTGACTGGGCTGCTAACTGACCCACGAGCCCGTGTACTAGGCCTGGCGTCTGGAGGAGGTCGCCACGAACGGAGCCGTAGCGGCACAGGGTCGTGAGCACCTCTCCCGCTTGGATCGCAAGCGCATAATAGGCGGGACGCTCACTCATCTGCGTGCACGTCAAGTGCTTGACGATTATTGCCAAAAGCGGGACGCTCTCACTGGGCCTGATGATGCTCCACTTGCGCGTGTATTGCAACCAGGTGCGGAGCCCTGTTTCGCGCTCAGTTAGGAGCCGCACGCAACGAAGCGCGTACTGGCGTACGAGTAACGGTACCGTCCGTGCGTTGGTATCGAGGAGCGAGTCTGCTGGTACAGCGCTTTCGATGGAGAACGGATCCCGCTCAAACTGCCAAGGCATTTGCAGGACATGCTCCACGGCCTCGAGGAGTCCGATGCCGTCGAGATATTTCCATTGATGCTCATTGAGCGTGGTGAGCATCACCGAAATCAGTGCCCAGAGCTGCTCCAGTGCTTGACGATGCTGGAAGCATGCATCGTCGCTGGTACTTGTCTCGAGAAGGGCAGCGTGTCGGGTGGCCAGACGCCACAAGGTCGCACCGTGTTCGCTTTTCTCCAAGAGCATGAAACAGGCCCACGGGTTCGATGTCATCGGCTGGCGACGAGGGACATTCGTCGTCGTCGTCGTCGTCGTCGTCGTCGTCGATGAACTGCTCGGTTGAGAGGGATCCACGGGCTCCACGGCAGCAGCGCACCAGTTGCGTATACAGGCCCAGGCCTCGACGGCGATCGCAGCCGGTATCGCCGCATTGTCACTCAGGAGCAGCGCGAGTTCGATGAGCGACGGTTCCTTGTTTCTTTCTGCATCTTGCGCTAAAAAGACAAGTCGATTAGCGACTCGTGTATTTCCAGTGATATTTCGAAGGCATCGCCAAGCTTCACGTAGCAGCAGCTGCGATAATGGCGAAGGCGGCCGACCAAAGCGGTACCGTTCCTGAGCGGCAATCGTCTGGCGGAGGCATTCGAGGACGGAGGCGCTTCCTACGAGCGTTTCGTACGGTGCACAGAGTGCCAAGTCTGCCATCGCGGAGGCTCCGTAAACCGCTGCAGTGAGACCGTCTGTATCGTTCAGGATGATGACGCCCTCGTTCCAGAGCAGGATCTCGAGCAGTTCCACGATACCTGCCGTGGTGAGTTCATCGAGCTCGCGGGGTGCAGCGCTGAGACCACCGCCACCGTCTGCGTGATCATCGCTAGTCCAACGGAGCAGCACGGCGTGAATATACTCGGCAACGCTTCGGACGGTGCGAACAAGCGCTCGGCGTGATAGCGGTGCACGTGTGAGTTCGCTGGATTCAACGGGCAGCTCCTGCTCGTTATCAGCGACAAACGCTGTAGATATGTTATCCATGCGGAAAGCATCGCCGACTGGGGCGCAAGCAGCGGCACCAGCCTCAGCATCGTGCAGCGTACCATCCGAAGAATGCGGTGATGCTTCGCTCGCGTGGAGCGATGCCTGCCTGCGCTGATGCCTGGTGTCCGACGTCTCGTATCCGGTTTCATGTACGCTTCGCTCAGCTTGCTGGCCACAGTTCGCTTCCACTTGTTGCCGGTCTAGCGCGAGCGCCAGCATCTCTACCAGATCTAATGGGTCCTCGGACAGGATCTCGGTCGGGATCCGCTCAGAGCCGACCAAGTGATGAGCAGCGGCATTGCCATCAGCAGGTGAAGGACGCTGCTGCTGCTGCTGCTGCTGCATTTCTGTGGACACGGCGGGTGCCAGAAACACATAGCGCCCGTCGGAACCAGAACCCTGGACACCAACCAGGGGCTGCAGCCTCCTGCCCACAATGAGGTTACCCTCTGTCCATCGACGCCGAGCCAGTAACGCCGACCGAGGCTGCTTGGCGTCGGCGGGCGGGGCGTATGCCCAGTCCCGTGCATGTGTCTGCGGAAGCAACACGTCTGTGGTGCCATCTACCGGCAGGTAACGCACTGCATCGTACTGGGCGCATGTTCGGGCTGGCGTTCGGTCAGACTCGACAGCTTGCTGCCAGAGCGCGTCCACAACGAGCGACCGATGGAGGCCCTTCTCGAACAGGCCACCGCAGGGATGCTCGGCTGCTCCCGAAAGACGCAAAGGCTCAGCACTCAAGTCTATGGCCCAGTCTTCCAGGAGCTGAGGTTTAAACTGGCTGGACGCTTCGGAAACAGGGTAGTCGTCAGTGGAAAGACGCGTCGCCGTCGACCGTGGTGTGCTCGGAACTGCCACACAGCAGCCGGCAGGCGCCATGGGTTGCTGTACCTGACATTTGGAACCGGCTGTCGCTCCAAGTTTTGATGTTGGTCGACCTGCGACTTTGTTCCTCCATTTGATTTGCAGCCTCTTTAGCCACCGTGGAAGCATAGGTCATTTTTTGGACGATATGGATGCCGTCGTTCGAATCAAGTAAACGTTGAAATGGAAATAATATGAGTGTCAGGGTTCACGCCCTCCTAGTCAACTACACGCTCAAGAGCAGTTCGAGTAACACTGAGAATACCGTGCTTACTCGTGAACTACAAGTTCAAGGGGAAATCAAATTCGTAACGTCCTTGCGGCGACGGCGCGCGCAAGCCATACCGCCTCGCAGCCGCGCTCCGCTGTGGACGCTGAAACAGAGCGTCTCTCCTGACGTCGACGTCCGTGAAGGCATCCCAAGGCCGTTCTGTCGCCGCTTTAGAGCGAGAGAGAGCCGCTATTGGCCTGGCGATCGGATATCCGCTATACCGATCTCGGTGGTGTTCACTGCGTGCGCCCTTTTTTCTCTCATGTCATTGGGACTTGATACGTCTGCCGTGGAACTGGGGCAGCCTCAGAGTGCCAGCTGCAGTCTGGACACGCGCATCCGGGGGTAACTTGAGTCGGCCCCTGTAAACAAAGAATGCGTACCTGCTCTAGGACCCAGTCTAGTGCCTGGTCAAGGGCATGATCCAGACACATCGGGGCGCTCCGGTCGATGCGCGAGCCCGAGCAAAGCCCCATATCCGCGCACTAGGGTCGCTGCAACAGTGCAGGGCGCGCGTTCGTCTCCCCGGTGTACGTCTCTGGTGCGCACAGCGTTGCGCTGCGGAGGTTTGGTGGTATGCGCACTCGCCTGATCGGGGTGTGGTGTGGCTACACGACGCTGCGCTTGACGAATGGTCCACACAAGGCGAACACGATCTATGCATCTGGGATGCATTCTGCGCATACACGATCCCAACGTTACAAGCGTCGTTCGGAGGTGTTGCACCCAGAAGAGCCATCGCTCGCTGGGTGTATGCTGTAGGTCCCGAAATGGCGGCATGCGAAGCAGCTGCTCTGCCGGGAGCAGCACAGGCCTAGACGAGAACGATCGATAGAGCTGTGAACAGGTGCAGTCGCACAATGGGGCATCCAGCATACGGGGTTACCTCGAAAAAATGCGACTTTGCCCTGAAATCATTTTCGCCTCGTAATCGGTGCGATCGATGCTTTGGCATCCTGAACACA
>Ga0123519_10005691_pt1 | contig 19790 bp, 23 predicted proteins | sample YelNatPaOPRAMG02_FD_87396 | JGI IMG/M metagenome (GOLD analysis project Ga0123519, IMG submission 87396) | Hot spring microbial communities from Yellowstone National Park - Yellowstone National Park OP-RAMG-02 (version 2) | ecosystem: Environmental > Aquatic > Thermal springs > Hot (42-90C) ...
ATCTTTTCGTTGTAATAAACCATTTCATAATCATCGAAAAAACCATTGTAAAGATTTTTCTCTGACATCTTGTTTCCTTTGTAATCGTAACCTATTAATTTAGTTTGATTAGAATTTTCATCCCACCAAACAACATAGAATTTATCTTCTACATTACAAACCCAATTATGAACAAACCAATAAGAATCTCCATAAGAACAATTGTCTAAAAGTATTTTTTTTGCAAGTTTAACTTTATCCACTTGTAAGTCCCTCTATCGTCGACAAAACATCGTAATAGAAATGTATGTTATCTTCTGTAGTATACAAAAACTGAATATAGTTTATCCCTTTAGAATTTGTAAATTGAGAAGCCCATCTGAAATTATCAGGGAAGGTTAAATTGAATCCATTATCTGTGATTTCTATTTTAAGTATGTATATTTGTCCTAATTGAGGTTTTGTTAAACTTAATGTCACATCCCCTTCCATTTTAAAATAGTTGTATTTACTAATTGATAAATCTATCTCAACAGCTCCGCCAGAGACAGAATTTCCTTTGAATATCCAACCTTCATAAATATTAGGTTGAAATTGATATAAACTAATTACTTTTCTATATGCTTCATTCCATTTTTCTTTCATCATTTTGCTATCCTTATAGTTGTATACAAAAAGGGATTCTCGTTGTAAGCATAACTATAGTTAACATCAAGTATAAAGCCTGATCTCATAGGATCAAAGGGTAAAGCAGGGATAAATCCTAAACATTCAATAGTTTCTTGCTCATCACCAATTTGTAAAGCATCCATTATTCTTTGAGCAATAACATTTGCTTTTGTTGCGTCGAGCAATCCTCTGTATGTATAAAAGATTGCTCTCTTGTTATAAGGATATGGTTTATAACTATATTTCTTCACCGGTCTCAATAATCCACCATCAGTATCTCTTACAAATACCTGAGAGTAAAGAAATTCATTTGTATAAGAAGTTGCAACATTCATAACATAATCTTCATAGTATTTTCCACCAGCAGGTGCTCCTGGTGTTAATTTGCTTGTTGGTGTTATGATGTCTACTCTTGCATAAAAAATGTTATCATACATTACAGCACCAGAAAAATCAGCGATATCTCGTAAAATTGATAGTAAACTTTCTCCATTTCCGTATTTCTTTTCACTCGGTAATTTTAAGGTTTTCAACTTATCGGATAAGTTGATATTGTATCCTAATCCTGGTAATGATGATATTATCGTATTTATAACATCCTGAAGTGTCTTACTAGTATCGAAATGATAGCATCCATCCTCAGAATCATCGTTTATGATTGGATAGAAATCAAGAACTTGCATAATTGAGAATAAAGAAATTTCTATTCTATCAAATGTGTATGTAATCCTTTCAGGATACCATAAACCTAAATTTTCTCCTGTTTCTAATAGCAAATTATATCCTTCTCCTGCAAAAGACATATTTTCTTCTTCACTCAAAGGTATGATGGTGCAATTTAATCTTGCGGGTGAATCGTATCCAATTGTTAAGTTGAATTGTTCTATATAAATCGGGTCTTTTCCTACTATTTCAAGTTGTGCTCCAGGGACTTCATAAACTTTTGTCATTGCTCTACCTTTAGTAAAGTCATTGAAAAATATATACATTTTGTATTTTCTGGAGCGGATACAGATGGTTGTTGGGTAAGTATATAGTTAGGGAATTCAGAATTTAAAATATTTAGTATTTGTTCTGTTGGTTGACCGTTATTATCTTTTTCAATACAAATAGTAACCTGTCTATATGTTCTATAGCCACCCTGAGAGCAAAAAGTTCCTCTTGGAGTATCTCTTACAGATTGCAATCTTATTGTATAATCGCCAGTATCTGATTTGATTTTATAGCTCAAGATATTGCTCCTGATGATTTAAGTTGCAATCCTATTTCTGCTCCAATAGCTCTTGCTTGTGCTTCGGTCAAGTTCCCAGTAAAATTGACTCCATTCAAATTTACATCAACTTGAATTCTTTTCACTGCATTTGTAAATGAATACCCCGTTAATTCTTTTAGAAAAGCAGATGTAGGTCCTAACAATTCAGCTTTAGCCCAAGATGTTTCTTTTTCTTTAGTTTCTTGAAATTTCAATTTTGCATATTCATACAATTCATTGTAAGAAAGTTTTCCTGATTTAACTAAATCCATATTTGATTCTACTTCTCTTTGTATTTTAAATCTAACTCTCTCTTCATCAGACATTTTAGACATCGTAACTTCATCTTTTATAGTTCTTGCTCTTTCTTCCAAAGCTTTATTTTCTGCCTCTTTTCTTTTTGCTACACTTTCATCGTAAATAGCAAGTTGGTCTGCCTTTATTTTTTCAAGTGCTTCTGCATCTTTTAATCTGCCTTCTTCTTTTGCTTTAGCAATTTTTTCATCGTATTCAAGAATTATACTCATTCTATCTCTCTCTTCCCCTCTTAATCCAACAAGTTTTAGAGAATTTTCTACTTCAATTGATAGTGCGTCATTTACTTTTTCTTGTTTACCATAAAGTTCTTCCATTGCTTTTCCTCTTTCTATCAGTGCATTTGTTACCTGTTTTTCTGAACTCATTATTGGATAGTAGTACTCCATTGCTTTTCCTCTTTCAACTGCTGTCTGTTCAACTTTTTCAGGTACATTTATTCTCCAAATATTTTCTCTGACCCAAGGTATTGTTTCATACCACCTAAAAAATGCTTGTCCCAATTTAACAAGACCTACTCCTAGTGCTGCTATTCCTGCTATTGCTCCCACTGTTCCTAATGCTCCTCCTATTGCTCCAGCTGTAGCTCCTCCTATTGCTCCAGCTGTAGCGCCTCCTATCCCAGCCATCTTCACCAATGCTAAAGTTTGAATTAAATTCATAACTTCATTTGCTATATTCCCAAATCCTTTTGCAACATCTGTTGATATTCCTATGAACCCTACCATATCTTTCAATAAATCAGCAAAAGGAGATTTGCTCTCTGTAAGTTTGTTGACCATATTTTCCAATTCAGTTGTAATGTTTACAATTCCTGGAACATATTTTGATTCTGATTCTGCAATAAATTTTCCAATTGTTTCTCTTAAATCGGAAGATTTTAATTGAGCTTCTATGAAGGATCCTGTGATTCCGGATTTTATATTTTCTGACAATCCATCAAAAGTTTGATGCAACATTTTGAAAATTTGATCTGCTTTTGCACCTTCAGGGACTGCAAGTCCAAGTTGTCTGATTATCATTCTCAATCCATAATCAAGCCCAATGCTTACTTGTGATAGTGCCCTTGCTGTTGTATCCATATCAACAAGTCCTGTTGCAGCTATATCAGCAGAGAGTTTTATTATTTCAAAAGTTTTGTCAAGATCTTTTGTTATAATAAGTGCTCTTTCAAAAGCAGGTCTTAATGTTGAATCTGAAATGTTTGTTAATTTTTGTAATTCAGCAATGTATTTTTCTACATCACTAACTGAAATTTTGAAACCTAATTTTTCTATAACTCCTGAATATCTATCTATTTGTTGGAGTTCATTTAACCCTTGTTGCAGATATATTGTAAAATTTTCATTGATTATTCTACCTACCGTACCAATTGTTAATGCAACTCCTAATAGAGAGGAAGAGATAGAACTTTTGATTTGTTCTCCTGCATTTCTGTATGTTTCTTCTATTTGTTTTGAAGATTGATCTGTTGCCTGTTGAAGTCCAGATGTATCTCCGGTTATTTTGATTTTTATTTCTTTTTCGTCAGCCATCTCTTCCTCCTTATAATTTATCTTTTTGCATTAGATACTTATCAAATCTCGTTGTCTTCATTTTTCTTTTTTCTTTTTCTACTTCAAGAATTGCCATATCAAATTCATATTTTTTACTCTCATATCTATCATTCACACAATCAAGCATATCGATTAATAAATCTATTGGAGTAGTTAGAAATTCTTCAAGTGTCAACCCATAGTGATATTTTAAACTGCAATATAATTTCAACATTACTCCTTGGAGGCTTCTACTTGTTATTCTGTATCCATCAATGAATTTTGGCTTCCATTCATTTTCAATCTCTTCAGCCAGTTTTGAATGTTGGATCTCATCATCAATATTGATAAACATTTTTTATTTGTTGTTTTCTTTTGGTATCTCTTCTTTTAATTTATCAATCTCTTTTTTTAGTTTTTCTAATTCTTGTTCTCCAATAAAGTATTTTCCAAAAATCTCGTGGATTTCATCTATACTAAAAATAGAACTGAATTCTAAAAAGAGTATTTCATCTTTAGGACTCATTTGGTGATCTAAACACCAAGCTCTCCAGGCCCAAAATGTTAACCAAGTTTCTTCGCCTAAAGTATTATGTATCCAATCTGAATCAGTGGATGCTCTTTCAAGTGGTCTATTGAAAAGATTATTGAATTTTACATAATCGACAGGTCTTTTTTCAAATTTAAAATTTGGAGTAACAGGAATGTCTTTTATAGAAAATTCTTTTTCTTTATCTTTCTTTTCCATACTATGGAGAAATTACTGGTGCTTCTTCAGTTACACTTACAACAGAATAATCGCCTCGTCTATATCTGACTGAAACAGATGTATATATTCCTCCGTTTGTTCCTTCACTTCCTGCTTCAAAACCTGGATCACCAGCGCCAACAACATCCCATCTAAAAGTCTTCTTTTTCCCTGTTGCTTTAACTTCGACCACATTTCCATCACAATCTTCAAGTGTTTTTAGAGTGCAAGATGATGATTTTTCATAAGTATCCACTATTCCTTCTCCAACAGGATTTGGAGCGGAGCAAGTTCCAAATTCATATGCCATAAATATTCACCTCCTTTTTATTCAGATAATTCTCTCTCCCACACTGAGAAACATTGGACTGCATCTCCGTTGTTTCCTCCAGTGTGAGCAATATTTGTTATATCTATGTACATATCTGTAGTTCCATTTCCTATATCAAATTCCACACCGCTTGCAGTATTCCCAGGAATCACAACTTGTTTATCTTCCGTTGTATTATTTATTTTTTTACAAGTGATTGTTAAAGTTAAATCATTTGAACCTATATTAGTTGTGGTTTTGACCTTGAAAAGAGTTTTACCATACTTGCTCGTATCTACAGCATCTCCATCTGTAAAAGTTCCTGAACCACCTGAAATTGAATAAGTTCCTGCATTAGTTATTGGAGGACACATAACATTTGAAGGATCTATTGTTCTATTGTTATTTTGATACACATCTCTGATATTAGGATGTATCCTTACATCATTGTTAGTCAAAAAGCTATCCAAATCGTTATCCTGCAAAGCCCAAATTCTCGATAAAGGATTTCTGAAAAATTCTGATAAATAAGAATTCAAAACCTTAGCGTACACATCATTTGTATAATCCAATAGAGGTCTTATTGTTGTATAGTAATCTATGAAGTTTGTTAATCCTAAAATCCTTGAAATATTTGTTCTCAAACATTTAGAAGCAGTTCCTGTCTCTGTTCCAGTTCCATATACTTCTTTCAATCTATCTATTGCTAAAGCAAAACTATCAAGTATTTCCAAAGTTTCGTTTTTTGTTAAATAACTCATTCTTTTCCTCCTATGCTACAAAATTGTTTATCCCCAATTGTGTAACTTTCTAATTTAACACTACAGTGAGCGTGTCTAACAAGAATGCCAGCAATGAAACCTTCATCACATACAAAATTAAGGTCTTCGGTAATAATAAAAATATTTGATATTATATTGTTTATCGTTTCGCCTATTTTTTCTATATTTACAAGAAAATTTTCTATGTTCGTAATATTATATACCAAATAATAATCTACCCCTATAAAACCTACCAATTTTCTTATGTTTGTGTCCTTAAATTGTAGAGCAAAGTTAACTCTTTCTGGATACATCATTACAAAATTTATTTCTCCAAAAGATAGTAAATCATCTAATTTTTTCTCACTAAAATCAATTCTATAATCAAATACATTTACTTTTAGTTCGTTGCTTATATTTTTTTTGAAACTATCTATAAATTCATAAATTGGATTCATATTTTTAAATATTCACCTACTTTATTTTTATACTTATTGAAAGTATTTTCCCATAAGTGAATTTTGTTCTCTATTCCAATAGTGCCTCTTTTGCTAATTGATACCGCAAGAACAAAGGCCCTTCTGAATAAGTTCTTGCCAAGTTCACTTGCAAAACTTCTTAATTCCACCCATTTTATTAATGGTTCTACTGGAGGGAAGTGAGGCTTACTGCCTAAAAAAGCTGGTAAAGCATACAAAGTAGGTCCTGAAGAAACATAGTATGTTAAATTTAAACCACTTGGATAAATCCTTATTCCTTTTTGTAGTTGGTGAGTTGCTCCTGATGGTGTTCCCGACTTAATATCATTATACATATCTTGTGCCATATTGCTTAGGCCAATTTTTAATTTCAATTCAACCTCAGAAGGTAAAGTTTTGTATTTACTTGTATCTACTTCAATTACAAATGAGTCAGCCATTCCTTTCCTACCCTATAATTTATACTTTTACCAGTTGGAATCCTTTTTTTGATTAATCCACTCGCATCTGAAAGATACCTTGATGATTGATCTATATAAAATCTTGCTCTGTCAAGATTGGTAGTAATGTCTGAACCTATTTCTTTCATTGAAAGTTTAGAATAATACATTCCTATTCTTTCCATCAGACATCCTTCAAAAATTAGTTCTAAAATATTAAAATCATATTGACTAATATCAATAAATTTATTTCCATCGTTATCTTCCTCAACTGAATAAGGTATTTCATAAATTATTGTTATCGTATCGCCTTTGTTAAAATAAGTGGGTAAAACCATATACACATTTCCATCTTCTTCATAAATCAAATCATAGTAGTATTGTCTCGTTTTGTCTCCAGAAAATATATTGCTAATAATACAGCTTTCAATTTCAAAATTAGGTTCAAGGGAGGTGAGATTGACCTCCCTTGATTGTTCTGTAAATGTGTATATACTAAATTTTCTTTTTCTTAATCCGTATCCTTTAGCAATATCAATTGCTTTTTCAAAAGCTTTTCTAATCTCCAATCCTTTAAGCCTTTCTAAATCTTCTTTATTTATGTTTACCTTGTTTACAAAGTAATCAATTCCTACTTTCATAATATCCCTATTGCAATCCAGTTTACAGTTGTTGTTCCAGTTGCTCCTTTTGCTTTAAGATATATTTTGTTTTTGTTTGCTCCTGTGCCTGCATAAGCAAGAATTTTGGAAGCTGGAGTAGTTCCTGCCTCGACACTTTCTGTTACTACTACAACAAGAACCTCTGTAAGTCCCGTTGTCACTGCCGTTTCTGTATCATTTGTTAGAGTTTTGGTCCCATAATCTATATCAAGATTTTTTCCTGAGCGTGCTAAACTATTGATTACTAAACTGCCTCCGATCTGCACATTGTTTTTGAAATGAGTTGTTCCCATACTATCCTCCTTTATGAAACAATTGATCCAATGAATGCTCTGTAATCTGCAACACAACCTCCAAATTCATATCTAACCTTGTATGAAATTTTATCAGCATTGAAAACATACCCCATAAGAGGATTGTCCTGGACTATAACTTCAGGAGTTTCTTTTCCTTGCACAAAACCTATTTCAATTGTATCTGTTTCATTTGGATCAGCAACAACATACCAATTATCTGAATCTCCTCTAAGATAAGGTGAAACAATTACTTCAAGTTTGCCTTTTAAAATGTTTACATCATTATCAACACTGCCAGGTATTTTATCACTATTGATTAGTGTTAGTGCCGTTGGTTCTAAATCAGGAGGGACTACAAGGAATTTTGGAGAGATACCAATGTAATCAACTTCAGATGAGCTATCCATTGTATCGACATATTGTAGTTTCATTTTTTTCATTGCTGTTAAAAGTGAATCATAGGTCAAAGCATCAGTAAGAAGGTTTCTATGATTAGTTGCATCATACAAATGATGAGAATCATATATGGTAGATCCATTGATTGCAGGTGATGTTCCTCCATAACAAAGCAAGAGATCAAAAGCAAATTGATTTATTGTTCTAATAGCTGCTCTGGTAATCATTACCGGTATTCTCTCAACAAATTTAAGGTTGTCCGATAATATCATCTGCCTTGTTATTGATACCACAACTCCCTTTGTATCAGGTGAATATGTAGCATATTCTTCAAGACTTCCAGTTCCAATTGTATATTCATTGTAGTTGTTTGATTCTGTGACTGAACTTAATGTTCCGAGTGCTCCCCATCTTATTATCTTTTGTGCATTGAAATCTTTAACAGGGACAACAGAACAAAACTTTCTCCATAAATCTAAAGTTGCCATAGGATATTCTTTCATAAGTCTTTTGTTTATTGCATCACCAAGTATCTGAGGGAAGTTTGTTGATACAAATCCTCCAGGGAATGACTCTGAAAGTTTCAAAAAGTGTTTTGGAGAGAAACTAACTTCATAATCTTTTGTTATATCTGTATATGCCTCTCTTAATCCAGTATAAGGTTTTATTCCTTGATATAAACTTTTTTCACTTTCATCAGGTTTATATCCTACCATAAGATCTACTGCTCTTTGTTTTCTGTCGTATTCATCAAGGATAACTTTAGCTTTATCCTGTCCTGTAAATCCATAAGGGACACCTAAACTTTCAACAATTTTTGTTAAACTTTCTTTTTCCATATCTATCACCTTTTTTATTTCCTCTTCAGTTGAAGTTTTACCTTCAAACATTTTTCTTATTTTTTCTTTAACTGGTTCAGGTAGATTTGATTCACTCAAGTATCTTTCAAGATAATACATCGTTTTGAAACTATTTAGTTCCTCCATTGTTTTTTTGATGTCATCTAAACTTTCTTTTGGTGCAGGATAACCATATGATGGTGAGGGATAACCATATCCTTTTGCTTTTACCTTTATGAAATCATCAATCATTTTCATAGCTTCATCAGTGTTTTTTGCTTTAAGGAGTTCTTTAATTTTGTTTAAGATTAATATCTCTTCAGGGACTCCTTCTTTTGATTCTTCTTTTTCCTCTTCTTTCTTTTTATCTTCTGAATTGTTTTTCTTTTTTGATTCTAAACTTTTCTCGACTGCCTCTGCGAGTAAATCTATTAACTCATTTTCCTCAATACTTTCAATATTCTTGCCCTCAAGTAATTCAGGAGCAAGTGCTTCAATGTTTTTGATTATCTTTTCTTTTTCCACTTCTTTCCTCCTTTGACTTTCGATTATGTTAAGTATCCTTCCACCTGCAGCTGGTGAGGATACAACATCTACTGATTTTACATTATATATTTGTTTCACATCATTTACCTGTTTGTTTTGAAAATATTCTGGTTCTACTTCTGCTTCCATAACCGCTGAAAAACCAACAACATCCATTTTACCTTCATCATACATATTTTTGAACAATTTTCTATAGAAATCATTGTATACATTCAAATCAGCAACTATTCCAGAAGTATTTTCATCTATTTCTTCAAATCTGCAATCGTTCAAATCTCCTACAAGATTTTTTATATACCCTTTATCAAGTTCAAGATTTTCAGGTAAGTGCTCAAAATATTTTCCTGAAAATTCATAAGCAAAAACTTTTACATTATTAAATTTCTTAACACTATTCTGGAGAACATCCTGTGTATATAGATTCCCGTTTTTGCTCAACCCTGTTTGGATTACTAATACTTTCCATTTTTTACCTTCTGTATCCGCTTCTTTAACAACTATTGGTATATATTCATTTATTGTCTTGTCCATTAGTATCTGTTCCATTATCACCTCCTTTGCTGAAGAACCAAACTCTTTTATCTATTTCTGCACCTTTTTCTTTCATATTTTCAGATGGTACACCTTGTACTATCCATCTACCTTTCAGTATACCATATTTTCCATCAAAAAAGAATTCTTTATAATGTTTATCTTGCTTGCCTGCCTTAACTCTTCCATAATCAATTGCTGTGAATCTGCTCCAGGTGTATGCCGTTGAACCAACTTGACCTGAACTTGATAAATCTGCCTTGTATTTATTTCCATACAAATTCATCTCAACTACACCTGATTTAAACATATCTTTTCCTTTTCCTACATCAAGCCAAGCAATTGGTTGTCTTTTTTTTACTCCAACAAGTAATACCTTTCCTTTATCTGGTTCTACTATTTTGTTTATCCCATGTGCTGTTCCAGGAGTTGCCAAAGTAAAACCTATTAAAAAATCGTTATTATTGAATTTCAATCTTAAATCACAATGTATGTTTTCTTTGCCTTCAAATCTTCTTCCTGATTTTGCTTGCTCTTCTGTTAGCCCTCTTTCGTGTTCTTGAAGAACAAATTCACCCTCATCGTTTTCTTTTATATAAGGTTCAAAATCTTTCCAATTTCCTTCTTCTTCATCTTCTCCTTCTTTTTTTGTTTCTCTTTTTTTAAATAGTTTATCTATTTTTTCATTATCGTACCAATCAAGAGCAACCTCTTTCACTTTTTTCAAAGTATCTTCATCTAAATCAACATTTCCGTCGCTCCATATTTCTAAAACCAATGCCATAGATAAAGGATCATTATTTTCGAGTTCTAATAGTTTTTTTACAAATGTTTCATACTCGTTCATACTGCAATTTTCCTCCTAAACCAACCTTAAAATTACTAGTTAACTTGTATATGTAACCTTCAGGATTTGGAACATCCACTCTATATGAATTAAAAATTCCTTTCTCTCCACATATTACAAGAGTTCTATCACTTTTGTTGTAGAAAAGATTTCTTGTCCTACCAGATTGATCTTTTCCAGAAAATAGAATCCCTTCTTTGATTGCATTGTCTATTGCTGTATTCATTTCTTCTTTGCTTTTCCAATGTCTTAGTGCGTGTTTTTCTCCTGAAACATTTGATTCGATAAATTTCCTTTTTTCTGATGCGTATGATTTTCTTATACCAAATGTTGTTTCATCTGACATATCATTGATAAGTATTCTTCTACCTTGATATGTAATCCATCCTTCTTTTAATTTGTATTTTTCAAAGAATTTTTTCTTTACATCATCACTACAATGCAGTAGTCCAAATTTGTATGCTCTGTAAACAATATCTTGTATTTTATCAGGTTCTTTTTTGCTTAAATCTAAATCCCTAACTCTTGGAATCTGAGCCGAGATAGTTAGGTCATCATTAATAATTATTTCCTCCGCAGTTAATGTCAGAATATCACCTTTGTTTGCATCAATTTTTGTATTCATTGTTTTACAAAGTTCCAATTCTTTTCCATCATTTATATAACTAACAATATAGTTGAAAGCATTTTTATCTTTTGTTTCTAATTTATCGATCACTTTTACTTTGAATTCTAATATTTTTTTAAATTTAGCCCAATCAGGAATTTCTTCTTCAGTATATTTTGAATTTGCTGTTTTAACAACTGCTCCTTCACTACCCTGTTCTTCTGATACTTCTTTGACCGCTTTTAAGAAACTTTCTTTGTCTTTTACTTCAATTGATTTTACTATCGAAAAATATTTGTATTTATCAAAGTTTTTGAGATATTTTTTTCTTTCTATTAGTGGTAAATCCGAAATATCTTTGTTATAGTAAGGAATATCGAACAATACAATATCTATATACCCTTCCTCTCCTTCACTTGTCGTAAAACTATCGCAATCTATGTTTTCATCTGAATTAAAAAGTGCAAGATCTTTTCTTGGTATAATTTCGTTATTTGATTTTCTTCTGCCAACTAATTCCCCGTCTAAAATGAAGTCATCATCAATATTTTCTATGATTTTTTTCAATTTTTGAAAAAATTCTAATCTATTCCTCTCTGTGCCTTCAAAAAACATACCTTTTTCGTTTCCAAGTTTATGGATTGTAGTTCTCCAACCGTTGATTTTTGTTTCTACAAATAAAGTTTCTCCTCTATCGAGATAAGGTTTCGCCCAATTATCATACAGATCATTTATGTCATAAAATTCTTCAAAACTATAAGCACTACCCATTTTTGGTGGTGTATAAAGTTTCATAGGTTTAAAATCTTCTTCAACTTTTATTAATTCAAATGGTTTAGGTATTAATTTTAAATCGAATAGTGGTATGTAATCTCCGTGAGGCCCTGTTGGTGAATAAATGAAATGATAGTTTTTATCTTTTCCAAAGTAATTTCTTATTAATAGTTCTACACTTTCATCTCTATTTTGTTTTCTTATAACTATATCCCAATCGGAATTTTCATCATCAATTCCTTTTGCTTTCGAGCCAACTAAACAAACAAAATGAGGTATATATGTAATTGCTTTTACATCTTGATTTAGAATACCTCTTTTTAGTAATTCTTTTTTGGTTTCTTCAAAACTCTCTTGCAGATCTTGATCTGTTTTGAAATCTAAACTCTCTTCAATTTTAAGCGAATCTCCATCATTAGCTAGGATAAAAGGGACACTGCTTGATAATTCTTTTAGTGTGTTCTCGTCTCCTTTTTTAATCACTTCTTTTCCGAAATGGATAAAAACTACCTTTTTGATATTCAAACCTTTTGCCATATCTAATGTATTCTGCATTGATTGATGACCTATATTGTATTTTCTTTCAATGTTTTCTCTTATTGAACTGCCATCAGCAATCAATAGGTCCAAATCTTTTAATTTATCTAATTCTTTGATTTCAAGAAAATCGGGGAAGATACCTATTTTTTTGTTATCAATATTTAAAATGTATCCATTAGCAGGAGCAAGAATTGAATGATCCACTGGTATCATTTCGTATTCTAACCAACCAAAAAAACTACCCTTTTCTTCCGTATGAGGATCTTCAAATCTATATTTATTCATTAGTTTTAGTGTTTTTTCTGATAGAACTGTAGGGATATCTATTGTTTCAGGAAGTCCACCAATATGGTCTGGATGTGCGTGAGTTATGAAAAGAATATCTGGATTGATATCAGAAAATTTTCCTTTATGAGAGTATCCAAAATCAATCAAAATATTTTTATGTTTATGTTCTATTAGTATTGATGTATTTTTTTTATGATCATTATTTTCTTCCTCAATCTCTCCTTTTGTGCCAAGAAATGTTATTCTGATATTATTCTTAAAGCCCTCAACTTGATAAATTGTTTTGTAAGGAAGGTCAGGTAAAACTATACCTTCTTTCAAATCTTTGAAGTAATCTTCTTCAAATTCAAAAACATCCTCTTTCAAATTATCCCAATCAATTTTAGAAGCGAATTTTCCTTTGTTTACTAAATCCTCGAGTTTTGATAGAACTTTGAAATTATATATTTTTCTTGCTACAGATGGAGCTTCTTTTTCAGATAATTTGTTTAACATTTCTTTGACTTCTTTTGGAAGGTCAGGATTCTTGTAATGAATCCATTTTTTGATGTATTGTCCTTCGTCGTTTTTTACAAGATACATAAGTTGTCCAATTTCTGCTCCCGTTGAACTGATATCTGTTGAATGCGGTTGTGCGCCTGTTAAAATCTTGTTATTGATTGTGCCGAAATAATGAGTTTTTGTTTTTAATTCATTTGATATTTTTCTGAGTTTTGCAATTGTATTGATGTCAAAACTCTCTTTGGTTTTCCTACCTTTAGTTATCATATTCACATATGTTATAGGATTGGAATCAGATGATCTATCACCAGCAACACCAACTTTTTCTTCTTTTTTCCACAGGTTAAATGTTTTTGGATAGTTTTCTGGTTTTCCCCCTGTATGATCTACATACCAAGAAATACCTTTATACAATGATTCATATATTTCTTCATTTATCTTTGGTTTCTGTCTATCAAGCATTATAACTTCATCAAAACAATCACCATACTTCTTTATAAAGTCTATGTATTCACTATCTTTTACTACTTGTTTACCAGCAACAAAATTACTAAAAGCTCCGCTGTCCATCATTAAATAGAATTGAGGATCTTTTACTTGTCTTTCTTCTACCCAATCAAGAAATTCTAAATTATTACTACTTAGGTTTTTAAAATATCTATATGAAACAAGAAAATGTTTTAGATTGTAATCGTTGTATAATTTTTTGACCATTGAGGGAGAGACTGACAGATAAATAATGAATCTCTCCCTCAAGCTTCTTTTTCTCATACAAACATTTCTAGTTTAAGAATTTTTGCAACAGGTCTGACAATCAAAAAATATCCGGGGAATAGCGTAAGAGATTCACTCAATACTAATTCTAAAAATGTTATACCAAAAGGTAATCCAATAGTAAAATGAAGCATATTTCCAACTACAATGCCAACAAAAATTGAAACTCCAAGTAAATATAGTAAAGCAAGTTTGTTTTTATCAATTCTGGTAGAAAGTTTTCTAAGAATAATATACAAAACAACCTGTGCAATCAAAAAAATTGGTGTATCTATAACTACTTCCCATAGAAGATTAAAAGGACTAAATAGATTTATCAATATTCCACTTAATATACCTGCTAGTATGTATGGAATGCCGTAAATACCAAAACAACTAGTAATTTCCCCTAATCTAAATTGTAGTGGACCATAAGCAATTGGTTGAAAGAATAAAGTAAGAATAATGTTTAGACCTGCAAGAACACCGCATAGAGCAATGGTTTTTACATTGAAAAATTTTTTCACAAGTTCACCTCCTTTCTTTTAGTTATTTGTTTATAATTTTACTACTTGATGTTCCATCTTTAAAATGATAAACAATTTCTATATGATTATGATCGATTCTTCTTTTTGTTATGAAAGTTATGATATTCAAATCTAATTTGTTTGTCTCGACAGGTTTAATCTCTTTAATTTCTTCCTTTTCTTCTTTTTTCTTTTTAGCCATAATTTCCTCCTTTAAAAACTTTTTATTAGTTTTTTAAGTTCTTCAAGTTCGTCTATTATTTCATTTATTTTATCAATAATTCTCTCGTATAAAAAGATGTTATTGTTTTCTGTATAAGAAGTTGAAAGATCATTTGGATCTATAAAAGTATTTTGGTAAATGTATTCGTTTGTCATTTTTATTTTCCTATATACCAAACATTCACAATAGCATCGGAATTTTCAGGTAGAGTCAGAGTTTCCACTTTACATCTTACAAAATCTACCACTTTATCCGTTATGTATTTTGTTTCACCGGATGTATTGGTTGTTGAATCTAAAGTAAACCAGTTTTCACCATCTATGCTTCCTTCCAATTTTATTGACAATGCAGTAGGTTCTTTTCCTTCACTTGCTGATACTATAGTTTGCCAAGTATGATCTTTACAAGCATTAGGAAGTCCAAATTTGGAAGAGTATAAAGGTGTATCTCCAACCGCTTCCATAAGGTCTGTTATTAAATGAATCTTCTTATACATTACTTTAATTCCTCCTTATTAAGATTGTATTTTTCATAGATTTCTTTCAATCCATACCAAGCTCTTTTGACCACTTGATAATCGTATTTAATGCTACCTTTTTTTTCACCAATGTCATCCAATCCATTGTATTTAAAAACTCTATTGATAAAATTAGGTTTAAATATTAATTCTTTTGTTTTTTCATTGAATTCATACTCTCCATAAAAGTTTTTATGTTTAATCATTTTGACCTCCTATTCAACATAAAATATATTATTTTTTACTTCTTTTATTCTCATAATTCTCGTTTTAATCGTCACCTCTTGTTCGAGTAAATATGTAAGAGACACCAAACCAGGGACTAATAATACATCATCTTTTGTGAATTCTTTTGTCATAACATAAGGGCCAAAATCTTGAGCAATTTCTTTAGATATAGTCCAACTTTCTAAATTTTCGTATAGTGGTTTATAAACATCCTTCATTTTAGGAGATCCTATTGGTTTTTCTTCAAACAAAGCATCGTCTTTTACTCCTCTATACAATGTTATTTTTTCATCTTTTACCACTCCTAATTCTTTAAGCATATTCCAAGAAAACTTCTGGAGTTTTTGAATAAGATCAGTGTCTTCATCGAACCATTGTTCGAATGCTTTATTCCCTTGATGACTTGATATATCATTGATGTAACTTGTTGTAAATGTTGCTTTCATAAAATTGTAAAGGTCTTTTTCATCTTTTAATCCTATTCCTTTTAAACATTTTTTCAATAATTTTGGATATTCTCTTTTTATATCAAACAAAATATTTTTTATACTCTCAGGAAGAGATTCAAACTTAATCCCTCCTTTCATTTCTTCTACTTGTTCTATAGCAAGCTCAAGGAGATTTTCATCCATAAAAAAACTCAATAATTTTTTATTGCTTATTTTATCAATAAATGTGTCTTTTTCTTCCTCAACTTTTTCTTCCTCAATCGGGACAATCTTTACAGTCATCCAACATCTGCAATTTATTGTGTTTTCAGGACTGCCATTCGGATCCATTGGATACATTAATTCTTCTCCGTTTACTATGAAAGGTTCATTCCACAATACTTCCTGCCCATCTGCTTCTAAGTGTGCTGGTCTAACTCTCTCATCTTTGTTTGAATGCCATACTTTGTATACTTGTGCAACACCTTCTAACCTACTACCTAATTCTTGGATTTGTTGCCAATCCATATTTGAATAGGCCCTTGACAATTCATTCATTGCTATTGCTTTTGCTCTATTCTCTCCTGTTTTGAATACTCCTTTATAGCCTTCAAGTTTTCCACCAAGTTTTTTTTGAATATCAAAAACCGTATCACCTGATAAGGCTGATATTCGTAATGTTTTTTCTATTTCATCTTGTATTTCGTTAGGAATGTTTTTCACATATTCTGTTGATATACTTGAAAATTCTTTTATCATTTCCGGAGATAAAAAAGGAGTTATATATCCTTTAATTCCTGCAGTATCAATATTTTTGCTTAATTTATCCATAGCTGCGGTTTGAAGTTGGTTTAAAGTTTCTTCATAATCCTTTTTTATTTTATCGCCTAATATTTTAGAATATTCATCAAGTTGATTTTTAATCTGAGTGTAGTAAAAAACATTAAATTTATCTGATGGAAGACTGGTTAATAAGTTGTTTATATAATCGTTCATTTGTTTTATATTAGATGATAATGCTTTAATAAATCCCGATGAAGCATCTTTGTATCCTTTAAGATTCCTTATGTTTAATTCTTTCATAATATTCTAATATTTTTTTGTTCTCTGCTTCAGCGAGTTTATCCTCTATTTCATTTTCTGGCTCAATATCTATATCTAAAATCCTTTTCATAAATTGATTATAAATCTCTCTTGCTCTATCCTTGCTGATCCATTCTTGATTTTCGGCCATTACTAAAACTTTCACAATCCCATCCATTGAATTGATTAAACTAACAATGTCTTTACCTGCTATTTCTGACATAACAACTTCTATATTCAATTCATCCTCGTTTTGATAATCTTTTCCTTTTTCAATTCTTTTGTAATCAATTGCTTTTTCTTTTACAAATTCAAATATTTTTTCAAATATTTTTTTAACATATTTCTGTTTTCTTCTTAACTTTCTTAATACTGGTGTTCCTTGCTCTTGTGCTGTTGCTCTTGTTATGTCTCCTTCTCCATACCAGGAAGTTGGTATTCCTGCTCCACCTAAAACAAAGTTTCTAAGTAGTTCAACATAATTTGTTATTTGTTCTGACTTTAAATCTGGAGAAAGGGTATTGATTGTCTGTTTATCTGAATGGATATGTATTGAACTCGGTGTAAATGGTTCTTTTAAAATTTCTTGTTTTATTTCTTCGAGTTGCTTTTTATCGTAGACATCTTTGATCGTGACATCCCAGATATAAGACATCAAATGGTATATTCTTTCCAAACTTGAAAATAATGAATTATCCAAGCCATCTATCCAATCTGCAAGTCTATATAATTCACTTATGCCCCTACTTGCATTTGATACTTTGTTGATTTGAAAAAGCATTACATCACCTATTAGTTTTCCGAATGTTTTGCTAAGAACATCTTTATCTCTTTTTATAACTTTTACAACCTTTTCTTCGGGAATACCACTTTCATTTTCTACTTTTATCCTAAGTTCTTCTGTTATTCTTGGATTGAGAGGATTTTTAACAACTTCAATAACATTTATTGGATCTATGTATCCTGTTTTAACCTTTCCAGATGGTTCTAAAACCATCAAAGGTAAAATAAATTCTCCATACAAAAAAAGCTCCTCGACCATTGAATATTGAAAAAGTTCAAAATCATTGTCTGGATCGCTCCAAAACTCCCATAAAATATCATCTAATTTTTTACAAGATACAGACCAAGTTATGCCATCTCCCATTATGAAATCAACCATCAATTCAATTATTCTGCTTGCCATTGCATTGTTTTGCCATAAATAGTAAACTATTCTTGCTTGTCTATCAAACTGATAACTAGGAAGATCCCTTTGACTTGTTGTTAATCTTCTAAAAGTTCTATCATCTAAATTATTGTCCATATTTTCTCCTATCTATAAAGTTTTTCAAGCCTTCACTTCCTCTTAATATTTTTTGATTTTCAGCTATAACAGCTGAAGCAAAAATTGTTTTCTTATATAAGAAAATTATACCATATCTTAAGCAATCTAAAAGGTCATCATTTTCCTTAACAGGCTTTTCATCAAGAATTTGTCCTGTTGTTTCATCAATTGGTCTATGATAACTTTCAAATTCATCTTTTAATCCTCTCAAATTATTAAACACTTTAAGATTATCTGTTTTGCCCAATTCAATAACTTTTTCTATTCCTTCCCTTACATCTCTGATTTCTGGAGCATAAAAATTTATATCATATCCCATATCTTTTAGCTCTTTCTTGAGATTCATAGCATCCAATATTCTTGCAGGATCGTGAATAATAAGTTTTATATTTTTTTCAATGTTTAGAATAATATTAGCTATTTCATTAGCGGTATAAACTTTGTCTCCTTTAGTTTTGTATTCATTATATACAATTATTTTTTCATCCTTTTTCGCTATGAACAAAATGCCGTAAATAACTCCTGGATCTATAACTACATATTTATCCCAAGTATCGTCTAAAACAAAAGGATCAATGAATATCTTGTCTAATAGTTCATAGTAAACTAATGCACTACTTCTTATAAATTGTGCTAAATGTCTAACTGCAAAGGTTCTTTCATCCAATATCTTTTTCAAAAGGTCAAATTTTTCTTTTGAATAAAAAGGATTGTCAATACTAATCGAGTGGATATATTTAAGATAATCTTGATCTCTTTTTTCGTAAAGTTCGGTAAATATCCAATTTCTTGTTTTTATTAGATTTGGAGTTGTAGTGATTAGTAATCTTCCATTTTTCATTGCAATTCTTGATAACACTACATCAAAGGTTGTGATATTTGTTAATCCTGCTTCATCTATCCAGGCCCAGTCTAAATGAGGCCCGTCCAAACTTAAAGGATTATCAGCACTGCCCCAGTAAATGACATTTCCGTTTTTTGATTCATAAATCTTTTTTTGTTCCAAATACATTCCGTTTAATATAGTATCTTTTATGTTTTTAAGAAATGTTGGAAGAGTTGATCTTATTAACATAGGATATGAAGGAGTAACTATCATTCCTGAACCTTCATTGAGCATTTTTATAGACCATAAACTGCCAATAAAAGTTTTACCGCAACCTGTTCCTCCGATAAATGCCGTTATAGTTTTATTAGACCTTATTACTTCCATTTGGGGTCTACTCAATTGAATTGTTTTTTCCATCCACTACCTCGTAAATAATTCTTGTTATTTTACCAATATCTTCATCTTTGAATTCTCCACTATATTTTAATGCAAGTTCAATCGCCTTCAAAGCTTCACTTACTGATGTGAAACCTTTGCTTTTTATAAATTCGTAAGCAAGA
>Ga0123519_10005692_pt1 | contig 19786 bp, 14 predicted proteins | sample YelNatPaOPRAMG02_FD_87396 | JGI IMG/M metagenome (GOLD analysis project Ga0123519, IMG submission 87396) | Hot spring microbial communities from Yellowstone National Park - Yellowstone National Park OP-RAMG-02 (version 2) | ecosystem: Environmental > Aquatic > Thermal springs > Hot (42-90C) ...
AATTCCGATGGCTCCGTCACCTGTGATACTCGAGATGGTAACGGTGTAGCGAGTGGAATCTATGGCGGTAACATTTACAATACCATTGGCTGTGCCGGTCTTATTTAGAGCCACATCAGCAGCAATAAATCCTGTTACAGGCTCGCTGAAGGTGACGGCATAGCTGACCGGACCACCTTTGGTCAGTGACGTAGAAGGAGCGCTGATTGCAACACTCGGAGCAGTATTATCTATTGTAAATACTGCGCTTGCGGCGCTCACCTCGCTGCCATTACCGACCTCATCCCGCGCGGCATCGGCCTTGATCGTTATACCGAGAGCGCCGTTACCGCTCAGATTGGAGAACTCGACGGTGTAAGTAGTTCCACTGCCGGTTACACCGACCGTGCGGTTTACCGAGCCGGCTGCATCGACGATAACACCACTCTCATCAAACCCCGTCACCGGCTCGCTGAAGGTAACGGTGTAGGTAACCGGTCCGCTCTTTGTAATACTCGCGGATGGAGCGGAGATAGCTGCGGTCGGCCTGGTGTTATCGACATCGAATGTGGCGCTTGGAGCGCTTGCATCGTTGCCGTTACCCGCGGCATCCTGCGCAGCTGCGGCGTTTATCGTGATACCCAGAGCGCCGCTGCCTGTTATATTAGAGATAGTAACGGTGTAGTCGGTGCCGTTTACGGCAGTCACCACAACGGAGCCATCAGCCGTGCCTGTCTTGTTGAGAGTGACATCGCCAGATGCAAAGCCCGTGACATTCTCGCTGAAGGTGACCGAGTAGCTGATCGGTCCGTTCGTAGTCGGATTCGCCGAAGGAGCACTGATCTCCACAGTCGGCGCGATGTTATCGACAGAAAACGTATTACTTGGGCCATTTATCACACTGCCGTTACCGGCTGCGTCCTGAGCGGCATTGCCCTTGATAGTTATTCCGAGAGTGCCGTTTCCGGTCACATTGGAGATAGTAACCGTATAATCGGTAGCGCTGATCGCGCTTACAGCCACGCTGCCGTTGGCACTGCCGACTTTATTAAGCGTAATATCATTTGCAGCGAAACCGGTTACATCCTCGCTGAACTTGACCGCGTAAGTGACAGGACCGCTCTTTGTGATCGACGCAGAAGGCACACCGATGCTGACTGTTGGAGCAGTGCTGTCAACGTCGAAAGTGGAGCTCGGGTCACTTGCTTCGTTGCCGTTGCCCGCGGCATCCATCGCTCCACCGGCTTTGACCGATATGCCCAGGGTACCGTCGCCGGTTATGTTGGAAACAGTCACGGTATAATGCGCGGAGTCTACAACGGTAATATTGACCGTGCCGTTGGCGGTGCCTGTCGTGTTGATGTTAAAATCACTTGCTCCGACACCATATACCGGCTCGCTGAATGTGACTGAGTAAAACACAGGTCCGCTCTTGGCTATTGTCGCGGATGGAGCACCGATGGTTACAGTCGGCGGGGTGATATCGTAATCGGTCTGCGCGTCACCATTCCCAGCTGGAGCGGCTGATCGGTTGCCGGCCTTATCTTCGGCAACAAGCGCGAAATGGTAGACACCTTCGCCATCAGCCGGATTGAAATTGAATGTGCCGTCGGCGCTGCTGGATGTTAGGCCGGAGTTTTTCCAGTCGCCGGTTCCCAGCTTATACCACAGCTCTACATGATCGAGGCCGGTGTTGCCGGCTGCGGGATCATCCGCCGCGCCGGAATACATTACTTCGATAGGATGAGAGTTGGTGGCTGCGGGAGGGACATTCGGGTCGATTGAACCCGGCTCCGGAGCGGTGTTATCGACAGTGAATGTCGAGCTGATCCCAGTGTCTCCGGTGATGTCGCCCGTAACGGTGAACGAGCAATTGTCCGATGTAACATCGCTGGGCACCGTCCATTCATCGCCTGAAAGCCATAGCCCCAGATCAACGGTGTGGGTGCCGTCGGAGAATACCACATTTCCTGTCAAATTGCCTGGAATCATCCATATAATGGCAATCTTATCCCCACCTTTGAAGGGCCCAGCGGGGACAGTGACAATACCGGTCTGAGCTGCCGGCACCGCGGTCGGCAGTATGATACATAACAGCAGTACCGCCGCGACCGTGATCAGCTTGGGCCCGTACTTCCTTGCACAAACCTCGCTCATAACTCGATCTCCTCTCATTATTCGCGCCATATCAGTGGATGCAGGCGCATTTATGTGTTGATGTTAGCTATGAGACTCGCGCCACGGTCGTATGAGTTAATTCAAGCAGGCAGCCATTGTCTGCCGGATGGGGTTATACCCACAACACCGGCAGCACAACCGTAACAGAGGAACTTTTTTGCAGAAGTGCTCGGAGGGAATGAGTTATTATTGGTGGAGCGGACTGGGTTCTATTCAGGTTTAGCGTTCATTCTTAGCCGCCTGATTTTATATCTTTTACCTTCGCGGCTTTTGCCCTGGCTTCTCTCGCGCCTGTTTCATCGCCAATCCCTGTATATGCATCCGCCAGGCCCAGGTAACTGTCACGCAGCAGATTGGTTAGTTCACGTTGATCGGATGCGGTGAGCATACCCGTGAACTGTTGAAGCTGTATGGTGTCGGGATTCGATTGCCAGCGCGCAAGCCTTTCAATCGCGGGCAGAAACTCGGAAATCGCGCGCGAATATTTCTTCTCCGCAAGATATTTCCTGGCGAAGTAGGCATGAGCCCAGGCGAAAGTGGTGTCGACCAGCTCGGGGGTTCCTTTGATCTGCTCGTAGGGAGAGTTCTCAATCTCGAGCAGCCTCCTAAGGGTGGATTCGAAACCGGCCTTGTCCCCTGCCCCATCGTAGGCATTGGCAAGGTTTTCAAGGACCACGGTGGAGTTGGGGTTATAGACAAGGGACTGCTTGAAGCTTGCAATCGCCTCAGGCCATCGTTTCAGCCCCGCATCGATCATTCCGCGCGCGCTCCATCCACCTTCGGACGTTCGTGGAGCAAGCTTAATCGCTCTTTCTACCTCAGCAAGCCCCGCTTCGGGATCGCTCACGGCCAGGAACAAACCGAGCTTCCGGTGGTATTCCGGGTTCAGTGGAGAAAATTGCGCTGCGAGCCTGTATTGCTCCGCGATCGCGGCGGGATCAGCCGATGCGCTTCGAGAAAGATCATCGGCGTGCGAGGCGAAAATATCGCCGAGCCCGAACGAGACACTTAGAATGATCAGCACAGCACATACCGCGGCTTTAGTCCAGGCTATTCGCTTCGACGGTGTTATGTCCTTATCAGCAACACCGGCTTGCGAGACCAGCACCCCCGCGATCACCCAGAACGGCAGCGAAATGCCGATCACATACCAGTCCGAATCGACCAGGCTGCGTATAGCCGAGCCCAGGAGCGCGGCAAAAAGGGCGCAGTTAAGGAGCCTCCACGCGCTGAACGGGACCAGGTCTTTCCAGGTGATGGTGTCGGATTGAGGATGATCATGGCTTGCATCGGAGGCGCGGTCAGGGGTGCGGGTCGAGCCTTTGAAGATACCAACCAAAGACCGATATGCGATAGTCAGCAGCAGGATCATAAAAGCGATCAGAGCCGGAACTCCGTTCTCTGCACCGATCTGCAGATATGAATTGTGCGCGTATTTGGTTGGACCAGCGATCGTATAGCGCGGATACGCGATATCATAGACCCCGGGTCCGACTCCCATCAATGGATAATGCTTGATCATATTCGCCGTAGCGCGCCAGGTGTAGATACGGAATTCGGTCGAATGGACCTGGGTGCCGCCCGCTTCGGCTTCCCTGATCCTCCCGCGCACCGAGCCCGAGAAAACCGCCAGCAGCGGAACCACGACGACCGCGATTATGAGCAGCCGCATAAACTTCGAGCGGCGCAGTGATTTCGTGGCGATGGCTAGTATGAAAAAGACCAGGAGCGCAATTACAGCGGAGATGATCCCGAACTTCGCACCGGTGAGCATCAGCGCGAGCACCTCGAAAACGAACGCCAGTCCGGTGAGCAGCGCGAGCACCGTCCGCCGAGTCACCAGATACACCCCCAGAGTAACCGGCAGCGTGATTACGAGATAGCCGGAGAAGAAGTTGGGGTTAATGAACGGGCCAAACTCCCGCCATTTGTCACCCGGCGTAATCAGCGATTTTATGAATGCCATTCCTCCGCCGGTGGTGATCGCGTAGTGCTGTATGGCGAAGACTCCTATTAGCAGCGCGGAGATCGCTATTCCCCACACCGCGGCAGCCGCGGCTCTTGTATCACGGCTCACCGAAGCCGCAAGCATATATGCGCTGAGGCAGGCGAATACAAAGAGGATCTGCTTAAGGCTCGAATAGACTTCGAGGGAAAAGAAGCTGGAAATCAGGGTCAAGATGGCGAACACGGCCAGTGGTACAAAGCCTGGCGCCTTCGCCCAGGCGTTTGGAGCCTTGCGAAAGAAGAGGAAGTATGACGCCACCGCCCCAAAAACCAGTATCTGCAGGACCGCATTGGTCAATTCTCCGAACCCGCCCCCGATCGCCGGAGCCAGGATCAGAGCCGCCACGAGCAGCACAGCGCTCACTACTTCGCCATCCTTTACTGTTAATATACTGCTTCAACGATACGACGGAAGAGGTTAGATGTCAAGGAAGGGAGAATTCTCAGTTTTTGATTCTTAATGTTGAATAGGGCTGCAGGTGAAGGTCTGTGGGTGATAATCACCCATCCAATAGGCAAAACTAATGCTGTGAATGAGCTCGGTTCAGGTAAAATCGTAAGGCGGAAATCGTATCTGACTGCACTACTATCCACATGGAAACGTTCTGGTTCAACGCTCCAAGGCCCAGTGGATGACCACAACATATACGAACGCGTAAAGTTGTAATCTCCACCCCATAACTCAAGCCTAAAAAGATTTGAGCCCCATGTTCCCCAGGGTGAAGATGAATTCGACGCATAAACATCAAAAGCTCGAGCAATAGATGATCCCAGGCAGGTAACACTAGGACCATCATAAGCCCAAGCTGTGCGTTTGCTAGTATGAGTGATATTTGACCCAAATTGTGCACCAGCAGTGGTCATTGTGGCATAAAGCCAATCACCAGGATCATTCTGCACTTCTTGAGGAAAGATAAATAAAGGCCTCCACTCCGGCCCCCGTCACTCTAAATCGATATATGCCTGTCCAGTCACGATGATGCCAGGTGGAAGATCGGCAGCTTTAACGATCCGCGGCATTATTACAATAACTAACAGTGCAATAATAGCTATGACTGCTTTCGTTTCATATTCCCTTTCTTATCTGTAACTTCCAACTATCACAAGGCATAAAACCAATAGCGGCAACGCTTAACCCCATCAGCCCCAGCACAGCAGCAAGCACACCAAGCCACTTCTTCATTTTCCCTCTCCAAACCACAAATGCCACATCTCAACTTTAGAAAATACCAATCAAGCTTTATAAACACAGGATAGCCCGTAGAAGCCTGATTGTCAATTTGCATGAGATTAATTGACTATTTGATGAACATGCTTGCAAATGATAAAAAAAGCCGTAGGCCAGGCATCTTAATACAAGACACCCGGCCCACGGCTTCAGACTCGCCCAAAGATGGCTCTATTTCTATTTCTTTTTCTTCTGCTTCTTCACAGGCTTCGGGGAGCCGATGTCGGTGTAGTCCATCGACCCGCCCTTCTTGCCGGCGGATTTACTTGCGCTCTGTTTGGACTTGTTCGAACTGCTTTTCTTGTTTGCCATGGCTGTAGGCTCCGTAAGAAGTGTGATGATAGCTTGTACCCACGTCACACCAAAGGCAAAACAACCTTACTTTTCATATTCCTTGAGCATTTCTACCACCAGCCTGACGCGCTCTATGTCGCACACCGGCGAGGGCTCATCAGAGACGCCTATGATCAGGTTCGGAGAGAAAAGTTCAATGATCTTATGAGTCGTCGAGATAAGATCGTCGAGCGGCTCATGGGGGAGAAAGCAGGTCATCGGTATGCCGTCGAGGAGGATCATTCTGTCCCCAAGCGCCTCTTTCATCTCCTCGATTGTAATATCGCCCTGCGGAATCGGAGTGAGAGCCTCGATCCCATCGAGACCGGTCTGTTGGGCGTAGCGAAGAAGGTTCTTGATGCTCCCATCCCAGTGCGCGTGCGTATATTTACCCGCCGCTCGGAACCTTTCGGAGCGACGCCGGTAGACCGGAAGGATATATTCCTCGAACATATCGGGGCGAAGGAAGTGGTGGTCGATATTATCGCCGTAATTGATAATCGGAACCGGCGTTTCGCAGAGCACGTCGATAAGCTGCTCGTCGGTTTCGTCTATTATCTTCGCGAGCCTGTCGATCATCGGTTTATCATCATAAATGGCGTAGAGCGTGCCTTCGAAGCCCATGTATTCGATGAAGAGCCGCTGCAGGTTCACGCGGGGGATAAAGAGCATCGGAGCCGCGCGATCGCCGATAAGCTCGTCATTGGCCTTGTATGCCTCATAATCAAATGACCACCTGCCGCCCCTGAGAATGTATTCCAGCACGTTCGCGTCTTCGCGGGTCTGGACGGGAAACTTCTGCGTGTGCGAGGCGAGAGCGGTGTAGGTGTGATGCGATTCGATGCTGCCGACCGGGGTCTCCCATCGGCTTATATGGACTCCATCTTTCTCGAAAGCCGAAAACCTGACTTTCGGGTCGCTTTCATAGCGCAGGCAGCAATTGAACCAATTATATGAACGGATGGAACAACCGAGGTCATCGTAGACGTCCAATAAAGACATGCCCTCGTAGCGATCAGGCAGAGAGCCCTGCATTTTGTTTACGTTATACCAATGCTCGATACGAGGCTGATATACGACGTTATCTACGGGTTTATGAGCAAATATCGCGAGTGTGCGTTCTCGGAAATTCATCCGATTTCACCTCCTGGCAATGCTGCTGAATCTTACCAGAGATGCCTGATTAAATGCAACCTGCCAAACAAAAGGAGTTTATCCCCCAAACAGGGAATATTGTAGCAATATTTTACTTTGTGAGTTTCATATAGCGATGCGACGTACTGGTAGATTAGATCGTGCACGAAACATTCCGCCATGTTGTCACTAAATTGTCTGAAACTCAGTAGGAGTGTTTACATTGCGAAAGCTGGTCCCGATCCTGATTCTTCTCATGTTGGCTGCCACATTGACGGCTCACGCCGAAGGCAAGATCACAACCGACCCTAACGCTCCAGGCGCATCTGCCGTCGATAAAGACAAGGAAGCGCTGAAATCAGACCCGCGCCTTGCACAGAAGGTCACCTATTCGACCGCTCGGAGCAGCGTGCGCGTGATTCTCGACGATCTTACGAAATCGACCGGCGTTAAATTCATAGCCGGTTACAACGTCAAGGACTGGCAGGTCCGCGACCGCAAGATGGCGATTTTCGCAAAAGACCTGCCCCTGAACGAACTGATGAGCTCGATGGCGAGGGTGATGAAGTTCAAGTGGGAGCGCGGCGGGAATGACGGCGAGTGGACCTACCGCCTCTTTATGGACCGGAAATCGCTCCTCGACGCGGAATCGCAGCGGCAGCGCGAAGAGCAGCGCCTCGACCAGGAAGCAACAAAGAAGCGGGCAAATGCGATGATGGAACTCGGAAAAGCCAGCTCGCTTAATCCCGCGGATCTGGAGAAGCTTAGAAATACGAACCCGTTCCTTTATTTTGTGGGAAAGTCGGGAATGGGAAATTCGATGGGTTCATTTTTCCGTGAATCGCCAGTAGCTCTTGAAGCTCTGGCAAGCGGCCAGCGCCTTGATCTTCAGGCATCTTCCCTCTCACCAGCGGGACAGGCGGGAGTGCTGCAGGCAATACAGGCGATAGGGAATATGCAAGCTAAACTCGGCGGTGGAAAATATCCGGTACCCGATGACCTGGCGGCTAATATCGGCCAGGTTAAAATTCAGATGAATAAATCTTATGAGGAAGCGAAGGGAATGCCTGGAGCGCAGATGCTGCTCGGCGACATATCGATGTCTTATAAAGACAAGACATTTGACGCCCCTATCATCGACCCCGAAAGCAACTTTGCAAAGCTGATCGGCAAGGTTTTAGTCGAATGCGATGAGCAGAACAAGCCGATAAACGAGGTTATGCAATCTCACCAAAGCGAGTTTATGACCGCGCTAATGACTGATATTAAAAAAGATCAGCCGGTGGAAGAAAAAGTGGAACGGCCCGATGATCCTGCTTTCAAGACTAAAGTAAAATACAAAGCCAAGAGCACGGAGCTAAAGGATGTGGAGCAGGCGCTCGCGGAGGCGAGCAATATTGCGGTCGTATCGGACAGTTTCGGCATGGGAATAACACTGGGTGATGTGAAAGAGCAGGATACGGAGCTCGAGAAAGCCCTGGATAAGATCGGCGATACCTACATTTATAACTGGGATAAGCACGCGGATGTGATTGAGTTCCGCGATAAGAACTGGTTCAAGAAGCGAGCCGCACAGATTCCCGATGAATGGATAGAGGGCTGGAAACAGGAGCTTAAATCCACGAGCACCCTGGAGATCGGGAGCCTATCGCAGATCGCCGTCCTAACCCAGGAGCAGATAATGGTGAATATATCTGCTGATGAGATGCTGAGGGAGTCTAATCTCTTCTCATCTATCTTCGGATGCAGAGAAATGCTGAGGCTATATGCGCAGCTAAACGATTCGCAGCGCGCTGCTATGTTCTCTGAAGGTGGGTTGGATTTATCGACCCTTACCGCCGATCAGTGGCCGCAGGCTGAGAAGCTGATCAGCTCGAAGAACCTGGCCTACCTAAACGATCAGAACGCGCGGATTATCATTACCGGCACGCGTGAGAAGAAAGACAAGTCTTGGGAGTATAAGTTCAAGGGAACGACAAGCGCGGGGCTCGACCCGATAGAATGGAGATTCACTGCTCCCACCTACACTCCCCCACCCCCTCCCAAGGCGGATGATGGGAAGAAGGAGAAATAGCGGAAAGCAGAGAGCGGAGAACCATGGTGTTTCGGGATTTGAGGGTTGGAGAACAGAGCTAACATATAACTCACTAAACCTCCAACCCAACCCGGAAATCCCGAAACCTATACCACTGCAGATGAAAAGCAGGCACTTCGATTAGCACCGTAATTAATCGACCTGTAAAACAATCTTGCCTCTTGCTGCTCCGGCTTGGCTGATTTCCTGGGCGCGCCTTGCTTCGGCGAGAGGTAGGATCATCTGCACGACCACTTTCACTTCTCCCTTATCGATCAGTTCGGCGATCTGGGTGAGCTGGTCCGCATCGGGATGGCGGACTACAGTCTCACCCCGCACGCCATGCTCCGTGGCTGCTTCAGGAGACGAAATGCCGAGGGTGGAAACAAGGATCCCACCCTTTTTCAGCACACCCCAGGAACGCTGCTGAGTCTCACCTCCGATCAGATCGAGCACAACATCCACATCTCGAACCTCATCCTCAAACCGCTTGTGTTTATAATCGATCACCTCGTCAGCTCCAAGCTCCCGCACAAGGTCAACCCCATCACCTGTAGCCGTGCCGATCACTTCAGCGCCTTTCCATTTGGCGAATTGGACCGCATAATGCCCTACTCCACCCGCCGCACCGTGGATGAGCACCGTTTGTCCGGAGGAAAGATCCGCCACATCGAACAGCGCCTGCCATGCGGTCAATCCGGCAAGAGGGACCGCCGCGGCGTGGATAAAATCGAGAGACTTCGGCTTAAACGCAACCTCTGAATCAGGAACCGCGGCATATTCGGCATACACTCCATCGCGCGAACCGCTCGGAGAGCTGTAAACTTCATCACCCACCTTGAATCTGGTAGCATCCTGGCCTGCAGCCTCGACCACACCGGCAAGGTCCCATCCCAGGATCATCGGCAGCGGGTGCCTGCGAACAAGCCCCTCACGGATCTTCCAGTCCACCGGGTTTACTCCGGCTGTGCGCACCCTTACCAGAATTTCGCCCCGCTCCGGCTCCGGTTTCGGGACATCTTCATATTTAAGCACCTCAGGACCGCCATACTCATGAATCCGCACAGCTTTCATTGTCTCCATAAAACCATCCTCCATCTGAAAAACAATATTGCCCAGAGACATTACTTACCCAATGGAGAATACAGGTGACCTCAGGCTTTTGTCCATTCTCGCAATTTGTTATTGACTTTCAACATCTGTTTTGTTAGCGTATAGCCATAGAGGCCGTAAATAATATTTACCTCAGGAGGATATCTCCGGAATTAAGGGGAGGACAACTGCTATGAGGAAAGTGTCTCTAATTGTTTTGTGCATGGCTTGCGCGATTGTGGGGGCGTTCGTTAGCGCGAACGCCGCGCAGTATGTAATCCGTGACCTCGGTCCGCTCGACGGGCATGTCTACGGGGCGGCTTACGCGATCAATGAAAGCGGGCAGATTGCGGGGCGCTCCGGCTCACACATCGTTCTTTGGGAAGTGAATGGCGCTCCGAAGGACTACTGCATCATTCCCGAAGGTTCCACCGGCGATCCGCTCGCAATCGATAAATCCGGGCATATAGTCGGCCGGCTGCTTAATGAGCGAACGGGAGTCGAGCAGGCGGTTACGTGCAGCGGCGATGGTTTTGCGAAGGAGCTGGGCTCGTTCGGAGGCAGGATCGGTGAGGCCTGCGGAATCAATGACAACGGCTGGATCGTGGGTTTTTCCGCCGAGAAATCCGGCTCTGAGAAAGCGTTTCTCTGGCAGAAAGAAGCCGGACTGATCCAGCTCGCGATGATAAAAGGCGCGAGAAGAAGCGCGGCTTATGACATCAATAGCTCCGCGCAGATCGCCGGTTACTGCGGAAACTCCGCCGTGATCTGGTCGAAAGACGGTAAGGTTAAAGACCTTGGCACGCTGAAGGGCACAATCAGAAGTATAGCGTGGGGGATCAATGGCAAAGGAGTGACCTGCGGCGAGGCGGTAGATGAAGAAGGCAACCGTCACGCGTGGGTCTGCAAGCCTGGAGCCGGAATGACAGAGCTCGAACTCCTCCCCGGCTGGAGCGAAGCGAGCGCGCGGAAGATAAACGATTCGGGTATCGTGGTCGGATGGGTCCGCAACCAGAGCAAGAGCCCGGTCGAAGGTGATGCAAAGTATCGCGCGGTTGCGTGGGACGAGTCAGGCAAGGTTATCGACCTCGGCGTTCTCCCCAAAGGCACCCTCAGCCAGGCGATGGGAGTCAACAACGCCGGCGTAATCGTCGGCAGAGCGACCGCCCCCGATGGCAAGAGCCACGCGGTGGCCTGGGTGATCAAATAAAGCTATCAGCTTTATTTTAGCTGTTAGCTGTCAGCTGTCAGCTATCAGCTATCAGGCTATTGCAGTTAGTCTTTATTATCACAGGCAGCAATAACTGTCATTCCCTTATTATCTGTCATTCCCGCGAAGGCGGGAATGACAGTAAATGCTGCCTGTGATAATGATTACTACCAATGAGATCACTGATAGCTGGCAGCTAAAAGCGGATAATTAAAAAGACAGCTACACTTCAAACGGATTCTCCCCCTCATAAAGCACCGATTTCGGCAGGGGGGTGTTGATATCGTCTACTCCCAGGAGTTTAACGGCGTCGAAGAGGGCTTTACCGCAGCGCTGGAAGGCGACCGCTCCGTGGTGCGGGAAGCGCTTTCCAATCAGCACGTGACGATAAAAGCGGGCAAAGCTCGGGATTGCGAAGACCCCTATCCCTCCGAAGCTCCTCGGGTCGATATCGAGGATGTTCCCCTCTCCGATGTAGCTCAGGAGCTTGCCCTCAGCGCTGCCCTGCAGGCGGAAGAATGTGGTGGGGCCGGGTTTTAGCTGGCCTTCGAGCGTGCCGCGGGTTATATCGGGAGCTTTTGATGCATCCTCCATCAAGCGGTTCATGATGAGCTGATATTTCATCCGGCAGCTCTTCATGCAGCAGCTCGGGGTGTTACCGCAGTGAAAGCCCATGAAAAGGTCCTCAGCTGCGGCGCCTTTCAGGTCCATTCCCGATGCAATCATATCCGGCGGGACGGTGTTATTGATATCCAGGAGCGTAGCGGGAGTGTCGCTTGCGAGCTGGCAGAGATATTCGCTTAAAGCCCCATAAATATCGACTTCGCAAGCCACGGGGATACCGCGCGTGGCGAGGCGGGAGTTCACATAGCAGGGAACAAACCCGAATGCCTTCTCGAACGCCGGCCAGCATTTATCCGCGAAAATCCCATAGCTGCGTGAGCCAAGGTTTTGCTCGTAGAACCGCATCAGCGCGACCTCGAACCGCGCGAGCTTGGGCAGAAGATCGGGATAAGTGTTCCCCTCCCCGAGTTCCTTCGCCATATCCTCCGCGATCAAGGCGATGTCGGGATCGGTTTCCTCGATAGAATTATACTGCACCCACAGATCGAGCTCGCTGTTCTCCATCACCTCGACCCCGAGGTCATAGAGCGGTTTGATAGGAGCGTTGCAGGCGTAGAAATCCTGCGGGCGCGGGCCGAATGCGAATATCTTCAGATCGAGCACCCCGAGCACGATCCGCGCGATTGATGTGAAGTGCTTGATCTTCCCCGCGAGCTCATCGGGAAGCCCCACCGGCATCTGCGGAATGTATACGGGGATATTGCGCAGGCCGAAGTTGTAGGAAGCGTTCAGCATCCCGCAGAATGCGTCGCCGCGGCCGTTGATGAGATCGTTCTTGGTCTCCTCGGCAGCCGCGCAGAGCATCACGGGCCCGCCGAAATAGTCCGCAAAAATCGAAAGCGGACCCTCGGGGCCAAAGTTACCGAGATAGACTACAGCAGCGTTAGCGCCGATCTCATTAAGCTCATCGACAGCCGCCATTGCATCGTGTTCATTCTCGATAATGATGCTGCAGGGGTGAACGCTGACTCCCGCAGCTTCGCAGGCCTGAGCGAGCTTGCCAAGGCGAGTGCGGGTGAGCTCGATTGGAAAACAATCGCGACTGACGCCGACAATCGCAAGTTCTACTTCGGGTGAGTTACCTAGAGGCATTCGGATGTCTCCTTAAAATAGCAGAGAATGGAGAGCAGAGAGTCCGGACTCCACTTTTTATTAGCTATATAATGTCTTCTTTACGTGGATTAGCGCTTTTCTCGCCAGTTCCTTCCCCGTTCGCGTTTTCATGTTCTTCTCGATTATCGATTCCAGCTTCTCCGGCTCAGCTTCGGGCATTTCATCGCCGAGGTTTACGATCATATCCGCGTCCCACAGGATCGAGAAGTCTGGCCCGGGGATGCCTTCGGGGGTGTGGTGCGAGCCTATTATCGCGCAAGCTTCGGCAATTTTTTCTTTGGCTAAGCCTATCTCTTCGAGGATCCTACAAGCCACTGGCGGGCCGTATTCCTCCTGCATTTTGCCTGTGTTATAACCGAAGCGCGCCTCAGCTTCTTTAATGCCGACATCGTGCAAGAGCCCGGCGGCGAGCACAATCTCCTCGTCTCCACCCTCGTTCTCGAGTATACGCTCAGCCCACTTCGTGACCGCGAGCGCGTGGTCGATGCGGCGGTCGTCATCTCCGAAGTGGGCGATAAGCGCTTTGATTAACCTGGACTTAAGATACTGCGCCATATCTATTTAGCGGGCAGGATCTTCGGAATAGTCGATAACGAGAGCGGACCCGCTTTACCCGCGTAAGTTACCTCACCGAAGACCGCCGCATAGCCCGATTTCGGCCTGGAGAGCGTAAAGTTAAAGCTATCGCCGGTCGAGGTGATCTTCTGATCGGTCCATTTAGCTTTGCGGAAATCACGGGTATCGGAGAGCGCGGTCCAGGCTTTGACCACCGTAGGCGCGCCCGTCGGCCGTATGCTCAGTTCGAGCCCATCCGGCTTATCGCTGTAGCTCCAATCGATCTTATTCAAAGTCTTCTTCTCGGAGCAGGCTATGGCGAAGTTACCGAGCGCAGAGAGCGACTGAGATTGAGTGAGAGCTTCATGACCGATATTCGGAACATAAACGATATGCTTATCGCCGGGGAGATCGTTGAAATAGAGATTAGCCGATTCCAGGGTCCAGTAAGGGTCGTTTGAACCGAGCAGGAGCAGCTTGGGCATCGTCAACCGGCTTACGAACGTGTAAGGATCGACCATCCTGGCAAACTCCCTGCCCTGATCCGAGCTAAGGAGCTGAGGGAGTTGGTTTTCGCTGTAGTCCGAGATCATCTCGCTGTATTTACCGTAATATTCGACCTGCTGCTTCATCTGCGCGGGGAGATTCAGATTATCGTAGACAGAAGGCGCTATGCCGACCACGCGCTTATCTACCACACCGGTAAGCCAGGTGGTCCACCCACGCTTCGAAGCGCCTGTCACCACGAAGCCTTTTACCGGCGACTTCCACTCAGTTTCCGATATCTTCTGTATCGTATCCATCGCTCGAACGGCGCTCTTGGTCATCGGGAAGAGGAGCGGCCATGTATTGTCGCCGGTCTTAAGGCACTGGATGAAGGTATAAGCGATGATTTCGTCCTCCCGCTTACCGCCGAAAAGAGGCTGATTCGGGATATCGAAAAGCACAGCGATAGGCATACCGATTACATTCGAGGCTTGAGACAGGACATTGAGCACGCCGGCGCTGCCGTGACCACCGGTAATGAGAAGCAGCGCGGTGGAACCGTCGCGCAGTTTCTCGGGGCGCAGGATATCGAGTTCGTGCTTCCAGACGATTCCCTGCCAGGTTTGAGAGGTCATGCTGATCCGGGTCATGGTGACCCCGTTAAGCATCCTGGTATCCTCTTCCTTCGCCCATGTATATGAGGAATCCGGCCGGCTGATATAAGCATCGAGCGGGCTCTGGGCAGTCGCGGCTTTACACGCGGCGCCGCAGATGCTCAAGGCGATCAGCACCAGGAGCATGGTGGTCAAAACTCTGAGTCTTGCCATATTACACCTCTTAGACCAATTGTGATCAAGTTTCGGAAAAGGTTGCCCGAAACAACGGGGGCGGCCTTCCGTCAAACCATCATACCCCTAATAATCCACCAGCGCGCAGGTCAGGTCGCCACGGCATACGAGTTCGCCTTCGACCTGCGTTTCGGCTTTTATCTTCCAAATTCCCCGGCGGCCGCCGATCAGGGTGACGGTGGTTATGAGCGTGTCTCCTGGTACCGCGGAGCGTTTGAAGCGAACCCCGTCGATAGCGGCAAAGTAAGCGAGCTTACCCTTGGCTTCGGGCTTGGTCATCAGCAGATAGCAGCCCACCTGCGCCATGTGCTCCACCAGGAGCGCGCCGGGGAAGACAGCCTGCCCGGGAAGATGCCCCTGCAGGATCTTTTCGTTCGCGGTAATGTTCTTCATCCCGACAATCTGCGTCCCATCTTCCTTGATCTCGAGAATGCGGTCGATCAGAAGAAATGGGTAACGGTGCGGGATTGTGTCTCTAATCTGTTCGATGTCGATCATTATTGCTTTCTTCTCCTACCCCCGGTTCAAAAGACGCTTGTTTGCCTGGGATATTGCGTCCAACTGGTATGATTTGTTATTAATCACGGTCACGTTGAATGTGCCGTCCTGACCTTTGAAATCGTAGACCCACAGCGCCGCAAGCGCAACGCCGGTTTTCTCAATCGCCGAAAGCATAGCTTCAAAATCAGCGCGGCCTTTCGCCCCGGCGGATTCATCGCTGCCGAACTCTCCGACCACCAGCGGCTTATGCGCTTTCGCTGCTATATCGAGCGAGGTTTTCAACAATTCCTCGTAACTAAGCGTGCGGCCGAAGCGGCCTAGAGCATCATTATACAAATGCACGCAGAGCGTGTCTACCGGGTTCGGGCTATCATCCAGCAGCATTTCGGCATACTGCCCCTCGGAATCCTGCTCCCAGCTCCGATTTTCTCGCAGATGCCAGGCCGATCCGCGCGGGAATGCGTCACCGCTGAGGATCGGACGCGATTTATCATATTTACGCACCTCTTCGGCGAAAGCTTTGAGGGCGAAGCGGGCCATGTCGGAGGTGAGATCATCGTGCTCGCCGCGAGATTTCGCAGTGCCCAGCGTAGGCCACACGGGCGCGCGGTGCTCGGAAGGATTCGGTAGATCGACCTGCAGCTCGATCTCGTTACCGAACTCCCATGCCCATATCGCGGGGGAATTGCGGTAGCGGGTGACGATATCACGCGTGTATTGGCGCATGAACGCGATGGTTTTGCTCGCGGGATTGCCCCACTGGTCGATAGGCTCGCCGACAATATCGGGGACGGTGGCATAATGGAAGAAAAATGACGGAATGAGCCCTATTCCCTGTTCTTCCGCCGATTTCACCACACCATCCATCAGCTTGAAATAAGCCTTCTTATCTTTGAGATAAAGCGCGTTATCCACGGGCCAGTATCCGCAGGCCATAAACCGCGCAAACGGAATACCGTGATCTTTGAGGACCTTGAGCCCCTCGCGGTAGCTGGTATCTTTCGGATCTTTAAGGGTGCGAGCGAAGAGGTCGAAGTAGTTCACCCCGATGCCCCTGAAAGGCTTGCCGTCCCTGAGTATCGTGCCGCTCTTATCGACGCGCAGGCCCATCTGCCTACCGGCTGCGTTCGCATGGCAAGCAAGCATAAGAGCCAAACCGATACAAAGCCCGAAACAGATGCGCATGGTAGTTAATCCACCTGCTGTTTGATGAAATCGTTAAGCTCCACCGTCAGCAGATACATATCGTCCTGTATCTTCTTTTGCATGGCGGCATGCTGGCCGAGGTATTTGAATCCCTCATCCATCGGGTCCATCGTATTTATAGCGCTTTCCGCCTTCGCAACCATATCAGCCTGCGCATCGGTAATGAACAAGCCGAGTTTGCTATAGGCGTTCTGCAGGTCCATATATTCTTCCGAATACTTCGATGTGTCCGTCAAGATATACTGTATGGCCTCTTTTATCAGTGATTGATCACACGGAAGCCGCGACTCGGGAATGCCCGAGACCATGCCGGAGGTTTCCTCCAGAACCGCGAGGTACCTCTGCACTATCATTTCTGCTAATTCTTTATCCATAGTACTCCTGCTGCGTGGATGAGTAACACGGGGTGATAGACAGGCTCGAGACCTATGGTCATTATACCAGCATCAGCACATCCGTCAACGTCGGAGTCGAGTGAGGGTGAAGGAAGTGAAAAGCAGAGAGCAGAAAGCGGAGAGCTACGGTGTTTCGGATTTGAGGGTTGGAGAACAGAGTTATCACATAACCCACTATGCCCCCAACCCAACCCGGAAATCCCAAAACCTATACCACTGCAGACTGGATTCCCGCCTCCGCGGGAATGACGGGTTTCTTGGTCCGGGATTGCAAATCCCGACCATCGTACTTGCTGCCTGTGATGATAAAGACTACCTTTAATAGCCCTGATAGCTGAAATCTGAAAGCTGCCAGCTCCCTTCATTATTCTCCATTCCGCTGCTGGCCGTATTTATCACGATACCGCTTGTGTCCGCGGGCTACTTCTTCCTCGGGGATCGGGATCGGTCTGCCGCGAAGCATTGCGAGGTGAACTGTCTTCGCTACATCTTCGACCATTACAGCGGCTTTGAGGGCGGCTTTCGCATCGGGGCCGATGGTGAATACGCCATGGTTCTGCAGGAGGATAGCGGGGCTGTGGCCGATGTGCTCGACCACCACCTGTCCAATCTGCTCTTCCCCGATCTGACAGTATGGCCCGCATGGAATAGGTCCACCGAATTCGTCAGCGATTGCCGTGAGCACCGCGGGGATTGGTTCACCGAGCGCGGCGAAGCTCGTGGCATAATTCGAGTGAGTGTGAACGATCCCGTTTACATCGGGACGGCGCCTGTAGATGTAGAGATGGGTGGGAGTATCCACCGACGGCGCAAGGTCGCTCTCGATTATGTTGCCGTCGATGTCGACAATGCTCATCTTCTCAGGTGTAAGCGCCTCGAACGATACCCCACTCGGCTTGATCACGATATATCCGGTCTCAAGGTCGCGCCCGCTGACGTTTCCGCTGGTCATGGTTACAAGGCCGTTGCGGGGAAGGTCTTTATTCAGCTCGCAGACGATGCCGCGGAGATCGTGAAGCAGCATTTTATTACCTCTATTTTACTTTCCGCGCGGCGAGGATGGCTTCGGCGACCTGTCTTCGCTTGGCAAGAATTACATTGGGGTCCTTGCTGAATTTTGTGGTGCTTTCGACCACATCATCGCCGATGATGAGCGCATCCTCAGCCTGCTTAAGCGCATCATCGGCTGCATTCCCCTGAACCGCTTTCAGCCTCTTAATTTCCTCGCGCAGGAGCCGGAAATATTCGTAGTCCTCGATGCCATCGCGGATGTTTTCCAGCCTGATCGTAGCCAGGGGACCATCAGGGCCCGCGCAGGCTATGCTGCCGTCTCCATTGAAATCCTCGAAGCTCACCGGAGGCCAGTCGGTATAAGGACCGTCGGTTATAGGCTTGGTGGTATGCGGCCAGCGCATCATCGCGTAGTAGAGAAATCCATCGGGCTCATATTTAGCTGTCTGCATGCCCATCAGGCTCCTTGTATCGATAGCATCATACTCTATGAACCAGTTGGCATAAGGAGCGACCGGTTCGCAACAGATATACCACCACACTTGCTTGCCGCGCGCCCTGGCACGGTCGGCACGGTCTTTATCATAGGAAGGCGTAAGAGGAACCCACGCGTCTATTGCATCGATCTTAGTATCTTCACCGTAGCTCGCATCGAACGCGGTGGTCATGAGGCAGAGATCAGGATACCTGGTTTTTATCTTCTCCATCGCGTCTTTCATAGCAAAAAATGTATCGGAGTTTATTTCATCGAAGCCATAGAGATATGCTTTCTCGTAGAGCCCCTTTTCTTTCAACTGAGGAATGATGGAATCGAGATTATCGAAGACCTTTTTCAGTTCTTCTTCCGGATAGGGCTCGCCGGGTTTCATGTCCTTGATCGCCTGAACGTATATCAGATTGAACGCGTTCAAACCCAGCTTGTCCCACCGTTCGAGATCATCTATTTTCGGAGGAGAGGCGCGATAGATGTTATCGGGGTTGATGCGATAATCGAGGAAGAAATCCTCATATTTCATCCGCATCTCGTCGGTTTCGGTCCCGTAAGCCTTTGCCAGGAACGAATCATAGAGCGACATCGCGGTGCGCAGGTGGCGCTCCTCAGGCACATCGAACCCCCACACGTGCATATTCAAATCAATTTTATACGGAGCCGCATTAGCCGGCTTAACTGTAAGGTCGCAGTGATAATCTCCGGCGGGAAAACCGGGCTGAGTCCTTACCCTGATCCACACCGGCTGCACATCGCCCTGCTTGATATCGAACAATCTCAAAAAATCGAGAATAGGATCGGGGTACCAGCCGACGTATTTTACTTCATACGGCGGCTGCCCGGTCTTCACGAAGCCTACCGGAGAGGCCTGAACCGTGATGCCGGAGCTCACACTCTTGCCATCCGCCGACACCACCGGTCCGACCTCTACAGCAGTCTTCTCAAGATCCTGCTCGAATGCATAGATTAGAAGCTGGATCGATTCCGTCTCGTTGCCCGCAAGCTCTACGTTCCCCTCCGGGTCCGTATCACAAGCGGGATCAACGTCCTTCGGGAGGATTTTCTGCATACCGGATACAAATCCGCAAGCGTAGCTGATCGTCGGATCCATCTTCCGCGCAGTATCCACCATATTGGCTAGTGTTCCAGTAAGCATTATATTTCCTCCTCCGGGAATCGATCCTGCTCAATTTCTGCTTCTATTGACTTTCAGGCTACGTTGAGACGTTAAGCCTAGAAATTACGTATACATGCATGTTATGAGACATGCATCATTTTCCGATAGACAAAGAGTTCGTTACCTTGCTTGTGATTTGTTTGAA
>Ga0123519_10005696_pt1 | contig 19784 bp, 19 predicted proteins | sample YelNatPaOPRAMG02_FD_87396 | JGI IMG/M metagenome (GOLD analysis project Ga0123519, IMG submission 87396) | Hot spring microbial communities from Yellowstone National Park - Yellowstone National Park OP-RAMG-02 (version 2) | ecosystem: Environmental > Aquatic > Thermal springs > Hot (42-90C) ...
GCTTGGAAATAATTTGGCTAAGGATTTATTTTTAGGATCTAATCCCATTGGGGAAGTGGTAAGATTAAATAATATTCCATTTCAAGTGATTGGAGTTTTGGAAAGCAAAGGAGTTGGTGTGGGAGGCGTCAATCAAGATGATTTGGCTATCCTTCCAATTAAAGTTGCTCAAACTCAACTTTTAGGAATAGATTATTATAATGCTTTATATATTGAAGCCAATGAAAATTATAATATTGAATTTGTTCAAAGTAGAGTAAAAGATGTTTTAAGACAAACACATAATATTTCAGAATTAAAAAGCGACGATTTTACAGTTAGAACCCAAGAAGACATTTTATCTTTGTTGGGTAATATTACTTCAGTAATGACTGTTTTTTTATCTGCAATTGCTTCCATTTCTTTACTTGTTGGTGGGATAGGTATTATGAATATTATGCTGGTTTCGGTGATAGAAAGAACAAGAGAGATTGGTTTAAGAAAAGCAGTTGGTGCTAAAACCAGCGATATTTTAAAACAATTTTTAGTGGAAGCTTCATTTTTAACTTTTTTGGGCGGAATTTTTGGAATTATTTTGGGTATTGGTATTAGTTATTTGTCTTCTTTTATTATTGTAAATTTAATTAAAATTAGCGGATGGAAATTTGTAATGCCCTTTCAAGCTATAATTTTAGGAGCAGGCGTTTCTATTTTAATTGGGATAATTTTTGGTTTTTATCCGGCAAGGCAAGCTGCCAAGAAAAGCCCAATTGAAGCTTTAAGATATGAATAAAACAAAAATCAAAGTTTAAGATTTTACTTTTAAAATCATTTATCATTTGCTATATTTAAGATATGAAGAAAGTAATTATTTATACAACACCAACTTGTGTTTTTTGTAAAATGGCAAAAAAGTTTTTTAATTTACATAACATTCAATATGAGGAAAAAAATGTTTTGACGGATTTAAAAGCGCGGCAAGAAATGGTTCAAAAATCAGGACAAATGGGTGTGCCGGTAATTGATGTGGAGGGGGAAATAGTGGTAGGTTTTGATGTTGATACTATTTCTCGTCTTTTAGAAATTAAAAAATAGTCGGTTAGTTTTTTAAATTTAAAAATGGGGGGGAAGATAGAATTTTGGATTTTTGTTCTTTTGGGATTGTTTTTGGCGTATTATGGTTATACGCATCGAGCATCTCTTTTTTATTAAAGTGGTAATTAGGTTGTAATTAAGTTGTAATTAATAGTAATTAAGTGGTAATTAGGTTGTAATTGATAGTAATTAAGTAGTAATTAATGGTGATTAGGTTGTAATTAGGTAGTAATTATGTAGTAATTGATAGTAATTAGGTTGTAATGAGGTAATTAAATTGTAATGAGGTTGGGAAAATGGTACAATAAAAATTATGAAAGGATATTTAATTTTATTTATTTTAATTGTTTGGACTATTATTTGGAAAGGTATTGCGCTTTGGAAAGCAGCAAGGCTTTCGCATAAATGGTGGTTTATTACGATTTTGATTTTAAATACTGCTGGTATTTTAGATATTCTTTATATTTATGTTTTTTCTGAATACGGAAAATTAAAAAACAAATTAAGTTCAAATCCAAATAATAAAGATTTGTCTCAAAATGACCAAGGAAAAGAAAATTAATTTTCAAATATTTTAAGAAGTTAAAAACAAAAACATTAAAAGATAGTTTTGATTTTTAGTTTAGTTTTGATTTAAACTTAAAAGCAATGTTAAATAAGATTAATTCAACCAAACTTTTAATTATTATTTTTGTTTTAGCTCTTTTAGCGGCTTTTTTTGATTATGATCCTTTATGGGCAAAATTTTTTCATTTTCGTGAGTGGCGGTTGGGTTTAGATTTGGCTGGAGGAACAGTGTTGACTTACAGTATTGATCTTTCACAGGTTCAACCTCAGGATCAGGCGCTTGTAATTAATGGTTTACGTGATGTAATTGAAAAAAGAGTCAATTTGTTTGGGGTAAGCGAACCTAAGGTTTATACCGAAGAAGCCGGAGGCGAGCATCGACTTATTGTTGAATTATCAGGAATTAAGGATATAAATGCCGCAATTTCTGAAATTGGAACAACTCCATTTTTGGATTTTCGGGAAGTAAGAGAAACAACAACTACAATTTCTAACAGCCCAACAACAACAGTTCAATTTATACCCACATCTTTAAATGGAAGATATATTGTTGGCGCGCGAATTTCTTTTAATTCTGTTACAAACAAACCGCAAGTTGATTTAGAATTTAATTCTGAGGGGGCAAAAATTTTTCAAGAATTAACATCAAAAAACATTGGCAAGCCTTTGGCTATTTTTTTGGATAATCAATTAATAGAAATGCCGGTAGTACAAGAAGAAATATCCGGGGGTAGGGCTCAAATTACAGGTAATTTTACTTTAGCTGAGGTCCAAAAGTTGGTAGAAAGATTTAATGCTGGCGCTTTACCGGCTCCCATTACTTTAGTAGACCAAAGAACTGTAGATTCGGTTTTTGGTACAAATGTTTTAAACAAGGCTATTTTAGCTGGAGTTGTTGGTTTTTTGGCTGTAGCAATTTTTATGATAATTTATTATAAACGTTTGGGGATTTATGCTGCCGTTGCTTTGATAATTTATACAATTTTTAGCTTGGCAATTTTTAAATTAATACCCGTGACAATGTCTTTAGCTGGAATTGCGGGTTTTGTTTTGTCTATTGGAATGGCAGTTGATGCAAATATTTTGGATTTTGAAAGAACAAAAGAAGAATTAAAAATGGGGTTAAGTTATAAAACAGCAATTGAAGAAGGTTTTAAAAGGGCCTGGACTTCTATTCGGGATTCTAACATAAGTACTTTAATTACATCTTTTGTTTTGTATTATTTTACTTCAAGTTTTGTAAGAGGATTTGCATTAACTTTGGGTATCGGGGTTTTAGTAAGTTTGTTTTCATCCATTACTACCACCCGGACACTTTTGCGGGTATTTGAAAGTCGGAGAGATATTATAAAAACTTAAAAATTAGATGTCGTTTTTAAATGTAATTCAATATCGAAAGATTTATTTATCAATAGCGATTAGTTTTGTGATTTTAAGCTGGGTGGCTATTTTAGTTTTTGGACTGAAACCGGGAATTGATTTGTCTGGAGGCACAGAGTGGCAGATAACATTTGAAAGAAACAATATTTCTTCAAAACAAATTGAAGAAATATTAATCTCAGGTGGATTAAATGAATTTGTTGTTTTAGATTTTGGTGGGGGGACATTTTTAATAAGAAGTAGCCAAATTAACTTTACTAACCATCAAAAATATTTTGATGATTTGAAAACTAAATTAGGAAATTTAAGGGAAGATAATTTTTCAAATATTGGGCCATCGGTTAGTAAAGAATTAGCAAAAAAAGCATTAATTGCCATTTTCTTTGTTTTACTTGGAATATCTTTTTACATAGCTTATGCATTTCGTAAAGTTTCTCGCCCTATAAGTTCTTGGAAGTACGGCTTGGCAACTTTAGTTTCCTTGGTACATGATATTTCAGTCACTACTGGGTTTTTAGCTGTTTTGGGTAAATTAAAAGGTGTTTTAATAGATACCAATTCAATTGTGGCTCTTTTGGTAGTAATGGGTTTTTCTGTTCATGATACAATAGTTGTTTTTGATAGAATTAGGGAAAATTTATTTAATTATCGTGGCAAACAAATTAATTTAAAAGAAATTGTTGAGTATAGTGTTAAAGAAACTTTTGCAAGGTCTGTAAACACATCTTTAACCCTTATATTAGTTTTGGTTGCAATGTTAATTTTTGGACCCAATTCTCTTTTTTACTTTGTTTTAGCTATGTTAATTGGTACTTTTTTTGGAACTTATTCTTCAATTTTTATTGCCAGCCCTTTATTATATTTAGGATATAAAGAAAGCAAATTTTAAAAAATAAATAAATTTTTGACTTTTTTTTAGTTGTTTTGTAATATATAATCATTAAAATGATTGATGTTAATGACAAAAATAAAATTATAGAAATGGCCCAAAAGGGTATCTTTTATGGCCATAAAAAAACAAAAACCCACCCCAAAATAAAAAAATATCTTGGAGGGAGAAGAAATGAAATTGAGTTGATAGAACCGGAATTTACTGTAAGTAGTTTAAATGACGCTTTAAGTTTTTTAAGTGGGATTGTTGAAAAAAAAGGAATTGTTTTGTGGGTTGGCACACAACCAGCAGCAAAAGATGTTATTAAAACTATAGCTACAGAATTGGGACATCCTTATGTAAATTTTAGATGGCTTGGTGGTACTTTAACCAACTTCCCTGTAATTAGGAAAAGAGTTGAATATTATGAAGATTTACAAAATAAACAAAAAAGCGGGGAGCTTGCAAAATATACAAAAAAGGAACAGTTAAAATTTACTAAAGAAATTAGCAAATTAAGTAGAAATTTTGAGGGCTTAAGAGCTTTAAATAGATTGCCAGATGCGGTTTTTTTAATAGATGGACTTATTCATCATACTGCTGTAAGAGAAGCAAATAGAATGAGAATTCCATTGGTAGCAATTATTGATTCCGACGATAATCCTGAATTATTTCAATATCCTATTTTTGCTAACGATCACGCCAAAACAAGCATTTCTTGGATAATGAATTATTTTGTTGAAGAATTAAAGAAATTAATAAAAGTTTAAAAAGTATGGACGCAAATATCTTAAAATTAAGGGAACAGACTGGAGCGGGTGTAATGGATTGCAAAAGAGCGTTGGATGAGGCTAGCGGTGATTTTACAAAAGCCTTGGAAATTATTAAAGAAAAAGGTATTTCTAAAGCTGAAAGTAAAAAAGAAAGAAAAGCTGGTGCGGGCGGAATTTTTTCTTATATTCACAACGGAAGAATTGGGGTTTTGTTGCTTTTAAGAGCCGAAACTGATTTTGTGGTTAAATCTGAACCTTTTCAATTTTTAGCAAATGAACTTTTAATTCAAATTGCTGCAATGAATCCGGAAACAGTTGAGGACTTACTTGCTGAACCTTATGTTCGCAATGAAGCTGAAACTATTGCTGATTTAATTAAAAAAACAATAACGAAAGTGGGGGAAAATATTCAGGTAGAAAAATTTGTGCGATTTGAGATTTAAGTTATTTGTTAAATTAAAATTATGGCTTATTTCTTGTTAGAAATTATAATTGCGGTGTCTTTGGCTTTTTTAGTTTATCTTATATCTTTGACTTTGCCGAGAATATCTGAGGAAGAAATTGCTGATTTAAAATCCAAAAGAAATCAAAAATTGATTTATTTTATAGAAAAAAGTGATATTTTTTTAAAAACTATAATTGAAAAGTTTTTAAGAAAATCAAAAATTTGGCTTTTGTCTTTAAATAATTTTATAGAAGATAAATTAAGCAAATTTAAAAAAGAATCAAACAAAATAGAAGTTCCTACTGAAGATAAAAAAGATGAGAATTTGTAAGTTTTTAATTTTTGCAGTAAAATTTAAAAAAAGCGCAGGTGGCAGAGCGGTCAATTGCACCAGACTGTAAATCTGGCGCCCTTCGGGCTACGTAGGTTCGAATCCTACCCTGCGCACCAAGGTTTATTTTCTTAGTAGGTTTATTTTTTTTCTTCCCAAACGTTATTAACTACTTCTTGAGCAAGTTCCTTTATAAAAAACCTTGAATAATAAATATAATATTTGTTGTTGTTTTTTGTTCTTTTAGTTAAAACATCATTGTAAAATTCTTTTCTTACTCCTGTCATTTCATAATCTCCATAAAGAGTGGAAAAAGGTTTATTTTGCTCTCTACCAATAAGAAACCTATGTCTTCTAAAGACAGGAAATTTTTTTAAATAAAATTTCTTCTTATGATAAGAAGCTAAAATGATGCAGTCAAAATCCACTTTTTCTTTTTCCAAAATACTTGCTAAGGTTGCAAATCCTACGCCAGTTTGAGAAATATATTCTGTAATTAATAAAGATTTTTTATTTTTAATTTTCATTTTTTGAATGAGTTCTTTGGCTTTTGTAATTTTTGTTTCGTCCCAAAAACTACCCTTCCCACCAGCTATAAATTTGGTTGTAATTCCTTCTTTGATATTTAGTTTTTTTCTTCTTTCATTTATAATTTCTCTAAAAATTAATGTAGGTATTCTACCACTTGCATCATCACCAATAATTACTTCATAGTAATTTTTATCAATTTCATTTTTTATTTCGTTTATAATTTCCAAAACAGGTTTTTTAAGATTAAATATTGTGTTGTGTAAATAAATAAGATCTGAAATTTTAAACCTTTTATTATTTTGTAAAATAAGCAAAGCATTATTTACTTGTTTTTCTGTTTTGAGAATTTTTTCCAAATTTTCAATAATATTTTTTTCTTTTTTGTTTTCTTCCAATAAAGGTTCGTTTTCATCAAAACCAAATTTTAAGGTTTCTTTTTCTTTTTTCTCCTCCTTTTGAATCTTTTTTTCATTTTTTTCTTCAGTTTTGGGTGTAAATTTTTCAAATCTCATATTTATTAAATTTTATTTTATTTTTATTTAAATATCAAATTTAGTAAAGTAAGTTTATGATTTTTTAAGTTTTTAAAATTTACTTTTAGCAATCCCATACTAATATTTACCTTCCTAAATTTATTATCTTAACTTATTTTCTTTTCAAAAGATGGACAGATTCAAAATATGAAAAAATAATTAAATTATTTGACTTTTTTATTTTTTTATGTTAAAAAATTATTGTTATCTTTTAAGTTTATGAATTTTGATATAAATAAAATTGTAAATAACCTTCTTTTACCGCTTTCTATAAAACACCGCAAAATAATCAGCGGAAGGTATGGATTAAACACGGCTTTTAAAACCCTTCAAGAACTGGGAGATGAGTTATATATTACTCGGGAACGAGTAAGACAAATCCAAAATAATTCTGTAAAAAAAATAAAAAGGTTTATTCAAGAGGAAAACAAAAGTAATGAGCTGGTTGATTTTGCTGCAGCTTATCTTTTAGGCGCTGGGGGGGTAAAAGAAGATGAGGCTTTTATTAATGATATTGTTTTAAGTTTAAAGTTAAATCCAAGAATCCCATTTTTATTTAACAAAATAAAATTTATTCTATTGATGTATGGGAAACCATTTTATGAAGAAGAAACCGACAAAATGAAAGCTTATTGGTATTCTTCTCCTAAAAATCAAGAAGAGTTTTTAAAATTTATTCGGGACATAACGAATTTTTTAAAAAATAATAAAAAAGAATCGATTTTAAAAAGTAAAATTTATTTAAATAAAATTCCCACTTTAGCTCATTGTCAATTTTTAACTATCCCCAAAAATTTGGCTATTAATACTTTTGGTTATTTTGGATTTAAGGATTGGCCTGAAATTATGCCCAAAACCATAAGAAATAAAGTTTATTTGGTTTTGCAGGAAGCTAAAAAACCATTACATTTTAGAGAAATTGCAAAACAAATATTTAAATTTAAATTAGAAAAAAAATTACCACATATTCAAACGGTTCATAATGAACTTATTAAAGATGAACGTTTTGTCTTAGTGGGAAGGGGGCTTTATACTTTAAAAGAATATGGTTTTGAGCCTGGTACAGTAAAGGATGTTTTAATGAAAATTTTAAAAAAACACGGGCCTTTGAAAAAAGAAAAAATTGTTGAATTGGTTAAATCCCAAAGGATAGTAAAAGAAAGCACAATTCTTTTGAATTTGCAAAATAAAACCTATTTTCAAAAGTTGCCGGATGGAAAGTTTGATGTGAAAGAAATTTAATAAAGTTATATAATTAAATAAAGTCCCGATAAATTTTTTAATTATGTGGAAAGAAATTTTAAGCGGTTTTGGGGATTTGTTTAAAGAACTTATAGAAAAGGAAGAATTTTGGTTTTTGGTTTTTGTTGCGGGAATTGCTGGTATCTTGTTTATCCCCATTATAGGTTTGGGAAATTTAGTTAAAATTATTTTTAACACCATTTTATTGCTTTGGTGGTTTTGGATATTTTTAATTTTATTTTTTTTGTTTAGGGATTTGTTGCTTTTTTGGAGAAGAGAGGTATTTAAAAGTAAAAGAAAGTTTGTATTGTTAGAAATTAAAGTTCCTCCTCAAATTGAAAAAAGCGCTGAAGCAATGGAGTTGGTTTTAAATATCATAAGCAATTATCAGCGCGCTCCATTTACCATCAAAGATAAGTATTTTGATGGAGTTGTAAATAATGTTTTTTCTTTAGAGATTGTTTTCTATAAGGGAGAAATACGATTTTTCATAAGAGTTCCAATTGATTTAAGGAAAGTTATAGAGGGAGCATTTTTTGCTTATTATCCGGATATTGAATTAGAAGAAACTAATGTTGACTACGCAGATGAAATTCCAGGAAGTGATAAAGAAGTTAAGATGAGGGGTTATAACATTTGGGGCGCTGAATTGCTTTTAGAGAAAGAGGCAATGTACCCAATTAAAACCTATAAATATTTTGAGAACCTTGATGAAACAAAAAGATTTGATCCTATAACCGGATTTTTGGAAATAATGTCTAAATTAAAAAAAGATGAAATTTTAGGAATTCAAATTTTAATTGAACCCTCCAATAGTAAATGGAAAGACGAATTTAGCAAAGCTTTGGAAGATTTAAAAAAACAACAAAAACAACAAAAGAATGAGGGGGGGAATGTTGCTTTTATAAATCAAGTACGTTCTCCTGGAGAAATAGAAGTAATAAAGGCAGTAGAAACAAATTTATCAAAACCCGCTTTTTCAACTTTAATTCGTTTTCTTTTTGTATCACCTGAACAAAATAGAGATAGGTCCGTAGTTCAAGGAGGATTGAGCGCTGTTTTTAATCAGTTTAAAGCGCTTAATCTTAATTCTTTTAGAATGAATTTCCGAGCAGCTACTTCTATAAATGTGTGGATAAGACCTGGAATATCACTGATTTATGCAAAAAAAAGATTAAGTGCAAGAATTTCCAGGATGCTCATTAATTATAAAAATCGATTAATGCCAGTGACTGATACTTTTTGGGGGAAAATAATTTATTCCTCGCCTTTTGCTAAAGTTACTGACTCCGAAAAATTTTACTTTACTTCCGAATGCTTAGCTACAATTTTTCATCCGCCAACCTATCTTGTGCCAACCTCTTTATATATTAAAAAAATGCCAACCCGTAAAGTTAATCCTCCGCTTGGTCTTGCTATTTTTGGCGAAGAAGAAGATATACAAAAATTTAAGTGATTTATGTTAAATGAATTAAATATTATTTTTAATTGGTTAATAAATTTCCCATGGGAAAAAATTTATAATTTTTTTAGAATAGTTTTTCTTGTATTAGATTTTTTGCTTATAATTGGATTTATTTACGTATTGCCAAAAGCTTTAAAATTTAGGCCGGTATTTAATCCAGATCTTTCAATTTTGGATTTAAAGGAAAAAAGCAAAGGGTTGGATTCTAAAAGTTTAACGGAAGAATGGCAAAAATTAAAACTTAAGGTTTTTCAAAGCACACCAGATTCTTTTTTAGAAAATATTGAAAAAATGGATAATTTTGTTAATGAAGTTTTAGAACAAATAGGAATCAAAGGAGAACATTTGGCTGATAAGTTAGAAAACTTAAATTTTTTGGAAATTAATTCTTTGGAAAAATTGTGGAAAATGCGTAAGATGAAAAATGATATAATTCAAAGTGGGGGAATTTTAAATGAAGAACAAATAAAAGAAATAGTTACTACTGTGGAAGAATTTCTAAAGGAAATAAAAGTAATTTTGTAATTTAAAAATTATGCCCGAAAATATTTCTCATACACACTCCCAAAAACTAAGAAATGTTAGGTATTTCCCGCCGCCGCTTGAATTACCGGTATATGGAACTTTTAGTCCTAAAGTAATAACTTACTTAGGTAGAACTAATTATATTAGTGCACTTGAGGAAAAAATTTATGTTTTTGGGATTAAAAAAGAAGATCGAATGAAAAATATTTTTGTTTTTGGCGCTTCTGGCCTTGGTAAATCAAAAATGTTAGAAACAATGATTCGCCAAGATGTTGAAAATGGTTATGGTTTAATTTTATTTGACTTTGGCAAAGACTTATTTCGGTCAGTTTTGGAATGCATTTCTAAAAAGAGAATAAATGATGTTTGTATTTTAGATTTTTATGATGAAAAACATTTACCTGATTTTAATCCTTTTGCTATGCTGTCAGAAAAGTTTAAGGGTGTTTTTTTGGAAGACTTTTTAGGTGTTTTATCTTCTTATTTTGAAGAAAAGTGGAATGCGTCTTTGGAGTATCTTTTTAGAATGATTGTTAAAACTTTGTTGGCGATGAATAAAGATAACAATTTATTTACCATTCAAAAGCTTGTTCAAGATAAAGATTACCGTGAAAAAATAACAAATACTCTTTCTAATGAGCAGCTAAAGAAATTTTGGTTGGATGATTTTCCTCGATTATCTTTGAATTTTTATAAAGAGACAATTTTGCCGTTAAATAATTTTTTAGATAATCTCTTTGAGGAAAATAATTATTTAATGCGAATTTTTTGCAGCAAAGGAACAATAAATTTGGAAGAGTTAATTAATCAAAATAAAATTATTTTGATAAATTTGCCATTTTGTATTTTTAGCAATAGAAATGCTAATTTTTTAAAGGAATTGATATTATTAAGACTAAAAATAGCAGGGTTATTGAGGTTAGATAATTTATCCTTAAATCCATTTTATGTTTATTTTGATGATTTTGAAGAAAAAAACAATCAAAAAAGTGTTTTAAATGACCTTTTGGAATTTTCACAAAAATATTTTTTTTCTTTTACTATTGCAACCCAATCTTTAAGCAAAATATCTAATTATCTTACCAACTTTGTTTTTAATAATTTTTGTAATATGGTTATTTTTGGTTTAAATACTGCCGATGCTTTGAGAATTGAAAAAGAATTTGCTACAATTAAAGCAAAGGATATTATATCGCTTGGCAAGCAGGAATTTTATATCAAAATGATTATTAATCAAATTTTTTATGAACCATTTTCGGGGGAAACATTAATTGTTAACAAATCTAAAGATCAATTTGCATCCAAGGATTCTCTTTATTTGGCTTCTCAACCCTTTTTCTTATAAAATAAGTTTATGCTTAGATAGTGTCGCTAACAAAAATAAAATAAAAGTATTTGATAATGCACTGGCTTTATATTAGTTTATTTTCTTATTTTTTATCGTCAATTTCTTATGTAATATCAAAGATTATTTTGTCTGATTTCGGAGTTGTAAAACCTGCAGCTTATGCATTTTTTTCAAGCATTTTAGGTATTGGTGTTTTTTTGTTGATGTTTTTTCATTTTTCTTTTCCTGCTTGGAATGTAACTTTAGCGGCATTATTTTCAGGAATAATTTATACTTTTGCACTTTTGATTTTTTATAGTCTTTTAAATCAAGAAGATACGTCTCAAGTGGTTCCGTTCGTTGGTGGAATTACCCCAATTTTTACTGTAATTTTTGCTTATTTTTTGTTGGGAGAAATGTTAAAGATCAATCAGATTTTTGGTTTTTTATTTATTGTTTGTGGTGGATTTTTAGCTGCTTTTGATTATTCTATTTTTAAACATAAAATCTTTATTCAAAAGAATATAATTGTGAGAAGTATTATTGCTGCTTGTTTTTTTGGATTGTCGCAGGTTTTTGTAAAATATGTTTTTAATCATATTAATTTTTGGGATGGTTTTATTTGGAGAGGATTAGGAGCGGTAGCGGGGGCTTTAATTTTGTTTTTTATTCCAATTTTTCGGCGGGAGATTATATTTTCTTTTAAATCTTCAACTCCGAAAATCGGAATTAGTTTTATTTTAGCTCAAATTATTTCTTTTTTTAGTTTTATATCTTTAAACTATGCTTATTTTTTGGGGCTTGTTTCATTGGTAAATGCTTTATCTGGTATTCAGTATGTTTTTTTGTTTTTGTTTATTGTTTTGCTTTCAAAATTTTATCCTCAAATTTTAAAAGAAGATTTAAGAGTTAAAGCTCTTGGACAAAAAATAATAAGTATTTTATTAATTAGTGGTGGACTTTTTATTTTGTTTGTCTAAATATAGTTAATAAATAATTTATGGGAAAAATTAAAAAGATTTTATTGTTTCTTTTTCTCTTTGTTTTTGGGGTATATTTTTTGAGTTTTTTAGTTGACTTTTCTTCCCCTAAAACAGAGGTTGGTTTATCTTTTAGTGAATTTTATGCAAAAGAAGGTTTGCTATTAGATTGGCAAAAAGCATATGAAAATATTTTAAATGAATTTCATCCTCGCCATTTGATTTTAATGGCTTACTGGCCTTATTTGGAACCAGAAAGAGGTGCTTATAACTTTAAAGATTTAGATTGGCAATTAAATTTAGCTTCTTCTTCTGAAATTACTCTAATTATTGGACGAAGAATTCCTCGTTGGCCTGAATGTCATTTGCCAAAATGGGCTTTAAGTTTAACAAAAGAAGAATTTAATCAAGCATTTCTTGCCTATTTAGAAACTGTGGTAAATCACTATAAAAATATTCCTTCTATTAAGTATTGGCAGGTTGAAAATGAACCATTTCTTTCTTCTTTTGGTATTTGCCCCCCTTTAGATAAAGAGCTTTTTAAGAAAGAAATTGCATTGGTTAAAGAATTAGATCCTACACGGCCAATTGTGCTTACTGACAGCGGAGAATTAGGTTGGTGGTTGCCTGTGGCACAAAATGCTGATATTTTAGGAACCACCCTTTATAGAATAGTGGATAATAAGCTGTTTGGAACTTTTTCTTATTTTTTTGTACCGCCTGTCTTTTATTCATTAAAAGCTTTTTTAGTGAAAACTTTTACTCCTGTTTATCAGGTTTTTATTTCAGAGCTTCAGGCTGAACCTTGGGCAGGAGGGGGAAATAATTTAATTTATGAGAGCTTTTCAGCACAAACCCTCCATTTTAACTCATCAACTTTATGGAAAAATTTTATATTTGCTAAGAAAACCGGTTTAAATCCAATTTATTTTTGGGGATCAGAATGGTGGTACTACCGGAAGATTAACGGAGACGAAAGTTTTTGGGAAACAGGCAAAAAAATATTTGCTGCTGATACAAAATAAGTTTTTTGAAGAAAGATTATTTATGTTATAAAATAGAAATATGCCTGTTGAAGAAAAAAAAGAAAATAAAGATGCTGTTTATTTTGGAAGGGTGAATTTTAGAAATAGTAATCATTTATTTGGTATTAAAAGAACAGATAGGCGGCAACATATGTATGTTATTGGAAAAACTGGCACGGGAAAAACTGCCTTGCTTTATAATTTAGTTATTCAGGATATTGCTGCTGGTGAGGGTGTTTGTGTTATTGATCCTCATGGTGAGCTGGTGGAAAATTTATTAACTAAAATTCCCAAGGAAAGAATAAAGGATGTTATTTATTTTAATCCCGCCGATCCTGACTTTCATATTGGATTTAACATTTTAGAATTGCAAGATCCAAAATACAAGCATTTGGTTGCTTCCGGGCTAATGGGAATTTTTACAAAAATTTGGTCAAATGTTTGGTCGGCAAGAATGGAATATATTTTAAACAACGCTGTTTTGGCTCTTTTGGATACTCCCGGTTCCACACTTTTAGGAATTTCCCGCCTTTTAGTTGATAGGGAGTATCGCCGACAAATTATTGAAAATATTCAAGATCCAGTAGTAAAAGCGTTTTGGATAAATGAATATGAGGAATGGAGGGATCAATTTAGAAATGAAGCAATTGCGCCAATTCAAAACAAGGTTGGGCAGTTTCTTTCCAGTTCGCTTATTAGAAATATTGTTGGACAGTCAAAAAGCACAATTAATATTTTTGATATTATGAATAGTGGTAAGATTTTTTTGGTTAACGTTTCAAAAGGAAGAATTGGGGAAGATAATGCTGCCCTTTTAGGTGCAATGCTTATTACCAAAATGCAGCTTTCCGCAATGGAAAGAGTGCGTATTCCGGAAGATGAGCGAGTTGACTTTTTTTTGTATGTTGATGAATTTCAAAACTTTGCAACTGATTCTTTTGCTAATATTTTATCCGAAGCAAGAAAGTATAGATTAAATTTAATTTTGGCACATCAATATATAGGACAATTGGTAACAGATGTTTCTACTAAAGTTAGAGATGCTGTTTTTGGTAATGTTGGAACGATAGTTGCTTTTAGGGTTGGAGCTCAAGATGCTGAATTTTTGGAAAAAGAATTTTCACCGGAATTTACAGCTCAAGATTTGATTAATCTTCCCAATTATCATATATGCTTAAAATTAATGGTTGATGGAGTAACATCACGCCCGTTTTCTGCTGTTACGTTACCTCCTTTTCAAGTAACTTCAAATGAAGCTAGTGCTTTGGAAATTATTAACTCTTCCCGTAAATTTTATGCAGTTCCCCGTTATTTAGTAGAAGCAGAAATTAACAATTGGAGTGGAATGGTAGGAGAAAAAGATTTATTAAACAAAGTAAGTAATCAAAAAATTCTCTTAAAAGGCAGTGTTTTTAGAACCGATATTTTAGAGAAATTAGGTATTAGTTCAAATGGTAGTCAGGAAGAAAAAAACAAAATAAAAAGACTAAAGAAAGATAAATATCAAAATGAAAAACCATATTACCAAAAAACTTATTCTGAGCAACAATCTAAAAGTGTAAATGAAGGAATAATAAAACAGTCGGAAAGAGAAAATATTGAACAATCTACTATTTCCTTGAGTGAGTTAAAAAATTCTGATTTTTATCAAAGGTTAAAAAATAAAAATCAGATTGGTAAATCAAACCCAATTGATATTGAGGAATTACGTAAGGCTTTAAGAAAATCTTTGAAGGAATTAGATTCCTAAAAATTAAACCCTTTCAATATATTCTCCGGTTTGGGTGTTAATTTTTATAATATCGCCTTCTTTAATAAATAAAGGAACATTTATTTTTGCGCCGGTTTCTAAAACAACAGTTTTAGTGCCACCTTGAGCAGTGTTGCCTTTTAAAGATGGTGGAGCTTCAATAACTTTAAAATCAACTTTAATTGGAAGTTCAATATTGATTATTTTATCTTTGAATTTGTAAGCAGTTAATTCTAGGTTTGGTTTTAAATATTTTGCATCTTCTTTCAAGTTTTCTTCTTTTAAACTAAAACGCATTTTCGGATTGTTAATTTCAGTAAACCAATATTCACCGCGATTAGAATAAATAAATTTAACAGCAATTGTTTCTAATTCTGCTTCTTCAAATTCATCATTATCACGAGCTGTGAATTCTTGAATTTTACCTGTAATTAAGTTTTTAATTTTTAATTGAACTACGGGCTTTCTTTGTTGCATTCTTACAAAAGAATATTCTAACACCTTAAAAGGAGTATTATCTTTGATAAAAATTGTTCCAGCCTTAAGTTCGTTGTAAGCTAATTTTGTCATATTTTTAAATTTTATTGAAAATTTAGAAAAAATACAAGATAATTTAATTGTTTTTGACTTTTATGCCAAAAAATAAACTAAAAGTTTTTGTTGGAATGTCAGGGGGAGTTGATTCCTCCGTTGCAGCCTATCTTTTAAAAAAAAGAGGATATGATGTGTTTGGTGTTTTTATTAAATCTTATAATTTAGATGGATGTGCGGTGAAGGATCAAGAAGATGCAAGATTGGTAGCGGAACAAATTGGCATTCCTTTTTATGTTTTTGATTTTGAAAAAGAATATAAAGAAAAAGTGGTTGATTATTTAATTGAGGGTTACAAAAAAGGAATAACTCCTAATCCTGATGTTGTTTGTAATAGCGCAATTAAATTTGGTTTATTTTTTAAAAAAGCCAAAAGTTTAGGAGCAAATTTTATAGCAACAGGCCATTATGCTCAAATTAAATATGATAAAAATAAAAAAGCTCATCTTTTTGCAGGAGTTGATAAACAAAAAGATCAAAGTTATTTTTTATGGCAAATTAAAAAAGAAGTTTTACAATTTTCACTTTTTCCGGTTGGAAAATTATTAAAAAATGAAGTAAGAAAAATTGCTCAAGAAAACAATCTTTTTACTGCGCAAAAAAAGGATTCACAAGGTATTTGTTTTTTAGGGAAAATTAACCTTTATGATTTTTTAAAAGAATATATTTCCCCTCAGAAGGGAAAAATTGTTACAGTTGAAGGTGAGGTTGTTGGAGAACATCAAGGATTATTTTTTTATACAATCGGACAAAGGCATTTAGGTTCGAATATTAATTCAAAAAATACACAAAGAAAGCCGTTTTATGTTGTTCAAAAAGATTTTAAGAATAATGTTTTAGTAGTAGCTGAGGGATCTGATCATCCTGCACTTTTTCAAAAACAAGTTTTTTTGAAAAATCTCAATTTTTTAAATGACAATTTTAAAAAATTTCAAGCTAAAGTTTTTTTAAGAATAAGATATCGGCAACCACTTTTTGAAGTAAAAGTTAGAGATTTAAATTTAAAAGAAAATAGCTGTTGGGTTGATTTTTTAAGTCCTCAAAAATTTGTCACCCCTGGCCAATCTGCGGTTTTTTATACCCCAAAAGGTGAAATATTAGGGGGAGGAATTATTACTTAATTTTTACGAGGACAAGAAAAAAGTGAGCAATTCTAAAGTTGCTTTTAATTTTTAATTTTATAATGGTAATAATGCTTCCTTATGAAGTTTTATTTTTTGCTTTATTGTTTTTTATTTTAGGTATTTTCTTTTTTAATTTAAATTTAGGAATTTTAATTTTTGTTTTTAATTTTTTAATTTTTTTAATTTTTTTGGTTTCTTTTTTAGTTTTAAAAAGTAAAAAATTTTTATATTTTGCATTCCTTTCTTTTTTAATTTTAGTAGGAGCGCTTTATGTTAGTTTTTATAGTAATAGTTTTTATTTTAATTCTCAAAAAAATATATCCGGGGAAATTAAAGGGTTAATTACAAAGATTATTTCTTTTGAACCAACCTTATTTTTTGTTGTTCAAAATTCCTTGGGAAATTTTTTAGTACAACTTCCCTCAACTTCGTTTTTAAAAGAAGGAAATGAAATAGTTTTTTCTGGGAAAAAAGGAAAATTAGAAACTCTTCCGGTTTATTTTCAAAAAGAAAAATTAATTGCTTATTATCCTTTTCCTCAAATTATTAAGGTTGAAGAAAGTAAAAGTTTTCAGGGACAACTTTTAAAGTTAAAGACCAATTTAGTGAGCAAGATTAAACTTTTTTTACCGCGGAAGGAAGCTGATTTTTTGGCCGGCTTGCTTTTTGGTGAAAAAAATAATTTTTCGCCGGATTTTAAGTTAGCAATGAAAAAAAGCGGCACAACCCATTTGGTTGCCCTTTCCGGTTATAATATTTCAATTGTGGTAATGTTTTTTATGATGATTTTCACTTCTTTTCTACCTCGTTTTTTGTCAATTTTTGGGAGTGTTTTAGGTGTAGTTAGTTTTGTTATTATGACAGCTGGGGAATCTTCAGTTATGCGAGCAGCAATTATGGGTATTTTGATTTTACTTGCCGAAGAAAGGGGAAGCTTGTTTGATGTGCGCAATATAATTGTTTTGTCCGCTTTTTTAATGTTGATTTTTAATCCTTATCTTTTGGTTTTTGATGTTGGTTTCGAGTTGTCGTTTTTAGCTTTAGTGGGGATTGTATATTTAAAGCCTTTACTTTTTTATGAAGATAAAAAAGAAGTTCAAGAGGAAAGTTTATTTAGTTGGAAGGAAGCAATGAGAACAACTTTTGCTGCTCAAATTTTAGTTTTTCCTCTTCTTTTGCATACTTTCGGATATTTTTCATTTTCTTCTTTTTTAAGTAATGTTTTAATTTTATGGTTAATACCACTTACAATGTTTTTAGGATTTTTAAGTGTTGGAATGGGAATAATTTCTCAATTTTTGGGAATGGTTTTTAGTTTGTTGGTTTTTCCCTTGCTTAAAATAGAAACATTAGTTATTGAGTTTTTTGGAGGTTTAAATTTAGGTTTACAATGGAAAGTTGGTTTTTGGTTCTTTGTTGTTTATTATTTAATTTTAGGAATATTAATTTTATGGCGCAGGAAATTTATCAAAATCTTTTAAAAGTAAAAAATTTTCTGGAAAAAAAATTTAACTTTTTTGCACCTTTAGTTTTAATTTTTTTTGTTTTTGCTTCTTGGTTTTTGATCAAAACCTTAAAGGGCCCGGAGTGGGGTTTTTTCTTTTTACCCGTAGGACAAGGGGATAGCGAGCTTATTATTACCAAGGAAGGAGTAAAAATATTAATTGATGGAGGGCCGCTAAACGGCAATTTAGTTAACCTACTTGATAAAATTTTGCCCCCGCTTGATAAATATATTGATGTGGTAATTTTAACTCATCCTCAACTTGATCATTTTGGAGGATTTTTAAAACTTTTAGAACATTATCGCCTTGGTGTTTTTATTGAAAGTGGTTTTGATAATCAAACCTTTTCATATCAAAGTTTTAAGAAAAAAATTGCTAAAAGTAACGTTGTTTTAATTACTTTTCAAAGCGGGGATTTTATACAAGTTGGTAAAAATCGGATAAATTGCATATATCCTCCGGCTCAAGTTAATTTTAAGGATTTAAATGATTTAGCTTTAGTTTTTACTACTCAACTTGAAGGAATAAAAACGCTTTTTACTAGCGATATTTCTTCTCAAGTTGAAAGGAAACTTGTTTCAAGTTTGACTTCTCTTGATATTTTAAAAGTAGCGCATCATGGGTCAAAAAATTCTTTTAATGAAGATTTTTTTAAAAAAATTTCTCCGCTTTTATCAATTATTGAAGTTGGGGAAAATTCTTACGGACATCCCTCTTTAAAAGTAATAGAATTTTTAAAAAGTATAAATTCAACTGTTTTAAGGACCGATCAAGATGGACTTTTAAGGGTTTATGAAAATAATAATAATTTAGTTGTTGAAAAGTATGAATAAAATTTATTTAAAATTTAATTTTTTTGTTGTTAGTTTTAAGTTGTAAGTTATAAGTTTGTTATCATTGATTATTTTTTAATCTTGCTTTTTTGTTTTTTTTATTTTAAAATAGATTTAATGTCAAGAATTTATGTTGAAAATATTATTAATTATGAAGGAAAAGAAGTGGAATTAATTGGCTGGGTAAAAGCGCGAAGAGATCATGGCAAATTGGTTTTTATTGATTTAAGAGATAAAAGCGGAGTTGTTCAAATTGTTTTTGGTCCGGAAATAGTTGAAGCTAAAAATTTAAGATTAGAGTATTTAGTTCAATTAAAAGGAATTGTTAAAAAAAGACCAGTTAATTTAGTAAATCCAAAAATAAAAACCGGCGCTTTTGAAATAGAAGCAAAAAACTTAAAAATAATAAGCGCTTCTTATGAATTACCGCTACCGCTTGATACTTTGGGTTATGAGATTAATGAGGAAGTAAGAATGAAGTATCGCTATTTGGACTTAAGGAGGGAAAGAATGACACAAAATGTTTTAATGCGTTCAAAAATAATTAAGTTTATTCGAGATTTTATGCATAGTCGTGATTTTGTGGAAATTGAAACACCAACTTTGTCTAAATCAACACCAGAGGGCGCTCGTGATTATTTAGTGCCATCCAGAATTTTTCCTGGAAAATTTTATGCCTTGCCGCAATCGCCTCAGCAGTACAAGCAATTACTAATGGTAGCAGGCTTTGAAAAATACTTTCAAATTGCTCGCTGTTTTCGCGATGAAGATACGCGAGGGGATAGACAACCCGAATTTACACAGCTTGATATTGAAATGAGTTTTGTTTCCGAAGAAGATGTTTTAAATTTAATTGAAGAACTATATATTGAGTTAGTTAAAGTTTTTTATCCAAACAAAAAAATTCAAAAA
>Ga0123519_10005698_pt1 | contig 19781 bp, 19 predicted proteins | sample YelNatPaOPRAMG02_FD_87396 | JGI IMG/M metagenome (GOLD analysis project Ga0123519, IMG submission 87396) | Hot spring microbial communities from Yellowstone National Park - Yellowstone National Park OP-RAMG-02 (version 2) | ecosystem: Environmental > Aquatic > Thermal springs > Hot (42-90C) ...
AGAGTATACTGCTTAACTTTAACCGGCATATTTTTATTGCTCATCTGAATTATAAAAAGCTCACACCTGCCAATACTTCCTTGTCCTTATAAACTTCTTCTGCGCTTCAAGCAAATCAGCAAAGAACTGCATTTCATCTCTCCTCCTATTCGCAAGCACCCTTGTCGCCGTATCCACCCCAACTCCATACGTGGACAGCGCAACAGCTGCCCTCCTTCCATAAGCATCCACCAAGCTTGCGGACCTCATTATCTCCTCCAATGCCTTTTTCTCTCTCTCATCCAACCCCTTTCTCTTTTTCAGTATTTTCTCAGGCCAGCTCTCTTTCGGAGCAAAGCACGCAACCATGTTGCTCCCGCACCTAGGACATCTTATCCTCTTCTTCAGCTTCTCCAAAGGAGAGTAAAAAATATTTTGGCAGTAGGTGCAGAGAAACTTCGCAGTTTTCTTCATCAGCTGTTTTTTGAATGCTTTCAGAATTTCGGAGGATGGCTCAATTGGAGCGATGAACTCCGCTGCCCTTGAAACTTTTGAAAAGCCCAGCCTACCTAGCGGAGTTGGCTCGGCAACAACCAGCTCCCTCACTTTCACCTCACCAGAACGAATCTTCCGGACAATCAACTTACATCTCTCAACATCAAAATAATCAACAAGCAGCTCCCTCATTGTTTCCCGGTAAATTGGAGAGTTGGAAAGATACTCCACAACTCTCTTCACCTTTGAAGAAGTCAAACTTTCATTTTTCCCAATCAAACCAAACGCTTTTGCAATTTGGATGAATTTGTAGTTGAAAAGATTTGATTTGGAGATGCTTCTCTCAAGAAGCGGAACCACATCCTCCTCTCTCATCCTCACCAGCATCTCCTTCACAACCCGCCTCCCGCTTCCAGGAAGCTGCAACATCACCCGATACGGATCTGAACTCCCTTTCACGCTTGAGGAGAAGTGAGAGGAGAGAAGGGTGGAAAGACACCTCATCAACGCGTTGTTTGCAAGCGAGCCACCGCAAACGTGAACAATCGCCACATCCTCAAAAACCTCAACCAAAATCTCTCTTTCATCTGGCACCCCAAACCTCATCTGCTTTTCAACAACCTCCTTCATCTCCCTCAACGCATCCTTTGATGTGTGAAACTCCCCCTCCAATTCGAATACATTTCCAACCTTCTCCTTCACCCTCCTCCTCATCTCCCCAACCCGCTGGGCGACCTCAAACGGAACAGGAATTTCCTCACCAACCCAGTCTGGAACAGCTGCCGAGATATCCTGAGAAGGCTCAACGAGCACCTCCCTCTCCCTCACATCCAAAACCTTCCAGGGAACTCCTTTTGTTATAAACACCGAGCCTGGCTCCACATAGCTTGCAACAAACGCTTCATCAAGGGTTGAAATGTTTGAATTCGTCACCGCATTCTTCACAAAATACTTGCTCTCGCTTGGAATTGTGCTCAAATTTTCAAAGTAATACTCCAGAATTCCTCCCCCTTTCTTAACAACCTTCCCATCAAAACTCACTATTCTCTCTGAATGCAGCTGCTGGGCAACTGAAACGAGCTCTTGGAGAGGAAGCTTTCTGAATGGATATGCGCGTGTGATTATTCTGTGCGCTCTCTCCAGCTCCACCGCCCCATACTCCAAAACTAAACCGCATAACTGGTGGGCAGCAACATCAAGCGCATTCTCATGCATCGGAGGTGACTCAAGCTTTCCCTCCTCAGCCATTTTCACTATTGCAATTGATTCACACAAATCATCAAAATCGCCTGTGATAATCACCCCTTTCGGCATTCTCTGAACCGTATGCCCGCTCCTCCCAACTCTCTGAATTAAACGAGAAACCTGGCGCGGCGACATGTATTGAACCACCAAATCCACCAACCCAATGTCAATGCCCAACTCCAGGGATGAAGTTGCAAGCAACCCCTTAATTCCACCCTCCTTAAACCTCCTCTCCGCATGCTTCCTCACATCCTTTGAAAGCGAGCCGTGATGGATTCCAACCGAGCCAGCATACTTCTGAATTTTTCTCAGCGCAATCAAACGTGAAGTCAAGGTTTCAGCAACCTGTCTTGTGTTCACAAACGCAAGCGTGGAGGTGTGCTCCTCAATTAATTTATTCAAAAAACGCAGCCTTGCAGAAGCGTGCGGCTCAAGAAAAAGCTTTTCTGAAAGCTCCTCATCCTCCTGTGAGGGATGGGGAAACTCCACCCTCACCTCCATCCTCCTCTCAACAGGGAGCTTCACAATTTTGCATTCCCTGCCACCTGTGAGGAAGTTTGCAACCTCCTCTGGTGAGCTAACCGTTGCGCTCAAACCAACTCTCTGAAATTCATTTGCTTTCTCCAACAACCTCTCCAACGCAATGGAAAGCTGAGCTCCTCTCTTGCTTTCAAAAAGCTCATGCACTTCATCAACCACCACACACCTCACATTCCTCAGCGCATTCCCAATTCTCCTTGCAGTGAGAAGGGATTGAAGAGTTTCTGGAGTGGTGATTAACAACTGCGGTGGGTTGCGGGATTGTTTCAACCTCTCGCTCTGGGAGGTATCCCCATGCCTCACCGCACAGCTCACTCCAACTTCATTGCACCACCACTGAATTCTTCCCAAAATATCCCTGTTCAACGCTCTGAGAGGGGTGATGTAAAGCGCGGCAATTCCCCCCCTTGTTTTTATGTTGTTCAGCACTGGAAGCAGGGCGCATTCTGTTTTTCCATACCCAGTTGGGGCAATCACAAGCGCATTCGCTCCGCTGAGGATAACTGGTATGGAAAGCTTTTGAATTTCATTCAGCTCTCCAAACTTCTTTTTAACCAGCAACTTCAGCTCATCAGAAAGCTCCATTCTCTCCCTATAAATTTATAAACGCGGAGTTATAATTTCTTTGGTGATACTTTGGCAAACGAGCTTGCGCTTGCTGCAAATTTAACTGCAATATTGATTGGTTTAACCACCTCGGTTGCTGCTTTCACTGCTTCGCGGAAATACTACGCAGGCCCATGGAAATCTGTTGTGATGTGGATGACGTGGGGCGTTTCTCTCCTGACAGTAATGACGATAATGGTTTTCTCAGACTGGTTTTTTGAACCTGGAGTTGAAAACATTCCAGCTTGGTTGAAGTATCCAGCTGCGATACTTGGTTACCTGTGCTTGTTGAACTGCGCGCTTGCAATGAGAAGGATGGCGGAGTTCTACTCAAGCAAAGCTTACGAGCCAGGGGGCAGAGCTAAGGGAAAGCAGCGCTTCTGACAGTTAAGTTGCCTCTTACAACTCTGCTCTCACTGCTTCCCTCATAAGAGTAATTCAAATACATCCTTGTGCTCAGGTAGATGGATTCCTTTATTATTCCATCAAACTGATCGTAGCAAAGCACTTCAAGCAGAGCTGAGGAATTGGATGGAAGGATGATTGATTTGTTTAGCTGGAAGTGAGTGGTTGGAGTTTCCTCCTCTGGAGTGCACTTGAACCCATGTATCACAACTGTTTTCCCGCTGTTTTGAGTTAGGTTGACTTTCAACGTTCCATTACTGAAGTTGTATGAAAGGCAGCTGAACGTGTCTGGAAACTCACAGCGCGGCTGGCGGAGCGCTTCAAGGAAGCTCACCCACCTTCTCTCCTCTCCTGAAAAGTTGAACGAATAGCACGTATCAAGCGCTTTCATTTCAATTGGAATTGTCGGCTCTCCTTTTGGAATGGAAATGCAGATAATTGAGTAGTTTCCAACCTTTCTCTGAACAACCGTCCAGTTTGACTGCTTGCCTGGCATAATTTCACATGCCTGCATTGTTCCCCCACCCTCCTTGCTTCTGTTTGCGATTCTCCCCGAGCATGGGTTCACCTCTTCTTTATACGGCTGTTCAGTTGCGTAGAACCCGTAGAAACCCTCCTCATCCTCAAAAGCAGCCCCATACTCAAACTTCGTTAAATTGGAAATATGGTAGGTTTCACCGAGAAGGGTGGAGTTGAAAGGGGTAACTCCCTTCAGCTGTTGCGTCATGCTGAGCAGCTCCTCCGCAACTGAGGAGTTGTATGAATGCCCAACAACATCCTCACAGGTGTTGAAAAGCGGGTCTGCATAAACAACCGCCCTCGTCCATCCACCCTCCCTCCATATACAAATTGGAGGAGTGTTGTTTGCTGAAACAACAGAAACATTTACTCCGTTCACCATTTTTCTTTGCAACGTTAAATTGCTGTTTATGGATAACGCAATTGCAGCTGCCATCTGCTCAGGAGGAAGCACACCCTTTGCAATAACGGCAATTGCTTTTGAACCATCATAATAATCCGCAGTTGCAATTTGCACCTCCTTCAAACCCTTTACATACTGCCTTAGCCAAACAAAGTATTGCGGAATTTCGGGAATGGTTGCCGAGTATTTGTAAACTGCATTCAACCCATCATCATTTACATTGAACAAACCAACATTGGCAAGCTTCTTATCTGGAATGGCTGAGAAAACATTTATTTTCTCTGCTTCCTTCACAGAAAATGAAACACTGCTCTGCTTGCTTGGCGATGCTTCTGAAACAACATTCCCAGCATCAACTCTTGCAGTTACTTCATAAACTCCAGCGCTAGAAGCGCTCCACATAAAAATTATTTTCTGCTCGCTGTTCGGTGGAAGGGAAAGCACCTCTGTTCTCACCGGTGTGCCATTTGCAAGCAGCTCAACCACAAAATCCCTCGCTTCCGCACTCCCGTTGTTTGCAACAGTTACCTCAAAGCTCGCCAAATCACCTTCATAAACTCCTGCTGTTGTTTCTATTGACGAAACCGAAAGCTTGGGTTTTCCGGCAATGCAGCCAAAAAGCAGTAGAAGGAAAAGGAATGCAAACTTCTTCATTTCACTCACCTCTTTTAAAAAAATTATTTTCTATACATCCGGCTTAAAACAACAAGCGCCTCCTTTATTTTCCTGAACGCTTCTTCAGAATTTCTTTTATAGGTATACTCAATTGAGCTTGCCACATCTCCTTTTTCAGCTTCAGGCGACTGGGGAAAGGAATACCTTCCTTTATTTCTTTTCACCAAGCCTGCTTTTTTCAGCTGCAGCAAATGATAGAACACTGTCTTCTCGCTAACCTCCCTCCCATTCTTCCTCATATACTCCGTCAACTCATGCACATCCGGCTCCTTTCCCTCAGAAAGCTGGAAGTAGAACAGCGCTTCAAGCAAATCCAGCATCGTCTTTCTGCTCTCGTTGGGTGAGATTAAACCGAGCGAAAGCGCAATCCACCTGATAAGGGATTTTTTTGTCATCCTCACCTCTTTTGTTAGCTGCATATCGCGTACAACGAACTCGCTTTCAATGAGAGATGCTTCTGGAATCATCTACAGAAATTTATCAAGCACATATTTAAATATTCAGAGGTAATTATTAATTCGTTGGGGTGGTTTGATGGAGGATAGAGTGAGGACAGGAATACCGGGTTTGGACGAGCTGGTGGAAGGAGGGTTCAAGAGAAGCCAGGTTATCAGCGTGAGCGGCACAAGCGGCTCAGGCAAAACAACCTTCGCAGTTCAATTCCTCTACAACGGAGCGGTTATGTATGATGAACCTGGTTTGTACATCACTCTTGGTGAGCAGAAGAAGCAGATATTTGCAAACATGCTGAGGTACGGGTGGGATTTGAAGAAACTGGAGGATGAGAAGAAAATTCTTTTTGTCGAATACCCACCATACGAAATTGAGGTGTTCCTCTCCCAAGAAGTTGTGATAAGGGATTCTGTTGAGATGGTTGGTGTTAAGCGATTGGTGATTGACCCGGTGAGCTCCTTGCTGATGGGGTATGGGGATGAGCAGAAGAGAAGGGAGAGGTTGCTGAGGTTGCTTGAAAGATTGAGGAGTCTGGGTTGCACTTCATTGATGACGTCAGAAAGCGTTGGGCTGGACACTGAAGTTCCTCTTGGAAAGTTTGAGGTTGAGCTGTTCTCCGATGGAATTATTTACCTTTACAACCTGAGAAGGAAGAACAGAAGGCAGAGGGGGCTTGAGGTGATAAAGCTCAGGGGCACAAAGCACAGCAACAAAATCTGCCCAATTGAATTCACCGAGCATGGAATAGAGGTTTACCCAGATAGGGAGTTCTTTGAGGGCGTATAAGCATGGCAACCTTCCGCATAGCAACAAAGTTCTACCCGATACGCTTGAATGCGTTTATGAGAAATGAGGTGGAGTTAACCATTGAAATAGAGAATATGAGCGATGAACCTCTTTGGAGCGAGTGCGATGTGATTGTTCCACCTGCAATTTCACTTGCGCCAGATAAGGAGCTGGAGAAGGGGAGGATAAGGATTGGGATAATTAACCCAAATGAAATTATGACGAAGAAGTGCAAAATTTATGGAAGCGCGAAAAGCTACCCGGATGTTTACCCAATAAAGCTGATTGTTTACGGGCATGGAAAGGATGCAGCAATTGTTGCAAGGGATGAGAAAACTGTTGAGCTGAGATGCGAGAGGATAAGGTAATCAACAGCGGTGGGGAGATGGAGAGAATAGTGGAATGCATCCCAAACTTCAGTGAGGGGAGGAGGAAGGAGGTTATTGAGGAGATTGTTGGGGAAGTTAAGAAAGTGAAAGGAGTGAAGCTTCTTGACGTTGAAAGCGATGTGGATCATAACAGGAGTGTTATTACATTCATCGGCGAGCCAGAAGCTGTTTTGGAGGCTGCTTTCTCAGCAACAAAAAAAGCTGCTGAGCTAATTGATATGAATAAACATAAGGGGGAGCATCCAAGAATTGGGGCGACAGATGTGATTCCATTCGTCCCAATTTCAAATGTCACAATGGAGGAGTGCGTGCAGCTTGCCAAAAAACTTGGGAAGAGAATTGCAGATGAGCTGAAAATACCGGTTTACCTTTACGAGGCAGCTGCCACAAGACCAGAGAGGGTGAACCTATCAGATATACGGAGAGGGGAGTATGAGGGTTTGAAGAAGGAGATTGAAAAACCAGAGAGGAAGCCGGATTATGGGGCTGCGAAGCTTCACCCAACAGCCGGGGCGACGGTTGTTGGCGCAAGAGAGCCGCTTATTGCATTCAACGTGAATTTGGGAACGAATGACATTGAAGTTGCAAAGAAAATTGCAAAGGCAGTCAGGTTCAGCAGCGGTGGTTTGAAGAATGTGAAAGCAAAAGGATTTGAAATAAAGAATAGGGGAATTGTTCAGGTTTCAATGAATTTGACAAATTATAAGGAAACCCCAATCTTCCGTGCTTTTGAAATGGTGAAAAGGGAGGCGGAGAGGTATGGGGTTCCGGTTATAGGAAGCGAGGTTGTTGGTTTGGTTCCACTTGACGCATTGGTTGACGTTGCAGATTTTTATCTTCAGCTTGAAAACTTCAAAAAAACCCAAATACTTGAAACTCGTTTGTGGGAGTGATGAATTGAGGGAGATGAAAGTTTCCGAGTTTCTTGATGCGGTTGCTTCCCCTTCCCCAACTCCGGGGGGAGGGAGCGCATCCGCCCTTCTCTGCTCCCTTGGCGCTTCCCTTCTCTGCATGGTTTGCAATTTGACAATTGGCAAAAAAGGGTATGAAGGAAGCGAGGCGGAGCTGAAAAGAGTTTTGGAGGAAGCGGAGAGGTTGAGAAAGAGAAGCGAGGAGTTGATTGATGAAGATGCAAAAGCATTTGACGAGGTGATGGAAGCATACAAAACTCCGAAGGAAACTCCTGGAAGAGCGGAGAGAATTCAGAATTCGTTGAAGAGTGCAGCAGCAATACCGCTTGAGGTTGCAAGAATAGGGGTGAGGGTGCTGGAGCTTTCAAAAGTTGTCGCATTCAAAGGAAATGTCAACTCAGTGAGCGATGCAGGAGTTGCAGCGCTTGCTGCAGAAGCAGGGGTGAGGGGAGCGCTTCTCAACGTGAGGATAAATTTAAAGTCAATCACAGATAAAGGGTTCAAGGAGGAGAAGCAGTTTGAAATAAGAAACATTGAGAGAAAAAGCAAGGAGCTTTTGGAGGAAGTGACTGGCATTGTTGCATTCAAGCTTGGAAACTAAGCGCGAATTATTTTATACGCAGCTTTCTTCAGCCTGTTCATCACCGCCAAACCCAAACCAGTTTCACTTATGCTTTCTGCAAGTATCACATCAACCCCTCTCTCATCAAACTCCCTGAAAACTTTGAAAAGGTTTCTTGCAATTTCTTTTGCTTCGCTTCCAATGAAAACAACCTCTCCATTGTAACTGTGTTTTTCGTTTGTTGTTATAACGCCTGGCGATTTGAATTTTTTCAAAAGCTGTTGTATTTTCCTTCTTACTCTTTCAGGTTTCCCCTCAACAAGAATCAGCTTTGCTTTGGGAGCGTAGTGCCTGTATTTCATGCCAGGTGCCCTCGCAACTCTTGAAGCTCTGCCTTTCACAGCAGGGTGAAGGAGAATTTCACCAACAACTTCCCTCAACTCTTCAAGAGTGACGCCACCTGGGCGGAGGAGAACTGGAGGGGAGGAGGTGACGTCAAGCACTGTCGATTCAACCCCAATTCGCGTGCTCCCTCCATCAATTATCAAATCAACCTTTCCACCCAAATCGTGCTCCACGTGCTTTGCAGAAGTTGGGCTGGGCTTTCCAAAAAGGTTTGCAGAAGGAGCTGCAATTGGCGTTCCAGCTTCCTTTATCAAGCTTAAAGCAATCGCATTATCCGGCATTCTCACAGCAACCGTCTCCAAACCACCGGTTGTAACCTTTGGAACTCTTTCTGTTTTTTTCAGAACAAGGGTTAAGGGGCCTGGCCAAAATCTTTCAATCAGCTCCTCTGCTTCCTCTGGAATCTCCTCAGCCAGTCTCTTCAGCTCTTTTCTGTCTGCCACGTGCACTATAATTGGGTCGTCCGCAGGCCTTCCCTTCACTTTAAAAATTTTTTTCACTGCTTTTTCATTCAGCGCATCTGCTCCCAACCCATAAACCGTTTCTGTTGGGAATGCAACAAGCCCCCCTTTCTTTATAACTTCTGCCGCCAGTTTTATTTTTGAAACTTCGGGTGAATTTTTGTTTATTTTGATTATTTTACTCATAAACTCCCCACTTCTGAATTGCAGCAGCCAGCTCCTTTCCCTCTGCTTCGCGAAGTGAAACTCCATTCATTGCAGCTTCAAGCGCCTGCCTGCACGCTTTTGCGCCTGCTTGCGTTCCCATTGGGTGGGCGTGAATCCCCCCTCCGAACTGCATTATCACATCCTCCCCAAAAATTTTCAGCAGTTGAGGAATCATTGTCGGCTGCAAACCACCGGAAGCAACAGGAAAAACTGGTTTTATGTTCAGCCACTCCTGCTCCAACACTCCCATCTTGTAATTTTCTTTAATATTTTTCAACACGCACTCATCCCTCAATGAAAGCACCTCGCTTCTTCCCCCATGCATCTTACCAACAACCGTTCCAATGTGAAGCTGATCCAACCCAATTAACCGGGTGAGCTTCGCAACGAGAAGCATGCTCACCCCGTGCTTTGGGTTTCGGGTGAAAGCAGAGTGCATGCAACGGTGCGCATGCACCACCAACTTCAGCTCCTCGTTCTCCTCCCGCAGTGTTTGAAGTGCAGTCCAGCCAACAGGTATAATATCAATCATAATATACTCCCCTCCCCTCTCCTTCACAAACTTCGCCCTTCTTATCATTTCCCTGCAGGTTGGAGCGGTGATGTTGCACGCATACGCCTTCCTCTCCCCACTCTCCCTCTCTGCTTTCTCCCTCATTTTCAAAGTCAACTCAGCTCTTCTTTCAAACGAGTTGAACCTTTGGTTTGTCAAATTTTCATCATCCTTCACCAAATCGCACCCACCAACCCAGGAGTTATACGCAACCTCTGCATGCTTCTCGGAAGTTAAGCCAACCTTCGGCTTTACAATTGTTCCAATTAACGGCCTTTTCGGAACTTTCAATAATTTTCTCACTCCTTCCAAACCAAACTTCGGCCCGTTGAATTCTTTTATAATTTCCTTTGGAAGTGAAACATCCTCCAACCGCAAATTTTTCAATATTTTCATGCTGAAAATATTGCCAGCAAGGCTGCTGAGGAGCTGGGGGATGGAGTTGGTTTCAAACAAATCCGTTTTATACGCAACTTTCACCAAAGAATTTTTTTTATCAATGAAAAAAACGTGCGGTTTCAGTTTTCTTGCCAGTTCTGGGCTGAGGGTGGATATTTCAGACCAGGTGTCTATTGAGCTCTCCCCTGCCATGTGATTCACTGCTTCCTCAAAGCTCACTTCTGAAGGCTCAACTCGGTATAAACAAACCACTTCATCCTTTGGTCGATACTTCAAATCCACATAATCTTTCAGCATAACAACACCTCTTCTACAAATTTGTTTTCCGTGTTTAAATAGTATTGCGGTTCATCTATCTTATACTTTTTTAGAAATTCTAAATTGTTTTTTGAAAAAAGCTTATATAGAGAAAATGAGGAAATGGTAATATGATTGAAAAAAAGATTGTTGAGGTGAGCGTTGGAAAAGCGACTCCTGAGGAACTTCCAACAGTAATCAGAATTTACAGACTTCATAATGGTGACTGCAGTGATGTTGGCTGCCATAACACATACGTTGCAAGAAACCAATCTCTCGGGGTTGTTGGGGCGGTGACTGTTAAAGAAGTTCAACCTGGGTGGGCTCAGCTCAGAACAATGGGTGTGGAGCCTGAATTGAGAGGGATGGGAATTGGAACCCAGCTTGGTTCAAGTGTGATTGAGGATTTGAAAAGACAGGGGTACCGCAGTGTGACAGTGGATTTGGATTTGATGGAGCCAAGGCAAAAGGAGTTTTTCAAAAAACTGGGTTTTCAGCAGCTGGACAGCAACTCCATGGTGCTTCGCCTTTGAAAATTCAAGCCAAATTTCAAACCATTTTTCAAACCATGAAAAATCAATTTTCACAAGTGAATTTGTTTCATATTTATGGAATTTAGAGTGCATTAGTGAAGAAAGCCTGCTTGTGAGGCAAAAAAGGGCGAAAAAAATGAATTACGACGAAGGGTGTGATTATAAATTTGTATATAACATTTTTATATAAGTTTATTATAATAAATTCAAGGCGACTAGATGAAAGAGAAAGAAACACAAATATACAAATTTGGCAGAGGAGGTTCGTGCATCTACATTCCAATGGACATTTTCAAGGACAGCGCATTCCCATTTCAAATTAATGAGAAGGTGAGGATGAGGATTGATGGGAGGAAGATAATAATTGAGAAGTTGAAGGAGGAAAAGGATCAGGCTTCAGTATAAACGCTTCTCCCCACAATTCCATCCAGGTTTGCAAGATAATCTTGATAATCTCTTACCTTTCTCAACTCCTCAATAAACTTCTCAGGGTTGACTTTCACCAATTCCCCTTTATATTTCACATGCATCTTGTAAGCTCCCTCGTAAGGAACGTATGTAGTGCTTCCAGAAATCACCACTCCGCCCTCCACCAAATCGTTTTTCACATGCTCCCAGATTTTTTCCCTTCCTTTCTCATCAAAAAACTTCATCACATCTTTTATAACAAGTAAATTCAAATTCTCGCCAAGAGGGCGTTCGGTTACATCATACAGCCTGAAGCCAAGCTCCTTGTAATGCTTCAGCTCAATTTCAGTTGGGTTGGTGCGTATTATCTTTGGGTTTTCAAAATTGTTTTTTATGTAACCGACAAACTCGCTTGTGAACTCGCCGGAGCCTGTTCCAATATCCGCAAAACCAAATTGTTTATCATAAAGGCGCTTCTCCTTTGAAATTTCAAGAAAGGATTTGATAAAACCGGAAATTTCATCCGCGCGGATGTCGTTTGCAGGGGTGAGCACCGAAATTCTTCTGGCAAACTCCTCCCTGTGTTCGTTCAAAAGGATATGCAACGCGGCAATTCTGCTTTGAATTGGGAAGAGGTTTTCAACTTCTTTCAAATCAGCATACGTAACCTCTTTTTTCATGAGCTGGGGCAGCTCAATATCAGGAGAGTTGTAGGGGAGTGGAAGTTCTCTTTTGAATTTGAGTATGTTGTTTAATACATCCAATGGGTCGAGCAGTTGAGCGTACTCAAACATGTCTGGGTAATACCCTTTCTCCTTTCTTTTTGAAAATGCTTGCCGAATCAGGTTGTAAGCTTCCTGGTTTTCGGAGAGAACGATTGCATACGCAACTGCACCAGCATGGTAGGTGAGCGCCTGTTTAATCTCCTTCTTCAACATCTCCATTAAAGGCTCCTCATCCTTCTTCTCCATCATGCTGAGGAAAAGATCCTCCTGCACTCTTATTCTTTTTAAATATTCAATGAACTCATCAACAGGCAAAACAGCTGCTTTTTTTGCAACTGCGTCAAGAGTCCATTCCGGTTTTCTGGTATACAATTTTTTGGTATCTGATGGGTGGTCAATAAAGAGTGGGGGTATAACATCCACTTCTGTGCGGAGCACGGGTATTAACTTGGAAAATTCCTCAACAACTGCGGAGAACTGCTCGTTGGTTGGCTTCTTGTTTGCGATGAAAGTAAGCGCTTCAAATAAATACTCCGGTTTCACACCGCGTTCTGCGCAGAGCTTTCCAAGCTCCACGGATGGAGCAACCCATCCATCTGGGAGTGCTTTGAGAAGTTCTGAGGTGACGTTCACCACATTCTCTTCAGAAATCTTTAGAGAGCGATCAAAAACTCTCTGGTTCCAGCTGCTGATTTTTTCAAGCAGAGGGAGGAATTCGAGAAATTTTTGAGGCGAAGTTTGGGAGAGTTTTTCAGCGTTTTTGAGAAAGTAATAGTCCGCGGTTTCAAGCCTATCCATTATGATGTTCAGCACCTCACGCTTGCTTTCCTGGTGTTTGGAGAGGTTGGCTATGATGGAAACTGCTGGAGTTGGGTCGAGTTTTGAAGCAGCTAACCGCTCGCACATCCGCGCGGTTCTTTCAAGCAGTTTCTCATCCATCTCTCTGCACGCCTCGCTGGTTTCCTTGCAGGTGAAGCTTTGGATTCGGGTGAGGAGCAGCTCCCGTCTGCTTTTCACCACGTCAGAAATGTCTTTTGGTTTCTCGACAACGTCACCCATAGTTAGATTATGTATTGTGATGTATAAAATGTTTTTTATAAAATAGTTTTAGAAATTCTAAAATATTTTTATAAAACTCGGTGGTATGGAGGGTGCTTTCTAATAAAATTTAAGTTTTTCTAAAAAATATTAAGAATTACTTCCTCTTTCCCTTTGCTGGCTTCTCTGGCTGCTCTGTGAATGGTATTCTTCCTGTCTTTCTTATGCGCTCTGCAGCAACAAATGCAATCGCGCCTGGGACGAAGAGGATGAGGAATTCATAGAACCATTTCAGAGTTGGCGAGTCGCTGTACAGAAATTCATTGAATCCCAATAGGAACAGGAGCACTGCTGGCAGGATTAGAAAGATGCCTGCAACGTATAGAGAGGTTTGGAAGCCGTTCGCTTCCTCCCCATCCTTTAATGAGAGTTTGTCGCCGAGGATTGAGAAAATAATTGCAAGCGCTGCGAAAATTAATGATTCCACAAACCAGTTCAAATCCTTCACTCCATATTCTCTGTAAATGTAGTCGAATGAGCTGAATATGTAGACGCCGAGGGTTATGATGGTGAATAACACCCCAAGGGATGCGGAGGGGAATGAAAAAATGGATTTCACAGCTCCCTCCGTTCTCCTGATGTTCTCGCTTATTTTCAGCAGGTAGTAGGAGAGAATTCCAAAAATAAATGTTTCAATCACCCACGCCAAGCTTTGACGGTAATCAGTATAGTCTTTCAGGTGCATGAAGGTGTGGAAGCCTGAGGTGAAGAGAAGGAAGGTTGAGAGCAGCATGAATGCTCCAACTGGGGAGAGCACAGATGGGATAACCGAGCGCTCCTCTCCTGCTTCTTTTCTGTAATACTCCGCGCCGTATAGCAGTATGATGCCAATTATTCCATACACAATTGTTTGTATGAACCAGCCGTATTGCTGTCCAAAGCTGGGTTTCCTTGTTGTTTCGTATGCGGTGAATGTAAGCAAATCGTGCAAGCCAGCAACAAAGCTGTAGGAAGCCATGAAGAGGAAGAGCACTGCGCCAAGCGCAAGAAGAGTTGGAATGTTTGCCTTTATGGTTTCCTGCAAAGTGACAAAGCACCAGAAGAGGATCAGGACGGCAAGGATGAATGCAAGGAGGAAACCTCCTCCCATAAGCGGGTTGTAGACGTGGTATCTTCCAGGTATTCCGTAAGCAGTTTGACCGATGGCTGCAGCCATTCCTTCACCTGCAGGCGCTTCGCGGGCGCCTGCTGGGGAGAAAACTCCAAGGTAGAAGAGAGGCATTCCGAAGAGAATGAGGAAGAGCAATGCTACAAGAATTAGCCAGATAACTTTGTTATCCATAACCACCACCGAATAGATATTGAAGAGGGGGTTATTATTCTTTTTTGTTTTATTTGGTTTTTTTGAAAGAGATTGCATTCTCCGGGCAGTTGAGAACGCATGCTCTGCAGTGGATGCAGGCGTCTGGATGCACAACTACGGATACACCTTCCTGAATTTCAAAAACGCCTGTTGGGCAGACGGCAACACAGGTTCCGCAGCCGATGCAGCGTGATTTATCAACTCTCGGTGCCATGAAAAAATTTTGGTGGAAAAATATTAATAGCTTGATGTGTGAATAGTAAGCGAGGTGAGTTCTTGTTGTATGTTTATACCGGAGAGGGTGGTGGTAAAACAACCGCTGCGCTTGGCTTGGCGTTGAGGTCTGTGGGGCATGGGCACAAAGTGGTGATAGTGCAGTTTATGAAAGGGAGAAAGGATATTGGGGAGTGGAAGATTGCGAGGAGGTTGGCTCCGCAGTATGAGATACATCAGTTCGGGAGGGAGGGGTTTGTTGATTTGAAGAATCCATCGGAGGAGGATAAGCAGCTTGCGAAGAAAGGGCTGGAGTTTGCGAGGGAGGTTGCTTTCAGAAAACCAAATTTATTGATTTTGGATGAGCTGAATTTGGCTGTTGCAGTTGGGTTGTTGAAGCTTGAGGAAGTGATGAAGCTGCTTGACGAAATTCCAAAAGAGGTTGTGGTTGTGGTTACTGGGAGGTATGCGCCGAAGGAGTTGATTGACAGAGCGGATTTTGCGAATGAGGTGAAGGATGTGAAGCATCCTTTCAAGAAAGGAATTCCTGCGAAGGAGGGAATTCAGTTTTAGGTGTGATGATGAGGTGTCCCTACTGCTCATCTGAAAAGACAAGGGTGATTGATTCCAGGGATTTGGGAGAGCTTGAAATAACGAGAAGGAGGAGGGAGTGCAGGAAGTGCAAGAAAAGATTCACTACGTATGAGAGAGTTGAAACGATTGATTTAGTGGTGATAAAAAAAGATGGGAGAAGGGAGAAGTTTGATAGAAATAAGCTGCTTGTTGGAATTCAGAAAGCATGTGAGAAGAGGCCCATTAGTCAGGAGAGAATTGAGAAATTGGTTGAGGAGATTGAAAGAGAGCTGAGAAATATGGATAGTTTGGAGGTGGAGAGCAGGGTGATTGGGGAGCTGGTGATGAGGAAGCTGAAAAAGCTGGATAAGGTTGCGTATATACGGTTTGCTTCTGTTTACAGGGAGTTTGCGGATATTGAGTCGTTTGAAAAAGAGCTGAGGGCGTTGAGAAAAAAGCTGAGAAGAAGGTGAGGGGAAAGGTTTATATACAAATTAGATATATAGTATTTGTTCTTCTCTTAAACCACAATATGTTGTGTTAGGGGTGGTGATGGGATGGCGGAGGGGAAGGTCACGCAAATTAAGAAGAGAGATGGGAGAATTGTTGAGTTTGACAAAAGCAAAATCACAAATGCAATTTTCAAAGCTGCAGTTGCAGTTGGAGGGGAGGATAGGGAGCTGGCGGAGAAGCTGGCGGATCAGGTTGTTGCGATTGTGAATGAGAAGTTTGCTGGTGGAATTCCGACTGTTGAGGATGTGCAGGATATTGTGGAGAAGGTGCTGATAGAGAATGGGCATGCGAAAACTGCAAAAGCGTATATTCTGTACAGGCAGAAGAGGGCAATTCTGAGGGAGTTGAAAGCAGAGCTGTTGAATGTTCCAGTTGATGAGGTTGATAATAAGCTCACTGTGAATGCGATAAAGGTTTTGGAGAGAAGGTATTTGAGGAAGGATAAGAATGGGCAGATAGTTGAAACTCCAAAGCAGATGTTCAGGAGAGTTGCAAGGGCAATTGCAATTGTGGATATGTTGTATGATAGAAATGTGGATACGCTGGCTGTGGAGGAGGAGTTTTATAACATGATGGTGAATTTGGAGTTTCTTCCAAACTCTCCAACGCTGATGAATGCTGGCACGGAAATTGGACAGCTTTCTGCGTGCTTTGTGCTTCCAGTTGAGGATTCGATTGAGAGTATATTCACAACAGTGAAGAATACTGCACTGATACACCAGAGTGGGGGGGGATCGGGATTCAGTTTTTCACGTCTGAGGCCGAAGGGAGATGTGGTGAAATCAACTGGCGGCATTGCCAGCGGTCCTGTTTCCTTTATGAGGGTATTTGATGTTTCAACAGATGTGATTAAACAGGGGGGGAAGAGGAGAGGGGCGAATATGGGAATTTTGAGGGTGGATCATCCAGATATATTGGAGTTCATAATGGCGAAAAGCAGCAACCATGCATTGAACAACTTCAATATATCCGTTGCAGTTTCTGACAAATTCATGGAAGCAGTTGAAAAGGATGGGGAGTATGAGCTGGTGAACCCGAGAAATGGGGAGGTGGTTGATAAGCTTCCAGCAAGGAAAATTTTTAAGTTGATTGTGCAGCAGGCTTGGAGGAATGGGGAGCCTGGAGTGATTTTCATTGATAGGATAAACGCGGCAAACCCAACTCCGTCAGTTGGGGTGATTGAAAGCACTAACCCATGCGTAGCTGGTGAAACGCTGGTTTCAACTGAAAATGGGTTGGAAAGGATGGAGGATATGGTAAACTCCTGCAGGGGCGTTAGAATTCTGACAGATGTGCGAGTTCCAATCAAAGTTATGGGAAGCGACGGCACAGAAATGCTCCTGCGAGATAAGCAGTCCTCTGGCACTAAACTCAGAGAAGTATCTAATTTTTGGAGAGTTGGTTTGAGAGAAACGATGAGAGTTAAAACGAAATCGGGGTATAGTTTAACTGCAACGCCGGATCATAAAATATTGACGAATGAGGGGTGGGTGGAGCTTAGGAATCTGAGAGTGGATAAACATAAGGTGTTCATACAATCTGGAAAGGGATTCTTCAATAAAGACAAAAGATTGCCATTCAGAGTGGAGTCTAGGTTCAAGGGCAGGAATGGAAGAATTTACGTGCATAATTTTCCAAAGAAGTGGTCTAAGGAACTTGGTCAGGTGTTGGGCTGGCTTGTTGGCGATGGTTGGTTAGCTGAGAAAAAGAACTGGAGAGTTGGTTTCACTTTCTCAAAGGAGGATGCGGAAATGCTGAGATACTTCAAGCCAATTATTAATGAAATGTATGGAAGAGAGGCGAGGGAAGTTAAAAGAAATAATAGGGTATTCCACTTATCCTATCACTCAAAATATTTTGTAGAGTTTTTCAAGAAACTGGGTGTGGAGAGCGGCTCCAGCGATGCTAAAACTGTCCCAAGGAGTATTTTTACAGCACCGAAAGAAGCGGTGGCGGGATTTCTGCAAGCTCTGTTCAGCTCTGATGGGACAGTGAGGAAGAGCAAAAAGAGAGGAAGCGATTGGATTGCCCTTACATCAAAAAGCTTGAAACTGCTGGAAGGTGTTCAAATGCTCCTTTTGAATTTTGGGATAAAGAGCGTTATTTATAACCGCTCAAGAGCTCCCAGAGAGAATTTGTTCAGGTATGTTGGGAAGGATAGTAAACGAAGGGAATACTCTTCAGATGGAGTGCTGTTTGAGTTGGGAATTTGTGGGTTGAACATAGAGTTATTTGAAAAGGAAATTGGGTTTATGGATTCCAGAAAAATCCGTAAGTTGAGAAGTATACAGTGTAAAAAACGCAGAGCTCAACAGTTCTTTGACAGTATTGCTAGTATTGAGAGAGTTGGTGTGAGAGAAGTGTTTGATTTGACAGAGCCGGTGACGCACTCAATGATTTGTAATGGTATAGTAGTTCACCAATGCGGGGAACAGCCTCTCTTGCCTTACGAGTCGTGCAATCTTGGTTCAATAAATCTTGCGAAAATGGTGAATGAGAAGGGTGAGATAGATTGGGAGAAGCTGAAAAGGGTGGTTTGGTCCGCCGTGCATTTCCTGGATAATGTGATTGATGCAAATAAATACCCAATTCCAGAGATTGAGAAGATGACGAAAGCGAATAGGAAGATTGGGTTGGGAGTGATGGGGTTTGCAGATATGTTGTTTGAGCTTGGGATTCCGTATGATTCGGAGCAGGCAGTTGAAGTTGCGGAGAAGGTGATGAAGTTCATCAATGAAGAGAGCAAGAAAGCATCCGCAGCGCTTGCAAAGAAGAGGGGTGCATTTCCAAATTTTGAGAAAAGCGTGTATAAGGAGAAGGGCTTTCCAAAGCTGAGGAATGCAACGACAACAACAATTGCACCAACAGGAACATTGAGCATCATTGCAGGTTGCTCCAGTGGAATAGAACCGCTGTTTGCAATTGCGTATATACGAAGGGTGATGGATAACACGGAGCTTTTGGAGGTGCATCCTGTTTTTGAGAAAATTGCGAGGAGGGAGGGGTTCTATAGCTTGGAGTTGATAAGGAAAATTGCCAGAACCGGAGGGGTGAGAGATGTTCCGGAGGTGCCGGAGAAGTGGAGGAAAGTTTTCCGAGTTGCGTATGATGTTGCTCCGGAGTGGCATGTGAAGATACAGGCAGCTTTTCAGAAGTATACGGACAACGCAGTTTCAAAAACAATTAACTTCCCTGTGGATGCAACTCCGGAGGATGTGGAGAAGGCATATCTGCTTGCGTATAAGCTTGGTTGCAAGGGAGTGACGGTTTACAGGGATAAAAGCAGGGAGGGGCAGGTGCTGAGCATTGGCGCGTTCAGAAAGGGAGAGCCTGAGAAGGTTGTGGAGGAGAGCGTTGTCTCCCACCCTGCAGGTGCAGAGGAGAATGGGGTTCCTTCAGAGTATGTGGGTGGATGCAGGACGTGCACTGCGTAGGTTTTAAGATGACGGAGCTTTTGTTTTGGAAGGATGCGTATATGAAGGAGTTTGAGGGAAGGGTTGTTTCTGTTAATGGAAGGGAGGTTGTGCTTGACAGAAGCTGTTTCTTTCCGCAGGGAGGTGGGCAGGTTGGGGATATGGGTTTTTTGAATGAGGTGAAGGTTGTTGACACTAGGAAGGATGAGAGCTATAATGTGATTCATTTTCTTGAGGGAGAGGCACCTTTCAAAGTTGATGAAATTGTGAAGGGGAGGATTGATTGGGAGAGGAGGTATAGGATAATGAGGTTGCATTCAGCTGCGCATGTTGTTTATTATTTGATGATTGAAACTTTTGGGGAGAGTTGCAAGCTTGCTTCCTCCGGTATTGTGAATGAGAAGAAGGATATAACGGATTATTTGATTGACTCGTTTGATAGAGGCAAGCTTGTTGAAGTGGAGAGGAGGGCAAATGAAATTATAAAGAGGGGTGGGGAGATAAGGACGTGGAGCGATGAGCAAAAGCCAAATTATCGGTATTGGGAAATTGACGGTTTTCCAAAAATGCCGTGCGGTGGAACGCACCCAAAAAGGTTGGAGGAGATTGGCGAAATAATTGTGCAGAGAGGTAAAAAGCCAGGGGCTGGGAAGGAGAGAATTGAAATATTGTTGAGGTGATTGATGTGCCATGCAAAAAGAAAAAGAAGAAA
>Ga0123519_10005700_pt1 | contig 19780 bp, 17 predicted proteins | sample YelNatPaOPRAMG02_FD_87396 | JGI IMG/M metagenome (GOLD analysis project Ga0123519, IMG submission 87396) | Hot spring microbial communities from Yellowstone National Park - Yellowstone National Park OP-RAMG-02 (version 2) | ecosystem: Environmental > Aquatic > Thermal springs > Hot (42-90C) ...
ACGCCTGGGTGCGCGACCGTTTGTTGGATGAAATGACCGATCTGGAATCGGATGAATCGTGAGGCGGGAGATATCTGATGGACCGATCTGATGCGCCGCCGGCGGTGGAGATGCGCGGCATCGTCAAACGTTTCCCCGGCGTGCTTGCCAACGACCACATCCACTTCGCCGTGCGCGCGGGCGAGATCCACGCGCTGTTGGGTGAGAACGGGGCGGGCAAGAGCACCCTGATGAACATCCTGAGCGGCCTTTACCGCCCCGACGCGGGTGAGATCTGGCTCTGTCCGCGCGGGCAAACGCAGCCGCGGCGGGTGGATATCCGTTCACCGCGCGATGCCATCAACCTGGGCATCGGCATGGTGCACCAACACTTCATGCTGGTGCCGACGCTCACCGTCGCGGAAAATGTCATCCTGGGGCTGGAGGAACCGCGTTTCCTGTTGCGCATGCGCCAGGTGGAGGAGAAGATCGCGGCCCTGGCGCAGCAGTACTACTTGCGCGTGCATCCCTCTGCCTATATCTGGCAACTCTCGGTGGGTGAGCAGCAGCGTGTCGAGATTGTCAAGCTGCTCTACCGCGGCGCCGAGGTGCTGATTCTGGATGAGCCGACGGCGGTGCTGACGCCGCAGGAGTCGGAGCAGCTGGGGCGCACGTTGCGCCGTATGGCCGAGGAGGGCAAGGCGATTATCTTCATCACCCATAAGCTGGACGAGGTGATTGCCTTCTCCGACCGCGTGACCGTGCTGCGCGCCGGACACAATATCGCCACGTTGGACACCGTCGCCACCGACAAGGCCGAGCTGGCGCGGCTGATGGTGGGGCGCGAGGTGCTCTTCCGCATCGAAAAACCGGGCAGCGTGGTATGCACCGATGGCGAGCCACCTGTGCTGGAGGTGGAACAGGTCGAGGCGCTCAACGACAGGGGGCTGCCCGCATTGCGCGGTGTGTCCTTGCAGGTGTGCAGTGGCGAGATTCTGGGCATCGCCGGTGTGGCGGGCAACGGCCAGAGCGAGCTGGCCGAGGTGGTCACCGGCCTGCGTGCGGTGACGCGCGGGCGTGTGCTGGTGCGCGGTCAGGATCTCACCAATCAGCCGCCGCTGCGCTTCATCGAAGCGGGTGTCAGCCACATCCCCGGCGACCGCCTCGGCGTGGGACTGGCCGGCAATCTGCCCGTCAGCGATAACCTGATCATGAAGGCTTACCGCCGCGAGCCGCTCGCCAACGGTCCCTTTCTGTCGCGGCGTGCCATTCTGAGCTTCGCGCGTAACCTCATTCAGGCGTTCCAGATCATCACACCAACCCCGTTATCACCGGTGCGCACCCTATCCGGCGGCAATCTTCAGAAGACCATCTTGGCGCGCGAGATCACTGCCAGCCGTGACTTCGCGAGCGATCATCGGCGCATTCTCATTGCCATCCATCCTACTCGCGGGCTGGACGTGGGTGCCACGGAGGCGGTGCACCGCACCCTGCTTGAACAACGTGCCCAGGGTGCTACCATTCTATTGATTTCGGAGGACCTGGAAGAGTTGCTCGCCCTGGCCGACCGCATCGCCGTGATGTACGAGGGGCGCATTATGGGTGTCGTGGACGCTGCCTCGGCCGACATCGAGCAGCTGGGTTTGATGATGGCAGGAGAGAGTCACATGCCCTCCACCATAACGGGTGGCGACCCTCAGGGAGAGCAGCGTTGAGATGAGACGCAACCGGCCTGCCGTTGTCGTAATCGTGTCACCTTGTGCAGCCATCATAAGCGCTTTGGAGAGAGAACGTTCTTCGTCTGATAGTTGTATTTGGAGTGCACTATGTCGTTCTCGCTGAAGTTAGAAAAGCGCCTGGAAGAATCCAGGCTCATTGCGTTCCTGGTGCCGGTGGGGTCCCTGTTGCTGGCATTGGTGTTCGGCGCCGTCCTGCTGCAGGCGGTCGGCGCCAATCCGTGGCGCACGTACAGCGCAATGGTCGAGGGGGCGTTTGGCACGCCCGCCCAGTGGGCACAGGGCGACTTCTATGCCCTGACCGAGACGCTCGTCAAGGCGACCCCGTTGATGATCTGCGGCCTGGCCGTGTCCATTGCCTTTCGCATGCTCTTCTGGAACATCGGCGCCGAGGGGCAGCTGGTGATGGGGGGTTTTGCCGCCGGCGCCGTGGCGCTGTGGCTGCCCGACATGGCACCGTGGTTGCCGCGCTGGGTCTTTTTGCCCCTGATGGCACTGGCGGGCATTCTGGCCGGTGCCGCGTGGGGTATCATACCCGGTTTGCTCAAAGCTTATGTCAGAGTTAATGAGATCATCACCACGCTGATGCTGAACTACATCGCCATCCTCTGGCTACAGCATCTCTATTATGGCCCCTGGAAGGACCCGAAAGGGTTTGGCTTTCCCGGCACGGCACAGTTTGAGCCGTTCACATGGTTGCCGCGCTTGTTCGGCCGGGTGCATCTGGGGCTGGTGTTTGCCATTCTGGCTGCTATCTTCATCTGGCTGGTGTTGAGTCGCACCCGTTGGGGGTATGAGATTCGTTTGATCGGTGAGAATCCGGTTGCGGCGCGTTATGCTGGCATCAACATTGCGCGCAACATTGTGCTGGTGATGTTCCTCTCCGGGGGGTTGGCCGGCCTGTCCGGCATGGCCGAGGTAGCCGGGATTTCACATCGCCTGCAACACGGGTTGGCAGTGGGCTATGGCTTCACCGCTATTATTGTTGCCTGGCTCGCCAGGCTGAATCCATGGGGGGTGGTTTTGGTAGCTTTCTTGTTGGCCGCTTTGTTGGTGGGCGGTGACCAGATTCAAATCACGATGGGCCTCCCCGCTGCGATGGCATCCGTATTGCAGGGTGCCATTCTCTTCTGTATGCTGGGAGGCAACATCCTGACGCGTTATCGCCTGCGCGTCGTGCGGGGCATGCCCGCCAAGGCTGCCCAAGCTGCACAAGAGGGTTGAAACAATCATGGATGTGGCACTGTTCATCTCGATTCTGACCATCACCATCCGGGCCGGTACCTCGCTGCTCTATGCCACTGTGGGTGAAATCCTGACCGAACGTTCCGGCATCCTGAATCTGGGTGTGGAAGGGATGATGATCATGGGTGCTGTGAGCGCCTTCGCAGCCGCCTTCCACACCGGCAGTGTTTGGATGGGGGTGGTGACAGCCATCGTTGTTGGTGGAATGCTGGCGCTGATCCACGCCTTTCTGACCATCACGTTGCGTGCCGATCAGGTCGTATCCGGGCTGGCCTTGACCATCTTCGGTTCCGGGCTGGCCAGCTTCCTGGGACAACGTTTAGGGCCGGAGGGTCAGCCGCTGGTGGGCCAGGTGGGCCCGCGTTTCGAGAAGATTGCCCTGCCCGTGTTGAGCGATATCCCGTTGTTCGGCGATGCCGTGTTCCGTCAGGATGTTCTGGTGTATGGTATGTATCTGCTTGTGCCCCTGGCATGGTTCATCCTCTACAAGACGCGACCGGGCTTGCACCTGCGCGCGGTGGGGGAGAGTCCGCACACCGCTGACGCGATGGGAGTCAACGTGCCCGGTCTGCGCTACTTCTATACGATTCTGGGGGGAATGTTGGTGGGCCTCGGCGGCGCCCACCTCTCGCTCGCCTACACGCCGGGCTGGACCGAAAACCTGACCAGCGGACGCGGCTGGATCGCCATCGCACTGGTCATCTTTGCGACGTGGGATCCGGCGCGCGCTGTGATCGGAGCGCTGTTGTTCGGTGGGGTCAATGCCATCCAGTTTCGCCTCCAGGCAGCCGGCACCACCATTCCGGCTGCTTTCCTGAACATGTTGCCGTATGCGTTTACGATCATCGTGCTGGTGCTGATCACCTGGTGGGAGGCATTTCGCAAGCGCATCGGTGCACCGGCGGCCTTGGGCATCCCATACATGCGCGAAGAGGTTACCTAGGCAGGGGACCATCAAACCATCTGAGATCACCCCTGAGCATATCTATTATGCGCGACGCTGGTTTATGAAAATGATGGGTGTTGCGGTTGCCGGCTGCTTGGTGCCCGCCTGCACGATGCCCGGAGCGCAATCGCCCACAGCGCCAACCGAGGATGCATCTATTTCGGCCGCTCGTGGGACAAATGAGGCACCATTGACGCCCACCAGGACGAACCGTGCCGCGCGCGAGGAGCAGAACGCAGCGCAGCCCACACCCTACGCCCAAGCGCAACAAGATGAGCTGGGAAGTCCCCTGACGTCCTATGAGATGGTGACCGGCTACACCAATTTCTATGAATTTACGATGTCCAAGCAAGGTGTGGCGGCACTGGCCAAGGACTTCAAGACATCACCCTGGGAGGTAACCGTAGGCGGCCTGGTGCACCGTCCGCGTACCTTCGGTCTGGAGGACTTGCTCAAGAAATTCCCCCAGGAGGAACGGGTGTACCGGATGCGCTGTGTCGAGACATGGTCCATGGTGATCCCGTGGCAAGGTTTTGCCCTCAGCCATCTGCTGAAGGAGGTAGAGCCGATGGGAAGCGCGCAGTTCGTGCGTTTCGAGTCGGCCTATCGGCCGGAGGAAATGCCAGGACAACGGATGGCGGGTTATCCGTGGCCCTACCAGGAGGGACTGCGTCTAGATGAGGCGATGCACGCGCTCACCATTTTGGCCACCGGCCTCTACGGCACCCCGCTGCCGGTGCAGAATGGTGCTCCGGTGCGCCTGGTGGTGCCCTGGAAATATGGCTCCAAGAGCATCAAATCCGTGGTAAAGATCGAGCTGGTGGAGGAACAGCCTGCCACCCTTTGGTCCACTGTGGCTCCGCACGAGTACGGCTTCTACGCCAATGTCAACCCCGAGGTACCGCATCCACGTTGGTCGCAATCCAGTGAACAGCACATCGGCGAATCGGGGCGTCGCCCGACACTGCTGTTCAACGGCTATGCCGAGCAGGTCGCCGATCTGTACAAGGGGATGGATCTGCGGCAATATTTCTAATGCGTCCGCAGATGATGCCTTGGACGCGGCCGGTTCTCGTGTTATCATATCGGAGCGAGCTGCTGCGACCTGGAGGATCAGTTGGACATTCGCAAAGTGGTGCTGATTCAGCCGGGACGGGAGGGGCCCATCCTTGGGCGTGCCAGCGCGGTGCCTTACACCTTGATGCGCTTGGCCTCGCTGGTTCCGGAAGAGATACCCGTCGAGATATGGGATGAAAACCTCGAGCCAATCGACCCCAAATTGCGTCAACTGGGTCCACACGATTTGGTGGGTATCACCAGCAGGACTCTCTCCATCGAGTCGGCGCAACGCTTCGCGCGCATTGCCCACGAGGCCGGGGTGCGTGCTGTCGTGGTCGGCGGTCCGCACCCCACATTATTGCCCGAAGAAGTGGCGACGTGGGCCGACGTGGTGGTCACCGGCGAGGCGTATCGCACTTGGCCACGCATCATTCAGGACTTCATCAATGATGCCCTTCAGCCGCGCTATAACGATACCGAGTGGGCTGACCTAGCCGGCGTGGCGCGCATCACCGACCGGGTCATCCGCACGGTAGATGAAAACCGGCGCTATTGGACGCCTATGCTGGAGATCACACGTGGCTGCCCTCGCAACTGCACCTTCTGCACCGCCATCCGCGTCAGCGGAAGCCGTATGCGCCTGCGTCCGGTTGAAGAGGTGGTGGAAGAGATTGAGCGCCGTCGCATCAAGCGATTCTTTCTCACCGACGACAACTTCGGGCTGGCATTCCGCACTAATCCCGAGTACATCGAAGCTGTTCTGAAGGCGCTCGCCAAGCTTTCACTGCAGGGCTGGACGACACAAGCCGAATTGCTGATCAGTGAGTATCCCGATCTCCTATCCTTAGCACGGCGCGCTAATCTAGACAAGGTATTCATCGGCTTCGAGTCGGTCAACCCGGCAAACCGACGGGAGCTGGGCGGCAAAAGCAAAGGCCAGATCGCTCAATATATGGAAACGGTCAAGCGCATCCACGCGCACGAGATCGGCGTAGTGGGGCTTTTCGTCTTTGGCTTCGATCATGACACACCACAGACTCTAGCGGATACTTGGGATTTCGCCTGTGCGAGCGGTCTGGATAGTCTGAGCATGACTATTCTGACGCCATATCCTGGCACTCCTTTCCGGGAGCAGCTCATTGCCGAGGGTCGCCTGATGAACAGGCCCTGGCGTTACTACGATACAGCTCATCTGACCTTTTATCCCAAATGCATGACCCCCGAAGAGCTGGAAGAAGCCTATGATGCCTTCTGTCGCCGTGCTTATAGCACTTTCAACATCGTGCACCGCGGCCTGCGCGTGCTGAGCCGTCACCCGTTGCATCGTCTGCCGCGTAAGGTTTTCGGAAGCTTCAGCACGGACATCGGCTATCGTTACACCTTTGCATGGCGCTATGTGAACGGACGTCGCCTGCTCAATGCTTGGGGACTTGGGGAATGATGTATGGCAGCCCGCGATTTTGTCTTGCTACCCGGGGTAGCGCGTGATTTTACGGGTCTAGGTAGAGCACTGCGCAAAGGTGTCACCGATCATGGGGCTTCGATAGGGATTATCTTGATACTCGGGGGCATCTTAGCGTGGTTGCCATTGCCCCTTGCCGTATTCCTGACCGTCGGCACCCTGCTTTTGTTGCTAATCCTGCTTCACCCTACCATCGGTCTGTTACTGCTTGTGCCCGTTATCCCTTTCAGCCCACTTGTGAGCGTTCAGGTGGGTGGCTTCAGTGTGGGGGGTATGGAAGCCCTGTTGGCGCTAATCCTGGCCGCATGGACACTGCGTATGGCCAGTCAGGGGCAGATTATCCTTCCGGCTGCACCTTTGGCAGTGCCCTGGTTGCTATGGTTGGCCGCTTGCCTGTTATCCTGGACGCAAGCTTTATCCCTGGGGGCGGCTCTGAGCGAAACGGTCAAGTGGGTTGAGATGTTAGCCCTCTACCTGTTTGTGGTCGCTGCTGTGGGACGACACCATATCCTATGGCTGGTGGTCACCTTTCTTGTCACTGCTGTTGCCCAAGCCGTTTTGGGGATATATCAGTCCTTCATGCGCGTTGGCCCAGAAGGATTTCTCATCTTTGAGGGGCAGCTGCTGCGCGCATATGGCACTTTTCGGCAACCCAACCCCTATGCCGGCTATTTGGGGCTGACGCTACCGATAGCCTACAGTATCTTCATTTGGGGGATAGCGCATGTCACCGTATGGATGAGAACTCCTCGGCTGGGGCAAATACTGATGTTCGGCCTGGCTGCGGTCTCATTAGGTGGCATTGTTGTGGCGATGTATGCGAGTCAATCACGCGGTGCATGGCTGGGTGCTGTGATAGCCATCCTCACCACCAGTCTCGTTCGCAGCAAGCGCGCTGCAATCATTTTCGGATTCCTCCTCATCGCTTTATCCATTGTGGTCACTTTGGGCGCGGCGGATTTGCTCCCGGCGGGTGTTGTGCAGCGCTTTGCCGAGATAATGCCTGCAGTGCAGGTGCCAAACATTGCCACAGCGGAGGTGACTGACGCCAATTTCCCTATGATCGAACGTCTGGCACACTGGCAGGCTGCGCTGAATATGTGGCGCGATCATCTCTGGCTGGGAGTAGGCTTGGGCAATTATCCTGTTATATATCCCCTCTATGCGATCGGTCGCTGGCGTGACGCGTTGGGACATGCGCACAATTTCTACCTCAACGTGGCGGCAGAGACTGGCCTTGCCGGTCTACTGCTCTATGGAGCTTTCTGGCTCTCCCTATTTTGGTTCAGCTGGCGGGTAATACATGCGACCCAAGGGTTGGAACGCGCTGTGGCGGTGGGCGTTCTGGGCATGCTGGTCGCACTGAGTGTGCATAACTTTGTCGATAACCTATTCGTTCAAGGGATGTATCTCCATGCCGCCATCGCCCTGGGTATCATGGCCGTGCTGATAGGTGTTGATAATTGACAGCTCCTGCCCGAATCTCTATACTGGTGCCTGCCCCGTCGGTCTGCGCGCTCCGATCTTTTCGGTGGATAGGCTCTAATATGAGGTGATTGTAAAATATTATGTCAAGTACTCGTCTGCTCGCACTGTTACGTGGCCAGAACCGTAAGGAGCTCGTCCGATTCGTCAAGTTTGCTACGGTGGGCAGCATCGGCGCTGTGGTCGACTTCAGCGTGCTAAACCTGGCCCACAAAGTCTTTGGTCTGCCCTTAGTGGTATCCAATACGTTATCCTTTAGCTTAGCTGTACTGAGCAATTTCACCTGGAATCGCCTGTGGACTTTTCCTGAATCGCGCACGCGACCGATCCGTTCCCAGCTTCCTCAATTTGCTTTGGTCAATGTGATCGGGTTAGCTATCAACAATCTGATTCTGGTCGGCTTGCACGCATTTTTCAGTCACTATATCCCCGATCCCTGGGATTATAACCTGGCCAAAGCGGTTGCGATCGTCATAGTGCTCTTTTGGAATTTCGGTGCCAATCGGTTATGGACGTATCGGGGACTGTGAGATCAACGCTCCCGGTATCGTTTGCGTGATCAGAGCACACGCTCATTATGCATATCATGATCGACTATACTCCGGCAATGCATCAGCGCGCCGGAATCGGCCGCTACACGCGCGGGCTGGTGAACGGTCTGATGCAGCTCCATCCCTCGCACCGTTTTACCCTTTTTGTGCTGGGACGTTCCGGAGCTTACCACATCCCAGATCGCCTGCCCGATAATTTCACCCTGCGCTTCGCGCCGCTTTCCGACCGTTGGGCGACCGTAATCTGGCATCGCATGAACCTGCCTCTGCCGGTTGAGCTGTTGGCCGGGCGTGCTGATCTGTTCCATGGCCCCAGCTTCACCCTGCCGCCTGCCCTGATGCCATGTGTGTTAACTGTGCATGATTTGAGCTTCCTACGCTATCCGCAGGGTGCTCATCCTCCATTGCTTCGTTGGCTATGTAAGGCAGTGCCGCGCAGCGTGCATCGTGCTCGGCACATTCTGGCAGATAGCTACAACACGCGCAAGGATCTGATTGAGTTGATGCATGTGCCGCCGGAGCGTATCACGGTCATCGGCGCCGGGATTGAAGAGCATTTTCGACGTGTTGAGGATCGCGACTGTCTGGAAGCAGTTCGTCAGCGTTATCGGCTGCCGGAACGCTTCATCCTCGGCGTGAGCACTCTGGAACCGAGAAAGAACTTTACCGGTCTCATCGCTGCCTTCAACATTTTGGCAGCACAACCCGCGCATGCCCATCTCCATCTGGTCATTGCGGGTGGGAAAGGCTGGAACTATGAGCCGATCTTCGCCGCTGCGGAAGCTTCACCCTTTCGCGCGCGCATTTACTTTGCGGGTTTTGTGGAGGATGCCGATCTGCCGGCATTATACAGCCTGGCGCAGGTTTTCGTCTTTCCCAGCTACTATGAGGGGTTTGGCATTCCTGTGTTGGAAGCTATGGCGTGCGGCACGCCGGTGGTATGTGCCAACAACTCTTCGCTGCCGGAGGTCGCCGGGGATGCCGCCCTGCTGGTCGATAGCGCCAATCCCGCGGAGATCGCCGCAGCGACGGCGCGTGTACTGGAAGATGCGGCACTGCGCCAGGAGCTCATTCGGCGCGGTGATGCCCAATCGCGTCGCTTCACCTGGCAGGCAGCTGCCCAACGGCTGTTGGAGGTCTATGAAACGCTGAGCGGATGCTAAGTTGCGAAATGGCACGGCGATGCGCATAATCACCGGACAAAGGAGTGGAGAGATGAACACTTACGAGATAGCCCGCGAGATTCTAGCCGAGATCGACCGCGTCTTAGCTCGGGTTGATGAGAAACAGATCACCCAGCTGTGTGACGCTATTCGAAGTGCACGGCACATTTTCATCCATGGCCTGGGCCGGGAAGGCCTTGTCATGCGGGCATTTGCTATGCGTCTGATGCACCTGGGACTAAAGGTGGCAGTGGTAGGAGATGTGACAACGCCGCCTATCGGACCGGGTGACTTGTTTCTTGTCTCTTGTGGCCCTGGACGCTTGGCGACCATCCAGGCACTTGTGGAGATTGCGCGTCGTGCAGGCGGTCAAGTGGCAGTGATAACCGCCCAGGCCAAGGCGCCGGTAGCAAAAGAAGCCACCACGGTAATCCATTTGCCTGCCCAAACCATGGCGGAAAAGGAAATGAGCAGCTCCTCACAAGTGATGGGTTCCGCTTTCGAACAGTCGCTGTGGATATTGCTCGATGCGCTTGTGCCTCGATTGCAGATCGCGTTGGGGCAAGGTGCAGAGGACCTTCGTCGCCGACACACTAATCTGGAGTGATGCTATGCAAGCCATTGTATTTAGCGCACCTGAAACCGCTAGTTTCGAGCAAGTGCCCGACCCGATATGTCAGCCGGATGAGGTAATCGTGCAGGTGGCTCGGACAGGGATTTGCGGTACCGATGTACACATCTATCAGAATGAGTACATGTCCGAGTTTCCGATCATCCCGGGGCACGAATTCGGAGGGACAATTGTCGAGGTCGGCAGGGAAGTGACGGACTTTCGGCCGGGAGACCGTGTGGCCCCCGACCCCAATCTGTATTGTGGCCATTGTTATTTCTGTCGCAATGAGCAGGCTAACCACTGTCTGAATTGGCAGGGAGTCGGCATCACGCGACCGGGCAGCTTTGCCGAGTATGTCGCGGTGCCAGCTCGGGCGTGCTACAAACTCCCAGACAGCATCAGCGATGCTCAGGCGGCTTTCGTGGAGCCGCTGGCATGCGTGGTGCACGCGCTAAAGCGCTTTCGGATTTGGCCTGGCGATGAGGTGCTGATCCTGGGCGCCGGTCCGATGGGGTTAATATTGGTGCAAGCGCTGCGTCACAGTGGAGCTTCACAGGTCGTGGTGGTTGAGAAGCAGCTGGATCGCCTGGCACTGGCACAACGGCTGGGCGCAACAGCTGTGATAGCGGCTGGCCCCGATCAGGCTGAGGCATTACACGAGCTTGCTCCCTATGGCTTCGCGGTGGTGGTTGATGCTACGGGAGTACCGGCAGTGATCGAACAGGCATTCAACTATCTCAAACCACGTGGTCAATACCTGCAATTCGGAGTGGCTCCCAACAATGCGACCATCAAGCTGAGCCCCTACGACGTCTTCCGTCATGATTGGACCATTATTGGTAGTTTCGCACTGTGTTATACCTTCCAGCCAGCGATTGCTTGGCTCGCCAACGGCATTATTGACATCGCGCCGCTCATCAGCCACACTGTGCCGCTACGCGAATTCGCCGGCGTGTTCGAGCTATTCAGGGCAGGTAAGACCTTGAAAGTTCAGCTGCAACCTGGCGCTTGATGGTCTGTTGGGATGCGCCTAAAGGGAAAGGGGCTCCTATCTTCCAGTATGGAAAGGGAGCCCCTTCCTGTTCTTGAGTTATGTTAAAAATGGTCAAACACAGCTACCAGCAGCAGTAACCCCCGTCAATGATCAAATCGCTACCGGTCATAAAATCGGAGGCCTCTGAAGCCAAGTAAACCACTGCTCCCTGGAGGTCGGACACCAGCCCCATGCGGCCAAGAGGTGTAAGGCTTACCCACAGCTTCTCGAGCTCGCGTCCCTCCGGCGTACTGATGAACTGTTCCACCAACGCAGTGCGTGTATAGCCTGGGCTGATACTGTTGACACGTATTCCTCGGCTGGCCCATTCCGCTGCCAAGCTGCGCGTGAGATGAATGACACCCGCCTTGGTCGCGTTGTACGCCGCCTGATTCTGTGGACGGTTCACGATATGTCCCGACATAGAAGCAGTGTTGATGATCTTCCCATACCCAGCCTTCAGCATCACTTGCGCCTCAGCCTGGCAGCACAAGAAGACGGCATTCAGATTGAGGTCAACTACGCGCTTCCAATCGACGTAGTCCAGTGTTTCCGAATCATGCCAGTGCGCGATGCCGGCATTGTTAACACCGATGTCAAGCTGTCCCCACTGCTCGACCACTTCCCGGACCATACGCCTGACCTGATCGGGCTGGGTCACATCCGCCAGCACCACCATTGCATCAATGCCGGTTGCCTGGAGCGTTTCGCAGGTTTTGTGAGCGGCCTCTTTATTTATGTCAACTATTGCTACCTTTGCACCTGCCTGGCCGAGTGCCTCGGCATATCCTAATCCGATGCCCATAGCACCACCCGTAACCAAAGCTACCCGGCCATCCAGTCGAAATCGCTCTAAGATTGGTCTCGCTGTTTGGATGTTGTCATTCATACGCAATTCCTCTCAGTTTATTACGTCTTGTCAGCAGCGAAATGGGTCAGGGATTACCGGACGATGCAGACATACCCAGGTGCGCGTCCTATCCCCAGCGCACGATAACGTACATGATTATTAACGAGATAACTGTAGCAATTGGAAGTGGTAAGAGAAACTCGATGAAACGCAGCCACAAGAGATGGATAGCCACCAACAACACTCCGCTGATGAAGAAGCGATCCCAAAGGTTGGTGGTGATGGGCAGAAAACCTTTGCGCCCGACATGACGCACGGGTGCAGCAACGGTGGTCATGTTGTTATTCTCAGAAAGTTTCTTGGGCTGTTCTGCCATTGGTTTATTCCTTCACAGCACCGAAGGTGAGACCTGTTACAATGTACCGCTGAACCAGGGAGAGAAAGAGAAGGCCGGGTAAGATAGCAACGACTGCCATGGCAGCCATCTGGCCCCAGTTAGTACCCGTGACAGTCACGAACTCGGCCAGTCCGGTGGTAATCGTGCGTGCGTTGACACTGGTTAGAGTGGCGGCGAACAAGTACTCATTCCACGCAAAGATCCAGCTTAAAATGCCGCTGATAGCGATGGTAGGAGCGGCCAGCGGCACAATGATGCGCACAATAACAGTGAACGTATTCGCACCGTCCACAAGCGCTGCCTCATCCAGCTCAGCGGGGATACCGTCAATCGCGCCCTTGAGCAACCAGATGGCGAATGGCAGGTTAAACACACAGTAGACCAATATGATGCCAATGTGTGTATCAAATAGACTCCATTCTCCGATCTTGATGACGCGTGTATACAGCAGGAAGAGAGGCAACAAGAAGACAGCTGGTGGTGCCATGCGATTGGTGATCGTCCAGAAGAAAATGTTTTCATCGCCCTTCAGACGATAGCGAGAGAGCGCATATGTGGCCATGACCGCCAATATCATCACCAATACCGCATTAGAAGTGGCGATGATAAGCGAGTTCATCAGGTAGCCTCGATATGTCGAGCTCGAGAGTGGTTTGAGATAATTCTCGGCAAAGAAGGTGGTCTGGATCAAGTTGGGTCCACCGAACAACTCCACTCGGCTACGTGCTGAAACCACGAACATCCAGTAAACAGGGAGCAGCGTGAACACCGACATGAAGATCCAGACGAGATAAGTTCCAACTCCACTCAACGTTTTGCGTAGAGGTCTGGATGCCATGGCATACCTCACGAAGCAGTTTGCCTGCCGCTCTGGGTGATTGCGATAAAGAGCAGCCAACTCAGCACAATGGTGAAATAAAGGGTCAGTAACGACATCGCGGCGCCGTAACCATAGGCTGTCTTCGGGAAGACGACCAGCCAGATATGTAACCCCACGAAGCGAGTGGATGTGCCTGGACCACCGCCGGTTAGCATCCACACCTCATCCACTACGCGCAACGCATCCATAATGCGGATAAAAGTAGTGGTCACCAACACCGGCGTCAACAGGGGTAGAGTCAGGTAGCGGAAGACCTGCCAACGGTTTGCGCCGTCTACGAGTGCTTGTTCGAAAGGTTCCTTCGGCAGAGATGTTAGCCCAGCCACCAATGTCAATGTGACAAATGGCGTCCAGTGCCAGATATCCATCAGAACGATAGTTGTGAAAGCATGGCCAGCATAGCGGCTGATACTGTACTCGATCCCAAACCACTTGTCCAGGTAATAGGGAAGTGGACCGAAACCAGGGATAGTGAATAACCGCCATGTGGCACCCACCGCTATGGGTGCCACGACTAGAGGTAAGGCATGAATAGTGCGGAATACTGATCGTCCCCAGAAGTTTCTGGTCAGCAGCTGAGCGAGCACAAAGCCGAGAATGAGCTCACTTACCACCACCCAGATCATAAACTGCAATGTGCGTCCTAATGCCGCTAGGTACTCGCTGTCGAATACCAGTCGACGGTAGTTGTTTACACCCGCGAACACCATCCCGACTTTGGCCGCGAATATATCCCAATCGAAAAACCCGATGTATATGACATACAGGAACGGCACAATGCCCACGAAGCCTAGAATGATAAGGGTGGGGGCTAGAAGCCCCCACCCGGTGCGGGTTGCCCTCATAGTGCTTTCCCCTGGAGCATCAAGTATTACTTGCCGTAGCCGAGTCGCACGAGCTCTGCGTCGACTGCGGCGGCCGCTTGATCAAGTGCATCCGCGGTGCTCATCTCACCCGTAATACCTTTGTAGATGAAGGGTGCGATGACCTCGCGAATGGTAGCGTGGAACGGGAAGGGCGGGGCACCAGCAAACAGGAAGCCCTTTTCCTTCAACAACGTGAAGTAACCGTCCACCTTCTTGTCGAATTCCTTCAGTCGAGGATCATCGAACGTGGCGGTCTCGGTGACGCGAGCAGCTTTTATTGCCCAATCAACCTGGAAATCGGGACGAGCGATCCACTGGAGCCAGAGCAAGGCGGCTTCCTTGTTCTTGGAGGAGTGCGGGATCCCGTAGGCACCACCATCGTAGTAGCCGATATAGCCTTTGTTGCGCAGAACCTTGTCCTCCAAGACGCCAGCATACAGCGGCGGCAGGGCTACCCCAACCTTGCCCACCACTTTGGACCTAGTCTCATCGGTAGCGATCCAGGCTGCGTTCTCGCCATAGACCCAACCTTGGGCGGCGCGGCCAGCGGCAAACGTGGCAGCCACTTCGTCCCAAGTACTGGCGGTGGCTTCAGGCGGGGCATACTTCAGCATACCGACCCAGAAGGCGAACGCTTCCTTCGCACGGTCACTGTTCATAGTGCCGCCGTTCGCCACCGTGGCCTTCCAGTTGTCCATATTGATGCCCCAGTTGTAGACCCCAAAGCTGGGCAGAATGGTTTCGAACATCTCATAGAAGGAGGAGGGATGTCCGGTATTTGCCTGCACTGTGGTGCCCCACAGCTCCATGTTGTGATCCTTGCCCCATTTGGTGAAGAACGCAGCGATATCAGCATACTGCTTGTGATTCACCGCTGGGGCCAGAGGGTAGCCATATTCCTTCTCGAAGGCTGCCTTGATCTCAGGATCCTCAAACAGATCCTTGCGATACAGGTAGACCTTGATGAAGGCTTCCATAGGCACACCGTACAGATCCCCCGTCGCCGGATCCTTGAAGTAATCGACGAAAGAGGTGAACGCGTTGGGATTGTAGCCTGGCCAAACCAGCTCAGGCTTATCCTTCATCATTTGGGTGATGTTGACCAGGAACTTGCGATCCAGATAGGCATAAACGATATCTTGCTCGATGTAGACAAAGTCATAGACGCCGGTACCGGCCTCCATATCCTTGATCTCTTTGTCATACATCTGGTCCCAAGAGGTGGTCTCGAACTCGACCTTGATCCCGGTCGCTTTCTCGAAGGCGGGAGCCAGCACCTCAGCTGCATATTTTGATGGCGGCGTGCTCTCCGATACACCACGAATGGTCACACCCTTAAACGGCTCGGCAGCCTTAGCCCACCAGTCTTCCCCCTCCTGTTGTGGCGGCTGTGCCGCCAACGCGCTGCCTGATAATGTAAACAACATGCTCAGAACGACAATCAACCCTAGGATTGTCAACAATCTGGCTTTCATAGCGCCTTCCTCCTTGAACATCTGTATGAATTACATGGACAGCATACGAACTTCCAGAATATCCTGTGGCGGCTACTGATGAGCTAGTCACTGATGAGCCGAATCCTCCGATTGTGGGCGAAGCAACCCGCTGAGAGGAAAAGAGCAACGCTCCCTGAGGACAAGCTTATTTAGCATGTACCGGAGGGTCTCGGCTTGCTGCTAAACTTATGCTCGATACACCTCACCTCCTTTCAGGGTATAGTATCGCACGCGCTACATATGGATGGCACTACGAGTTAAGGCTCTTCTCACTTTGCGATAGGTTGCCTGGATAATTCTCTCCGGGGTAGCAAGTCTGATGCAACGTCACTACGCAATTTTGAGCTCTGATGATGAGCTCCTCCTTCAACACTTATAATTATAGTCCTCAAAGACCTCATTGTCAAGATTCTCCTTTTTTCGTTTTGACAGACTTATGATCGGCCAGTATCATTCCTAATTGTGTCCCAAGAAAGAGACCGAGCGATCCAGGTGGCCATGCGCATTCTGGGCAAGGGTGTCGCACCAAGAAGCTTGTTTAAGGGTGTCCTTCCCAGATATTTTGCTCCGTCGGTTCGGCACCATGCTACTCCGACGCGAAGATGTACAGTTACTGCCCAATTCGAATAGCTAGCTTAAGGAGATGACCCCATGAAAGCGTTGTTCCTCGAGAAAGTAGGTGTATTGTCCATACGCGATTTCGACGAGCCAGAGCCGATGGGCCCGCATGATGTGCGCATCAAGATTCACACAGTGGGAATCTGTGGTAGCGATGTCCATTACTACAAGCATGGGCGTATCGGACGGTACGTGGTCGAGCAGCCTATGGTGTTGGGACATGAAGCGTCTGGCACCGTCATAGAGGTTGGCAAGAACGTAACACACTTGAAACCTGGAGACCGGGTTTGCATGGAGCCAGGGATACCGGACCCCAACAGTCGAGCTTACCGTGAGGGAAAATACAATTTGGATCCCAATGTGCGCTTTTGGGCTACTCCCCCAATTCATGGAGTGCTGCGTGAGACTGTGGTGCATCCGGCCTCCTTTGTCTTTAAGCTGCCTGAGAACGTGAGCTATGGGGAAGGTGCCCTAGTCGAACCTTTGGCCATTGGCGTCTATGCAGCCCAAAAGGCTCAGATTGTACCTGGCGACATCGCCGTAGTTATGGGTGCTGGCACCATTGGTATTGTGACGACCTTGGCCGCGTTGGCGGCTGGCTGCAGTAAGGTGATACTGACCGATGTAGTCCAGGAGAAGTTGGACGTCGCCGCACGCTTTGGTCCCATCGTGCCTGTCAATGTCAAAAAACAAAACCTTCTAGATATTGTAATGGAACAGACAGACGGTTGGGGAGCTGATGTCATATTCGAGGCCAGTGGTAGTACAGCTGCCGCCGTCAGTCTTTTTGATCCGCTCTGCCCTGGTGGTCGCATTGTGTACATAGGGCTTCCAGGTGAGCCAGTGCCACTGGATATGGCTTATGCAATTAGCAAAGAAGCTCGAGTTTACACCATTATGCGCTACGCTAATGTCTATCCAAGAGCTCTGGCACTGATGGGATCTGGTAAAATTGACCTCAAACCTCTCATCACCGACACATATAGCTTCCGTGATAGTATCAAAGCATTTGAGTACGCTAGTGATCCTCGCCCTACCAGTATTAAGGTGCAGATTGTCATGGATCTCCCATAGTAGCGCATCTGCTGCTCTGCATTGTGTGATGCTCCATGTCAAACCTTATGCTCGGCATCGATGTCGGTACCAGCGGGCTCAAAGCTGCGTTGCTATCCAGTTCTGGGGGGGTGATTGCCGCAGCTGGTGAGGAATACCCCACCCATCATCCGTATCCAAACTGGGCAGAGCAAGACGCTGAAGATTGGTGGAGAGCTCTATGCACTGCTGTTCACCAGGTGATGGCTTCCGTCACGGAGCGTAAGTCGCCTCTGGCTGGGGTGTGTATCAGCAGCCAGGCCCCCGTGATCGTCCCTGTAGCAACGGACGGTCGCCCGCTGATGCGTGGAATGTTGTGGCTAGACAAGCGTGCCGAAGGTGAGTGCGCTTTGATCCGTGAAGTGATCGGCGAAAGAAGAATTCAGGAAATCACTGCCAACAATCTTTCTTCCTACTTGGGAGCACCCAGCTACGTCTGGCTTAGGAGAAATCACCCCGATCTCTTTGATCAAACCTATCAGTTCTTGATGGCGAACGGCTATCTAAACTGGCGTCTGACAGGCCGATTCACGATGGATGTCTCGCAAGCGCCACTGCAACTGCTCTATGATGTTGCGTCCGGCACATGGTCTGATGAGATTCTGCGGGCCCTACATTTACCGGTTGAAAAGCTGCCCCCGGTGTATCACTGCCTTGCTATCATCGGTGAGGTGCATAAGGATGCTGCGCACGAATCAGGGATTCCGGCCGGCACTCCGGTGCTGGCAGGTACGACTGATACCCCTGCTGCTATGGTGGGCATGGGGGTGCTGGAAAGTGGTCAGGCATTTGTTTCCCATGGTACCGGGTGCAACATCGGCCTATGCGTTCCGGAGCCATGGCCCAGCCGCCATATAGTCTGTATCCCCCATGCGGTACCAGGAATGTGGATGTTGTCGGCAGTCATGACCTCGTCTGGTGCCTCAATGAAATGGTTCGTCAACTATCTGTGTGCTCGAGAACGTCACGACGCGGTTGCTGCGAGGCAGGATGCTTATGATTGGGTAGATACTGATGCCAAGGCCGCTCCACCGGGAAGTAGGGGGCTACTTTTCCTGCCATATCTGATGGGAGAACAGTCGCCCATCTGGGATCCAGACGCACGTGGCGCGTTTGTGGGCATCTCGGTGGATACCACTCGGGGCGAGATGCTACGCGCGATTATGGAAGGGGTAGCTTTGGGCATTCGGCAGAATCTTCAAGTGTACCTGGACGGTGGCTGGGAGATTCACGATATCCGGACGCAGGGAGGTGCAACAAAGAGCCGGCTTTGGAATCAGATCGTCAGTGATGTGGTTAATCGCACTGTATATGTAGCCTCCTCACCGAACAGTGCCCCTCTTGGAGATGCGCTCCTGGTCGGTCTCGCTACCGGCATCTATCGGAGCATAAAGGAGTTAGCCGCGGCATGTCCTGCTCCGTCTGCAATGCACACCCCCAATCCGGAAGCAGTGGCAATCTATGATCAAATCTATCCTATCTACAAAGGGCTTTATGGTCGTTTGGCAGAATCTTTTCATCGGCTGGCCGTTATCCGAGGTATGTCCTTGCCCTGGGAGAACACGTGCAAAGAGCAGAGACTGACGTCTTAGTGATCGGTGGTGGTGCCATTGGAGCGGGTGTGGCACGCGATCTCGCCATGCGTGGCATCAATACGATCTTGGTGGAAAGAGCAGACTGGGCCAGCGGCACGACGGGACGCTATAATGGCCTATTACACAGTGGCAGTCGTTACTCGCTGAGGGATACAACGGTTGCTCGTGAATGTATTCAGGAAAACACTATTCTGCGCAAAATTATGCCAGGTTGTATCGAGGACACCGGTGGCTACGTGGTGGCTACCCCTTGGGATGATCCCTCGTTCGGAGATTATTTGATCGAGTGTTGTAATCGGGCTGGTATCCCCATTGAAGAGATCCCTGTTGCTCAAGTCCTCCGAGAAGAACCATACGTGCATCCTGGCATAAAGCGAGCCCTCCGCGTTCCAGACGCGACAGCGGATTCCTTCCTGGCGACTCGCGCCACTGTGAAATCTGCCCGCGAGTATGGTGCACGCGCATGGAACTATTGTCCAGTCGTCAAAATAATCAGGAAAGGCGAACGTGTTCTTGGTGCAGAGTGCGTGAATCTGAGCACAGCTAAGCAGATTGCAATATCGGCCAGCTTAGTGGTGAACACAGCCGGCGCCTGGGTGAGTGAAATAGGCGCTTTGGCCGGCATCAAGATCCCACTTGTGTGCAGCAAAGGCAGCATGGTTGCTGCCCATTGTCGCATCGTTGGCACTGTTATCACCCGCCTTCGTTGGCCAT
>Ga0123519_10005707_pt1 | contig 19760 bp, 15 predicted proteins | sample YelNatPaOPRAMG02_FD_87396 | JGI IMG/M metagenome (GOLD analysis project Ga0123519, IMG submission 87396) | Hot spring microbial communities from Yellowstone National Park - Yellowstone National Park OP-RAMG-02 (version 2) | ecosystem: Environmental > Aquatic > Thermal springs > Hot (42-90C) ...
ACCACCAGGATTTCCCCGCAAATCAATGATTAAAGATTTCATCTGGGTAGTATCAACTTCACTAAATTTCTTTTGCAAATCTAATGTTAAATTATTGAAAAATGTATCAAATGATAGATAAAATATATGTGTATTCGGTATTTGCGTAAGCAATATTGGCTCATTTACTACTTTGCTTTTCTTCAATGCAAAATCTATTGTTGAATCATTGCAACCACGATAAACTTCCAAAGTAATTTCATCTGTTTTGTTTGAATCCAAAATTTGCAAAAGAAAATTTTTGCTACCATCGATGTCTCGCCCATTCACTTTCTTTACTATATCGCCAACTTGAATTCCCGCCTTCATCGCCGATGAATTCTGCATCACTTTTACTATATAAACTTTACTATTGAGCGTATCAAAATTAAGTCCATACCCAAAAAAATCTTTTAAATAAATATCATCTAAAAATTTATTATTTTGCTTTTTATAAATAAAAGAAAAAGGGTCTAAATCTTTTAAAGCACCTTGAATAGCATAATATGTCAATTTCTCCGGGTCAATTTTCACCGCATAATTGAAATACACATTACGCAAAAAATCTGAATATAAATTAAAAGCATCATTTAATTTAACAAAATTACGTTCTTGGTCAGGATTATAATTTTCTTGAGTATATGATGTTTGTATGTATGAAAAAAATATTACTATTAGGACAACGATGTTTTTCATCAAATCTTAATTTTATAAATAATTATTTTAGACGTATATTTAATTTAAGAATTTTTTTTCTATTTAATCTAAAGAATTTATAAATAAATTAATATACAAATATTTTTTTGTTTTTGATTATAAATTAAAAAAAATTCGTAATTTAAAAAAATAGAAAATTAAAAATTATTTAAAGGTTAAAGGGAAGCTACAAAATAGTTAAATAAACAAATCAATAAATAAATAAAAATAGGAGAAATTTATGTTCCAATTACCTAATTTACCACCTTGGGAAGGGTTACATCCACTTGTTATTCATTTCCCCATTGCATTGATAGCAGTAACGCCTATATTCATTTTGCTTGCAATAATATTTAAAGAACAACAGAAAAATTTTACAATTTCAGCATTGATTTTACTTTTTCTTGGAACTATTGGTGCGATTGTCGCAGTTGAAACAGGCGAAGCCGCTATGACTATTGCTAAACGCTCTGCTGAAATAAATCCTGTTTTATTGGCTCATCAAACAGCAATGACCAGTGTAAGAAATTTAAGTGTAATATTTTTGATTTTTTACTCTGTATTTACCTACTTTTTTGTTAAGAACAAATTTAAACGGTCACTTGTTTTTCTTTTACAACTTATCTTTTTAATTTATTCAGGATTAATTTTACTCCTTATGATTAATGGAGCACATCAAGGTGCAAGATTAGTCCATGAGTTTGGTATTCAATCTGTGATGTGATAATTTGAGCAGTACCTTCTTAAATAAATCCTATTTTTATTTTATTGCGTAGATTTGTATTATTTAATTTTTCAAAAATGAAAAGAAAACTATATTTTATTCAATAATACTTATTTCCGCATTAATTACTACATTTAATGGATATGCTAAAGATAAGCCATATTTATTTTATGAAATAAAATCACCGACAGCAACAGTTTACCTTTTAGGTTCAATTCATTTAGGGAAAAAAGAATGGTATCCGATGCCACAACCCATTGAAATTGCCTTTGATAAATCTGATTATTTAGTTACAGAAATTGATATAAATAAAGTAGATGTAAATTTATTTATGCAAGCGATGCTTATAGAAGATAGCACAAAATTAAAGGACAAAATCAAACCTGAAAATTACAAAAAATTACTTGACGTTTTCACAAAGGCTGGACTTAATGAAGATTTTTTAGATAAACTTCGCCCTTGGGCAGCTGCCATAATGTATGAACAATTTTCTAATTTTAGTTCATCAAATATAGATGCTAACTATGGAGTAGATGTATATTTTACTCGAAAGGCAAATAAAAAGAATTTACCAATTAAAGGAATTGAAACAGATTCTGCTCAAATGAGTTACTTAGAAAAATTTGATAATTTTGCTGATGATATGATTGAGATGAATACTAAAACCGATAAAGATGACAAAAATCAAGATGAAAAATTAATTGATGCTTGGGAAAATGGGAACGCACAAGAGCTAAACCAAATAATTAATCAAATTTATAAGGATTACCCAAAGATGGGACCTTTAATGGATGAAATTTTAAAAGATAGAAATACCCGTATGGTTGATACAATAAATAATTATTTACAAGACAATAAAATATACTTTGTGATTGTCGGTGCGGGACACCTTGTCGGTCAAAATGGAATTATTAATCTTTTAAATAAAAGACACAACTTAAAAGTAAGGAGAATAAAATGAAATTAAAAGGTAAAACTGCTTTAATTACAGGTGCATCTGCCGGTATTGGCGCAGGTTGTGCATATCGTTTTGCAGAAGAGGGCTGCAATTTAATTCTTTTCGCAAGACGAAAAGAGATATTGGGAAATATTGCACAAGATATTCGTGAAAAATATTCCGTCAATGTATATACTTACCAAGTAGATGTACGAAATTATAAGGAATGCGAAAATGTTATAAAGCATTTTCCCCCAGAAATTCAAAATATTGATATATTAGTTAATAATGCAGGAAAAGCACTTGGTTTAAGCAAAATCCAAGATGGCGATTTGAATGATTGGGAAGAAATGATTGATACCAATATTAAAGGTTTGCTTTACATCTCAAGACTAATATTACCAAATATGGTAGCAAGAAAAATTGGACATATAATCAACATTGGTAGTTTGGCGGGACACGAAGTATATCCCGCTGGAAATGTTTATTGTGGCACGAAATCTTTTGTGAGAGCGATTTCCAAAGGGATGATTATTGACTTAAATGGAACTGATGTCCGTGTTACAAATATTGACCCGGGCTTAGTTGAAACTGAATTTTCTCTTGTTCGGTTTCATGGCGACGAAACACGAGCAGAAAATGTTTACAAAGGTTATGAACCTTTGACTCCTGAAGATATTGCTGATATAGCATTATTTGCGGTAACACGACCAAAGCATGTGCAAATTCAAGAAATCTTTGTAACTCCAACTGCACAAGCAAACGCAACTATTGTGCATAAAGAATTATAACACCCCTACTTATTAAATTTAAATATTAAACTAAAAAACACCCCTACTTTACTTTATGTAAAGCAGGGGTATTCTTATTTACGAGAGCAAATTAAAAAGAGCTAATACTATTCTTCCGATGGTATTATTTCATCTTTAATCACTTCCAAGGTATCATCATATTCGGCTTTTTCTTCATATTGACTGGACTTTATAACTCTATTTTTTCTACCAAAAATATCGCCTATATCGCTATCAATAATCATTTTTTGATAACGGCGTAATCCCGTTCCAGCAGGAATTGGTTGTCCAACAATAATATTTTCTTTCAAGCCTAAGAACTTATCGGAACGTGCATGAATTGCCGCATCAGAAAGAACACGTGTTGTTTCTTGGAATGATGCCGCAGAAAGCCAACTATCTGTTTGCAAAGAAACTTGTGTAATTCCTAATAAAATAGGTTCGGCAATAGCATTTTCAGCTTGACGTGCTTCTGCAAGTCTTACTTCTTTCTTACGCATCATTGAATTAACTTCACGAAAACGTTTTTTAGAAACTAATTGTCCTTCTGAAAAGTTAGTGTCACCTGGTTCAGTTATTACTACCATATTCTTTAATTCTTGGTTTTCTTCATCAAAACGAATACGGTCAACTAGATCATTTTCTAAAAATTCAGAATCACCGGACTCTACAATTTTTACTTTTTGCATCATTTGGCGAACAATTGTTTCAATATGTTTATCGCTAATTTTTACACCTTGCATTCTATAAACATCTTGAATTTCATTAACCAAATATTCTTGAACAGCAAAAGGACCTTTAATTCTTAAAATATCGTGAGGATTAATAGCACCTTCGGTTATTCTATCACCGGCTTTTACATAATCACCATCTTGAACTAAAATATAACGTCCTGCTGGGACACTAAATTCAAGTTGAGTTAAGCCGTCGTGTGATGTTATAATAACTGTTCTTTGTCCTCTTTTCATCTTACCAAAGGAAACAACACCATCAATTTCAGCAACAACAGCAGGATTTTGTGGAGCACGAGCTTCAAAAAGTTCAGTAACTCTTGGCAAACCACCTGTAATATCTCTTGTTCTTCCGTAATCACGTGGGATTTTTGCAAGGTGAGTTCCAACTCCAATTAAATCATTATCATCTACACGTAATTGTGCCTTGGACGGAATATTATAAGATTTCAAAATATGCCCGTTGTCATCAAGAATATCAATCATTGGAATTTTAGTTTTATCCTTAGAGTCAAAAACTATTTTAGAGATATGCCCTGTTTGTTCATCATTTAATTCACGATAAGTAATATTTAATTCTAAATCACGGTAACGAACACGACCTGCAAATTCTGAAATAATAGTAGAATTGTAAGGATCCCATTCATAAAGAATTTGTCCTTTTTTAACAAAATCACCATCTCGGACTTTGATTTCAGAACCGTAAGTAACATCGTATTTAGTAAGTTCTCTATTGTTTGCTTCGTCCATAATTTTAATAATACCACTATGACCAATTGACACAATTACTGGACCTTCATCAGATTCATAAGTAATATAACGGAAATTTTCAAATTCAATTTTTCCATCAAATTTAGCTGTAATAGAAGATTGCGAGACATTCAACATAGCCGCACCACCTGTGTGGAATGTACGTAAAGTCAGCTGAGTACCAGGTTCACCAATTGATTGGGCGGCAATTGTTCCAACTGCTTCCCCAACATCGGCAAGTTTCCCTGATGAGAGATTACGTCCATAACATTTTGCACAAGTTCCATGTTTGGATTGGCAAGTCAATACAGAACGAATTTTCACTGTTTCAATTGGAGATATTTCAATTTCATTAGCAATATCCTCATCAATTACTTCACCAGCCTTACAAATTACTTTGTCTGTAATTGGGTCAATAATATCAACTAATGCAACACGACCAAGAATTCTTTCTTTCAAAGTTTCTTTAATTTCTTCGCCATCTTTCAAAGCGGTCATATTCACACCACGTATAGTTCCGCAATCAACTTCTGTAATAATCATATCTTGCGCAACATCATGCAAACGACGTGTTAAATAACCTGCATCGGCGGTCTTTAATGCGGTATCTGCCAAACCTTTTCTTGCTCCGTGAGTAGAAATGAAATACTCTAAAATTGACAAACCTTCTTTAAAATTAGCAATAATTGGGTTCTCAATTAATTCACCAGTAGAACCAGAAACTGATTTTTTAGGTTTAGCCATTAAACCTCTCATCCCTGCTAATTGACGTATTTGTTCTTTTGAACCTCTTGCTTGGGAATCAAGCATCATAAAGAAAGTATTGAAACCTTGTTTATCTTTTTGAATTTCATTATATAATTTATCAGCAACTGCACTTGTCGCACGAGACCAATCGTCAATAATTTTATTATATCTTTCACCACTGGACAATACACCCATTCTAAATGCTTGTTCGTAACCATCAATTTTCGCCTGAGTCTTTTCAATAATTTCTCTTTTTTCTAATGGAACAACAACATCAGAGATACTTACAGTTAAGCCGCCACGAGTTGCCATTTCATAGCCAAGATTCTTCATATCATCAAGGAAATCAACAGTTCTTGCTAATCCTGCTCTTCTAAAACTTAGTCCAATTAAAGATCGCAATTTCTTTTTAGTCAATAATTCATTAATATATCCTAATTCAGCTGGAACAATTTGATTAAAAAGTACTTTCCCAGCAGTAGTTTCTATTAATTTGCCATTTAATCTTACGTTAATTTTAGCACCAATCTCTAATTTATTAGAATTCATTGCTATAATCACCTCTTCAATGGAGCTATAAGACCTATTTTCACCAATAGCGTTAGGTTTCATTTTAGTAAGGAAATAAAGACCAAGCACCATATCTTGTGAAGGTACAGCGATAGGGTCTCCATTTTGCGTGTGCATAATATTATTAGGAGCAAGCATCAAAAGTAAAGCTTCTAATTGAGCTTCATGACTTAAAGGAACGTGAACAGCCATTTGGTCGCCGTCAAAATCCGCATTGAAGGCAGTACAAACAAGTGGGTGTAATTGAATTGCTTTTCCTTCAATTAATCTTGGTTGAAATGCTTGAATACCTAATCTATGCAAAGTAGGAGCACGGTTAAGCATTACAGGATGCCCTTCAATAACTTGCTCTAATATATCCCATACTTCATTGGTTTTTCTTTCAACAAGTTTTTTAGCACTTTTTACAGTTTTAACAAACCCTTTTTCAATCAATTTTCTAATGATGAAAGGTTTGAATAGCTCAACTGCCATATCTTTTGGCAATCCGCATTCATGTAATTTTAATTCAGGACCAACAACAATAACAGAACGACCTGAATAATCAACACGTTTACCAAGTAAATTTTGACGGAAACGACCTTGTTTTCCTTTCAATGTATCAGCAAGGGATTTCAACGTCCGTGCATTGTCAATCTTATTAGCTTTTTTAGTGCTATCAAACAAAGCATCGCAGCTTTCTTGCAACATTCTTTTTTCGTTGCGTAAAATTACTTCTGGTGCTTTTATGTCAATTAATCGTTTTAATCTGTTGTTACGTATGATAACTCTTCTGTACAAATCATTCAAATCAGAAGTAGCAAAACGACCTCCATCAAGCGGAATTAGTGGTCGCAAATCAGGAGGAATGACAGGGATTACATCGAGTACCATCCAGCTCGGCTCATTTAAAAATTCATTATTTTCTTTTTTCCTAAAAGCATCAAGTACACGAAGTCTTTTGAGCAATTCAGCTTTTTTAACTTGCGAAGTTTCGGTTTTTAATTCTTCTTTTGCATACGCATATTCTTTGTCAGCGTCTACACGCTTTAATAATTCTTTGATGGCTTCTCCACCGATTAAAGCAACGAATTTATTTGGGTCTTCATCATCTAACTCACGCTCTTCTGGTGGTAATTGGGATAAAGTTTTTAAATATTCTTCTTCTGTCATTAAATCTTTCGCTCTTAGGCTTGTACTTCCTGGTTGAATAACAACATAAGATTCATAATATACAATTCTTTCAACATCTTTTGCGTGTAATCCAAGAACAGCACTGATTTTGCCGGGTAAAGAACGCATAAACCAGATATGAACAATAGGAACTGCTAACATAATATGTCCTAAACGTTCTCTTCTTACACTTTTACTTGTAACTTCTACTCCACAGCGGTCACAAACAATTCCTTTGTAACGAATCCTTTTATATTTACCACAAGCACATTCCCAATCTTTAATTGGTCCAAAGATTTTTTCACAAAACAGACCGTCTTTTTCAGGACGGAAAGAACGATAATTAATCGTTTCTGGCTTAGTAACTTCTCCACTTGAGCGATTTAAAATTTCATCAGGTGAAGCAAGTTTAATAATTAATTCTTTGAAACCGCCTTTTGGCATTGATATTGATTGCATTTATCGCCTCTCAATCTTTTTCTAATTTTTTAATAATGTAGTTTATACCTATAAACTTTATTAACACAAGTAATAAATTATTTCAGTTTAACTTATTACTTTATTATTTATAAACAATATCCAAAGCTAAACCTTGAAGTTCTCTAACAAGAACTTTAAATGATTCAGGAACATTTGGATCAGGTGCATTATCACCTTTCACTATTGATTCATACATTTTAGACCGTCCTGGGACATCATCGGATTTTACTGTTAACATTTCTTGCAATACATTGGAAGCACCATAAGCTTCAAGCGCCCAAACTTCCATTTCTCCTAATCTTTGACCACCGAATTGTGCTTTACCACCAAGTGGTTGTTGTGTGATTAAAGAATATGGTCCAATTGAGCGTGCGTGCATCTTATCATCAACCATATGAGCAAGTTTCAGCATATAAATTATACCTACGGTAACTTTTTCTGCGAAACGTTCACCTGTTCTACCATCATAAAGAACTGTTTTACCATCTCTTGGTAAGCCTGCTTTTTCAAGGAAATCGCCTACTTGTTCCCAAGTTGCTCCATCAAATATTGGTGTTGAAAAATGAACACCTAATGTATAACCTGCCCACCCAAGCGCTGTTTCATATAATTGTCCTAAGTTCATACGAGAAGGTACACCAAGTGGGTTCAATACAATATCAACAGGACTTCCGTCTGGTAAGAATGGCATATCTTCTATCGGTACGATTTTAGATACAATACCTTTATTGCCATGTCGTCCCGCCATTTTATCCCCAACTTGTAATTTACGCTTTTTAGCAACATATACTTTTGCCATCTCCAAAATACCCGGTGGTAATTCATCGCCTGATGCTATTTTATTTTTCTCCGAACGGAACATATTCTTTTGGTCTGTCCGATAAATTATAAAGTTCATCAACATTTCTTTAATGAGTTCATTTTTTGTTTCGTCTTTTATATAATCATCATCATAATCAAGATATTCAGGTTTCAACAAACCTTTCTTATACGATTCTTGAACTTTTTCTTCTGTTAATTTAACTCCACTGCGAAATACTTGAACTCCATTCTTCAATTTTATTCCAAGAGAAACTTCACCATTTAACATTTTAGATAAGCGATTTACACATTCTTGGTCTAATGCGAGAAGTACTTCTTTTTCACGTTTATTTAATTGTTCTTGAATTTTTTTATCTTTATCTCTGGCAGTTTTATCGGAAGTTATCTGACGACGAGAGAAAAGTTTAGTATTCATTACTACACCTTTCAAACCGGGAGTAGCCTTTAATGAAACATCTTTAACATCGCCTGCTTTATCACCAAAAATTGCTCGTAAAAGTTTTTCTTCGGGAGTTGGGTCAGTTTCACCTTTTGGAGTAATTTTACCAATTAATATATCCCCTTCTTTAACTTTTGCACCAATTCTTACAATTCCTGTTTCATCTAAATCTTTAACTGCTTCTTCACTTACATTTGGTATTTCACGAGTAAATTCTTCTTCACCACGTTTTGTATCACGCACTTGCAAAGTGAATTCTTCTATATGCACAGAAGTAAACACATCTTCGGCAACTAATTTTTGAGAAATAATAATAGCATCTTCAAAATTATATCCATGCCAAGGCATAAAAGCAGCAAAGACGTTTTTACCTAATGCAAGTTCGCCTTTTTCTGTTGAAGAATTATCTACAAGGGGCATTCCTTTAACTAATTTCTGACCTTTTTTAACAATTGGTCTTTGATTAATTGTTGTATCTTGGTTTGTACGTTCAAATTTTTTCAAATTATACGTAATTACATTTTCATAACCCCAATTGATAAATTGTTCTTTTTCGTTTCTTTCGTCATCATATCGCACAACAATTTTATCAGCGTCAACATATTCCACAACACCATTGCCTCTTGCAAAAATTAATGAACGAGAATCTTTGGCAATACGAGCTTCCATCCCTGTTCCTACAATAGGAGCAACAGGACGTAATAATGGAACTGATTGACGTTGCATATTAGAACCCATCAAAGCTCGGTTTGCATCGTCATGTTCCAAAAATGGAATTAAAGCAGAAGCCGCCGAAGTGATTTGGTCTGTTGAAATATCCATAAAATCAACTTCTTGCGGTGAAACGAGAACAAAATCTCCCGATTTTCTTGCTCTTAATTTTGATTCTATTATTTTTCTATTATCATCTATTCTTGTAGAAGCAGGAATCATTATAAAACCATCTTCTTCATCTGCTGTTAAATATACAACTTCTTCTGTTACAATACCATCTTTGACCTTATAATATGGAGATTCAATAAATCCTAATTCATTTACAATCGAATGAATTGCAAGTGAAGAAATTAGACCGATATTTGGTCCTTCTGGTGTTTCAATAGGACATAGCCTTCCATAATGAGTATAGTGAACATCACGTACTTCAAAGCCTGCTCTTTCTCTACTCAAACCACCAGGTCCTAACGCAGAAACTCTTCTTTTATGTGTCAATTCTGCTAATGGATTTGTTTGGTCCATAAATTGAGAAAGCTGGTTTGTACCAAAGAATTGATTTATTACAGATGTAATTGTTCTAGCATTAACCAATTCAGAAGGTGATAATGATTGATTGTCTTTCAATCCTAATTTTTCTTTTATAGTTCTGCCCATACGAGCAAGACCAATATTAAATTGGTTTGCAAGTTGTTCTCCAACAGTTCTGACTCTTCTATTGCCTAAGTGGTCAATATCATCTCCTGTTAATTTATTGTCGTGAAGATAAAGCAAATGTCTGATAACTTCAACAAAATCCGTAATTGTTAATACTGTATGGTCTTCCGGAATATCAACATGGAGGACATCTCTAATTTTAAATCTACCAACCAAACCAAGATCATATCTTTGATTGTTAAAGAATAATTTGTCTAATAAAGCAGCAGCAGTTTCTTTGTCAGGTGGTTCAGTTGTTCTAATAGTCCTATAAATAGTTTCAAGAGCTTCTTCCCGACTACGAGTAGTATCTTTTTGTAAAGTTTTTGCAATTACTGGCTCTTCGGAAACATCATATTCCACATAAAATTTCATTGGTAGAACTTCGGTTGTCTTAATTGCATTAAAAAGCTTTTCAGTAAACACAGCATCTCTTGATGCAATAATTTCACCTGTGTTTAAATCAATAACATCAGAAGCAACACGGCGACCGATATAAGTTTCATTTAAATTTGCAGGTAAAACTTCTTCTGATAATTGGAATAAATTTAAAATTTCTTCATCAGACGAAAAGCCTAAAGCTCGCAATAAAGTTGTAGCCGGGAATTTCTTTTTTCTATCTACATAACAATATAAAACATCGTGGATATCGGTAGTAAATTCAACCCAAGAACCACGTAGTGGAATTATTCTCGCCGAATAAATTCTCATACCATTTGGGTGCATAGTATCATCAAAAAATACCCCCGGAGAACGATGAATTTGACTTACAATAATTCTTTCAGCACCATTGATAATAAATGTGCCTCTACTCGTCATTGCAGGTATATTACCCAAATATACTTCTTGTTCAATAGAATCGATGTAATCTTCTGAATCTTTGTCAGCCTTACTTGAAAGTCTTAATCTTGCTTTCAAAGGCTTTGAGAAAGTTAATTCTCTTTCTCTGCATTCTTGTTCAGAATATTTTGGTCGTTCAACACTATATTCAATGAATTCCAATTGAAATACTGACGAAGCATCTTCAATAGGGAAATTACTTTGAAATACTTTTTGCAAACCTATTGGCAAACGCTTTGAAGGTGGAATATTTTCCTGTAAAAATTCATCAAACGAATCAACTTGAACGTTTAATAAATCTGGATATAAATCTGTTTTTCCAAAGCGAGAAAAGTCTATTCTCTTCCGAAGCCTTATAATGCCCGAATCACTTTCCAGCAATTTCAAATCTGCATCTTTATCGTAGGTTGCTTGCTTGTAGGTGTTCAACAAATAGTCAATATTAGAAACATTGCTATTTACATTATTTGTTCCCACTCAGACCTCCTTTAAGTTATATTAAAAAAGGACCTTTGATGTACAATTGTTTAATTGAACATCAAAAATCCCGAATTTATTAATTAATTTTTCCAAATTTTGCTTTTATACTTTTATATAAATTGTAAATAATTTACTTCAAAAGAACTTAATAATAAAATAACTTTTAAAATGGTATTTTAACGATTAAAAAGTATTTTATTGTATTTTAGAATTTTATTACTATTTTAAATAAATAATCTTAATAAAGTATAACCTCCCGCTTGTCCTTTTAAAAAAAGGATAAAAGGGAGGTAAGTTTAAATAAAATAGCGATTTACTTCAAAGTAACTTTAGCGCCAGCTTCTTCAATTTTCTTTTTCATATCTTCCGCTTCAGCTTTTGAAGCACCTTCTTTAACTACTTTAGGAGCCGCTTCAACTAAATCTTTAGCATCTTTTAAGCCTAATCCAGTAATTTCACGGATAACTTTAATAACGTTAATTTTATTAGCTCCAATATCAGTTAGTTCAACATCAAATTCAGTTTTTTCTTCTACAGCAGGAGCAGCTTCAGCAGCAGCGGGCATCATTCCGCCCATCATCATAGGAGCTGCGGCAGTAACACCAAATTTGTCTTCTAATGCTTTTTTTAATTCGGAAGCTTCAACTAATGTTAAAGAAGAAATTTCTTCAACTAATTTTTCTACTTTTTCTGACATTTTTATTTCTCCAAAAAATTGTTTTTAATTTAAATTTTAATTAATGTTTGCTTAAATAATCTAAGCAATAAATTAGTTATTTTGTTTTTTAGCAACTTCTTCAATAACAGATGCTAAATCACGCATTACAGCGTTAAGAGAACCAACAATTCCACTTACAGGGGCATTTAAACTACCCAATATTCCAGCAATAAGTTCAGATTTTGAAGGTAAATTCGCCAAAGTTTTAAATTGGCTTGCATCATAAAATACACCTTCAACAATAGCACCCTTAAATTTTGGAGTTTCTTCTTTCTCTAAAATTGGTTTTAAAATTTTTGCGGGCACTAATGGGTCATCATAGCCAAAGACGATACCTGTATTACCTTTCAAATGACTTTCATCAATTCCTTGATAACCAACTTCTTGAATTGCTCTCCAAATCATTGTATTCTTAGCTACTTTATATTCAACACCTTTTTCGTGGAATAAGCGTCTTAATTTGTTAGTAGCGGCAACACTCATTGAAGTAAAATTTAAGAAGTAACTTCCATTTGATCTACGGAATTTTTGGGTTAATTCTCCTACGACTTTCTGCTTTTGTTCAAGATTATTATTCATAGAACTATCCATTTATTTATTATTTGTGGCAACATATTTTAATAAAATAAAATACGAGAAGCATGCCACATAGCGTAATAGCCAAAATTGTTAATTAATATAATACTAAGCTGATTCCGCCGGGATAGAAGATTCATTTAAGTTCACTCCTGGTCCCATAGTAGAGCTTAGACTAACGTGTTTTACATATTTACCTTTTGCTGTTGATGGTTTAGCCCTCAAAATGTTGTTGTAAAATGCAACCAGATTTTCGAAAAGTTTACTTTCATCAAAAGAACATTTTCCGATAGCGGCATGCACATTACCTGTTTTATCAACACGGTATTCAATTTTACCAGCTTTAACTTCACGAACAGCTTTATCAACATCAAAAGTAACAGTTCCGACTTTTGGATTAGGCATTAAACCACGAGGACCTAGAATACGTCCGAGTTTACCAACTTCACCCATAACATCAGGTGTAGCAATAATAACATCAACTTCGGTCCAGCCGCTTTTGATTTTTTCAATATATTCATCTAACCCAGCATAATCGGCACCGGCACTTAAAGCTTCCTGATCTTTTGGTGTTTTTGTAAGTACAAGGACACGTACCGTTTTCCCTGTTCCATGAGGCAATGACACAGTTCCACGAACCATTTGGTCAGCTTTACGAGGGTCCACACCTAATCGAATTGCTACTTCAAACGATTCATCAAATTTGGCAGTTGCATTCTTTTTAACTAATGCAATTGCATCGTGAACGTCATAATTACTTTTTTGATTAACGTTCTTACTTACTTCTTTAAATCTTTTGCTTAAACATCTCATATTTTCTCTTTCTCATTAACCTTCAACAACTTCAATACCCAATGAACGGGCTGTACCTTTTATCATACTAATGGCAGAATCCATTGTTAGTGCGTTCAAGTCTTGCATTTTTAATTCTGCGATTTCTTTGCATTGATTAACTGTAACTTTTCCAACTTTTTTCTTATTAGGTTCTGCTGAACCTGACTGTAAATTAGCAGCTTTTTTCAACAAAACTGCCGCCGGTGGTGATTTTACAATAAATGTAAAACTTTTATCCGAGAAAAAAGACACGACAACAGGCAATATTGTCCCTGCTTGCTTCTGAGTTTTAGCATTAAATTGCTTTACAAACTCCATACCATTTAAACCACGTTGTCCAAAAGCTGGACCTACCGGTGGAGCCATCGTAGCTTGACCTGCATTTAGTTGTAGTTTAAATGTACCTAATAATTTTTTTGCCATTTTATATACTCTATATATTATTTTTCTTTTGTTATAATTTGTTTTATCTATGATTAATGATTTTCTAATTCAACTTGGGCAAAATCTAATTCAACAGGTGTTTTGCGTCCTAATATCCCAACTTCAACTTTTAATTTTTGCTTTTCAAAATTAATTTCTTTTACTGTTCCTAAAAATGTAGAGAATGGTCCATCAATAACTTTAACTGGATCGCCAATTTCAAAAGTATGTTCAATAGTAGAAACATCTTTTCTTTCTTCAACACGACCTAAAATTCTATCTACTTCATCTTTTTGTAGTGGGGTAGGTTCGTTACGTCTTCCGACGAACGCTACAACAGAAGGTAAAGATATAATAATATCTTTCAACTTTTTGTTCAATCGGCATTTTATCATAATGTAGCCGGGAAGGAAATTCTTAATTTTTGTCTTACGTTTTCCGCCCTTAACTTCAAAAACAGTTTCTTCAGGAATTAGAATTTCTTGAACAAAATCTTCCATACCCAAGCGTTTCATTTCAGCAAAAACTTGTGCTTTTACTTTATTTTCATGCCCAGTATATGTACGCAAAGCATACCATTTAAACTCAGCTGTTTCTTGATTAATATTTTCTTGTTGGAAATCTTCCATTTTCAAATCCAGATTAAAATAACATTGAATATAACCAAGTAACAATCTGATCAACAGCAAAGATAAATGCTGTAATTATAAGAGTAGTAGAAATAACAACTTTAGTAGATTCAGAAAGTTGTTCTTTCGTAGGCCAAAAGACCTTTTTCATCTCAATCACAACATCATTCGTAAATGATTTAATTTTACCAATCATATAAGATACTAATAATAAATGTCGCACGGGTGGTAGGAGTCGAACCCACAGCCTACGGTTTTGGAGACCGCCACTCTACCAATTGAGCTACACCCGTGTGGTAACGCTAAGAGCTGATGACGGGACTTGAACCCGTGACCTCTTCCTTACCAAGGAAGTGCTCTACCTGCTGAGCTACATCAGCATTAGAGCGGGAAGCGGGATTCGAACCCGTGACCCTCAGCTTGGGAAGCTGATGCTCTACCAATTGAGCTATTCCCGCAGAAATTCTTTGTTATTCTATCGGACGCTTCCTCCCACTTTCTATATATCAGAAGAACGGATAATAAGAACTAATCCTTATTATGCTTTTTATGTTTTGAGCTTATTTTTTTAAGCTCCGTTAGCTCGGAGCGGGAGACGAGACTCGAACCCGCAACCCTCAGCTTGGAAGGCTGATGCTCTACCATTGAGCTACTCCCGCTTATTTGTTCCTTATTTGTGGGCAGGGAAGGATTCGAACCTCCGTAAGGCGTAGCCTAACAGATTTACAGTCTGTCCCGTTTAACCACTTCGGTACCTACCCATCATTTTTAGAGAATACAAAATTATGGAATATTTTTTAAATAACAATATTTTTTTTTCTTTTTTTATTATTTTTTTTTAACTGATTTATCCAAAGGAACTATATAAATCTTCTCATTTGGACGTTTCATACCAAATTTTTCCCTCGCAATCCTTTCTATTTCTGTTGTATCATTCTGGATTTGTATTATAGATCTACTCAAACTATCCTCTACTCGCTTCTCAAATTCTATCTTCTTCTGCAATTCATTCCGCCTTTGAGTAAGAATTATTCTATTTATTAAACCACTTGGTGAGAATATAATATACGCTAATACTATCACTAAAATCATCAAAACGATGAATAAATTAGCTTTCTTTTTCGTATCCAGTGGGTTAACCAAAATTTCACCTTTTCTCGTAAAATTATTTATAACAATTGAAAATAAATTCTCTTAACTTTTAGAAGTTCATTAATCCAACAAAAACTCCAAGTTGAAATTTTACTCCTGATTGATTTACTTGTGATGGGACGTTATTAACTTTAACGTTATCATTGAATATCCAGTCCGAATTTGCAAATGGATTACTCATTGATATACTATAACTTGCATTTAATCTAAGCGCAATAAAGTTTGTAACTGCATACTGAATACTTACCTTAGGTTCAATATCTAAAAAAGATTTTTCTAATTTATAATAATAATTATTTGCTAATTGGTTAGGTTGGATTTCGTTCCAATTTATATCTTTATCCGTTTGTGAAACATTAATTGTTGATTTTGCAAAACCAACTTGAACACCCGGCAAAATTGCAAATGATTTGAAAGGAACAATCCCATAATCAATTAAAAAGCCTGTATTTTGAAATGCATAATCAATATTACGATTTAGTGAATTAACAATTCCCGAAGAAGAGATATTGCCATATTGATTAAAGAAACCTATATTTACATTTTTAATCAGAACAGTACCGGTTGAAATTTCAATACCATTAAGATAAACAGTTGATTTCAAATTGCCAACTCCAAATTGATTTGCAAGCGTATTCATATCGTCCATATTAAGGAGATGAAATGTTGCCGTATAGCCAACTCCTATTGCAAAATATGAAGTTGATTCAGTTTGCACATCTTCTGTTTGAAATTGAAAGTCCTTCATCTTATCATCTTGCGAATACAGAAATGAAAATGAAAATAAAATTACAAATACCACATTTAAAATTTTAAACATATTTTTCTCCAAATTTATTAAATAAATAGATTACCATTAATTATTGTTGCTTTGACGTTCAAATCTTGAATTGATTTTGAAAAAATTGAATTGTTTGGATAAGAAGCAATAAAATTATTAGACGCAACCAAGATATTTTCATCAACTACATTAAAATTAGGTTCTGTCCCAATTTGCAAATAATTTTCTTGGAAATCTTGATTGATAGATTTAAAAGCATTTTTAGTATACATTGTTAATGCTGTATCAAAATCCAACAATTCGTGTTGATTTTTAGAAGAAATTAAAGAGGAAATTCCAAGAAAAGGATTAGGCGATTCAATCGGAGCATCAGAACCAGCAACAACCAGAGAGTTGCTTTGAAGTAAAGTCTTCCAACGATAAGCACTTTTCATTCTTTTTTCCCCAATTCGTGATTGAGCCATATTATTTAAGGTATCACTCACAAAATGAATAGGTTGAATAGAATTGATAATTTGCACTTTATCATTGATGGATGCAAGTTTTTGCAAATCGTTATCTTGAATCATTTGGCAGTGTTCTATACGAAAAGGAAAAGTTCCTTTTTGTTTAAAATCTTTTATTAAATCAAAATTACGAGAAATGAATTTATCAAAAATATCTATCACAAATCCATTTGCGGCATCACCAATAGAATGAACAGCAACTTGAAATCCTAAATTAATTGATTTAGAAATTTTTTGTAAAAAATCGTTTTCATTAAAAAGCAAAAGACCAACTTCCTTATCTGCGTCAAAATAAGGAGCATATAAAGATGCCCCTCTTGAACCAATCGCCCCATCGCTATAATACTTTGTCCCTATAACTGAATAATTCTTACCGAAGTATGGCTTATTAATAACTCTAATAAAATCATCATTTTGTGCTTTAATAAATGAATGAATTTTAATTGACAATTTACTATTTGTATCATATTGTTTTAATTTGTCAAAAAGATATGGGTCTAAATCCATATCTATCACTTGTGATAATCCTGCTTTAATTAAAAAGGATTGAGCAAAATTAAAAATTTCAAAAATTTGAGTATCGTCGTAAACAGGCAATTTTTGAAAAATTAAATCAAGAGCATTATCAATTAAAATTCCAGTTGGTTCATCAGCCCCATCTTTTAATATCACTCCACCGAGTGGGTCTAAAGTATCTTTATTAATATTCGCTAATTTCAGAGCAGAAGAATTAACAAGAGCCGCATGTCCATCAACTCTTCTAATAAAAATAGGAGTATCCGGAAAGGCTAAATCAAATTTCTTTTTATTTGGAAATTCCTTGTTTTTAAAATTTTCTTGATTCCAACCAAAGCCCATCAACCAATTTCCCCGATACAACGAACTCCCTTTCAACAAATCAATCATTTCATCTTCATCTCTACAAAAGCGTAAATCAGGCATTAATCCAGATTCCCCTACCCCAAAAAAATGAAGATGTGAATCCATTAAACTCGGCATTAAAATTGAATTATGGAATTTATATTTTTTCTTATTAATTACAATTTCTATCCCATTGTCAATGTTTTCAATTTTAACTAACCTGTTTTTTTGTATGTATATTTTTAAATTTTTAAAAATCATTATCGGAGAAAATTAAAAAAGAAAATTAAGCAAAATTTTGAAAATATTCATTAATTTGCTTTTTTTTTAATTTAAAATGCTTGAAACAACCGAAGCAATAGTTTTAAATTCCAGGAAATATAGCGAAACCAGTAAAATCGTAACTGTGTTTTCACGTAAATCTGGAAAAATTAATTTAATAGTTAAAGGAGCGGCAAAAGCAAAGAGCAAATTTGGCGCATCATTAGAACCGTTGAACTATATTTCAATTACTTATTACAAAAAGCCAACGGGACAATTGCAATTACTTTCTGATGCAGAAATAATTGTCAATTTCTGGAATATTCGTTCATCTCTTGAACGACTTACTTTTGCTTTTACAATCATTGAAACTATCAATAAAATATTAGAAGAATATTATGCAAACGAAGATATATTTATTAATGCAGTATCATCTCTTATTGCAATAAATAATGGGCTACAATCTTCATTTATTGCTTTTTTAAAATTTTTAATTATTTTTGTTGCTAATCTTGGATTTGAAATCAATTTTGTTTTAGGCAACCAAGAAATATTAGATTTACAAAAGCAGAACTTTATTATAAATTTAGATTTAGAAAATGGTCAATTTTATTTGACTAACAATATCTTTAAAAATTCAGATGAATTACAAGTTCCTGCAACACTTTTCAAAAAAATAGAGGATGTAAGCAAAAAAAATTTCAACGAAATAAATAAGATTGAATTTTCAAAATCAGAAATTTATAGAACAATCAATTTATTTAGGAAATATATATATTACCATACAGATAAAAATTTATTTTTAGATTCATTAAAATTTATAAATTAGATGCTTTTACATATTTTATTGACTATATTTTTTATTTTTTTAAATGCCTTTTTCGTAGCGGCAGAATTTGCAATTGTTAAAGTACGTTCTTCAGCTGTTGAAATATCGGCTCGTGCAGGCAATAAATTTGCACAATTTTCTAAAAGCATTATAACACATTTAGACCAATATTTATCTGCCACTCAACTTGGTATTACAATTGCCAGTTTAGCATTAGGTTGGGTGGGAGAAGACGTAGTTACAAAAATTATTTTAGAGCTTCTTAATTTATTAAATTTAAATATTTCAATAGAATTAGCACAAAAAATTTCATTCCCAGTTGCATTTGCATTAATTACTTTTTTGCATATTGTCTTTGGAGAATTAGCACCGAAAAATTTAGCAATCCAATATCCAGAAAAAATAACTTATACTGTTTCTTTGCCTTTGCGTATTTTTGCATTTATTTTTAAGCCAATAATTTGGCTGTTAAATAGTTTTGCCAACCTTTTGATTAAATCGCTCGGTATTGAGGGTGTCTCATCGGAGCAAAGTTCAGTCCATACTCCCGATGAGTTCAAAATTATTTTACAGGAAAGTTCTGACAAAGGAATGATCAAAGCACAA
>Ga0123519_10005708_pt1 | contig 19758 bp, 15 predicted proteins | sample YelNatPaOPRAMG02_FD_87396 | JGI IMG/M metagenome (GOLD analysis project Ga0123519, IMG submission 87396) | Hot spring microbial communities from Yellowstone National Park - Yellowstone National Park OP-RAMG-02 (version 2) | ecosystem: Environmental > Aquatic > Thermal springs > Hot (42-90C) ...
CCTGGACACTACAGGGTCGCAACACCATAGATGCCTGTCGGGAAATGATCACAGCCTCTGCAAATGCACAGGCCGCAGCCGCCAAATTGTAAGTCGTTCCCGCAAGACTGAACTCTCTCGTCCATGCCCTTGACATACAGTAAAATTGCTGATATACTCCAGCATGTTAAGAAGCGACGGAACGCAGCGTTGATGCCTCTAATCGCAGTGCTCGGGCCGGGCACACTGGAGGCAAAAACAAAAAGACGGATCTTCTCAAAATATTCCGCATTGGGGGATGTCGCTTGGCTCGACAATTTTCTTCGGAATAACAGGCTGCCGCAGCGCCCATGCGTTCAGCCGGCTTCTAACTGACGTCTCCGGACTTTGAACGGTCAACAACTCCTGGCCTCTATCGTGACTGTTGGGCACTGCGACAAAATTAACTGACCCTGTAATAGGCACTAATAGATTGTTAGTCATAGTCAGCCCTTTTGTGGGCATCGGATGCGGGCACAAAGCCTCAAGTATATTGAACACTCATTTTTGTGGTGTTCTGCGAAGAGGTAGTGATGGTGGAGACTGAGAGGAGTAAAAAAGTGGCCGCTGAACCGCAAGAAAACGGGCAAGAAGAGCGCACAGTCAGCCTGACGAAACGCGAAATAGAGGTCTTGAGCCTGGTTTTGGAAGGCAAGTCTTCCAGAGAAGTGGCAGCCGCTTTAGTCTGCAGCAAGCGCACTGTGGATTTCCATCTGGCAAGAATCTATGAAAAGCTGCAGGTATCCAATCGCGTGCAGGCCATGCGAAGAGCAGCGGTGCTTGGGCTGGTAGACGTAAACGCGCTCGCTAAATCGGGTTAGGATCGAGCATATTTTTGGATTACCCGGTGCATTGATCCTGTACAACCGGGCGCGAAAGTTTGCGGCTGGTCGTAAGTAACACAGGTAAGATCTCGTACTGGATCGATCAGGCTGATCGTAAAAGTTGCGCGTTGCAGAGGGCAGATCGGCTAGTAGGCAGGATGTGGTGCATTCTTACGACTTGGCTAACAACGCCTGATTCCTCCGTTTAAACGTTGCGCGCTAACCCGATTTGACCGATTTACCGTCTTTGTGCACGCAATTGTGTCTTTCGCCAACCCAGCGCTACTGTGAGTGCCGCAACAGCGGTAGCTATGCACGGATTGGGTTCCGGGACATAGGGCGGCGGAGGACTGTCTTTGTCCGAGCGAACAGCGACGGCGCCTAAAAGCAGAGGCACAGCTATATCGGCAAACCTCAGAATTGATGACGCAGCGCTCTCCGTGGCAGGACTTGCAGACGTAACGACAGGCTCCATGTCGGTTATTGCTGCTGTAAGAGGTTCGGCAATCACGACCGTTTCTGGCAAGGTTTGGAATGCCGAAGATTCCACAGTTTCAATTGCTTCCGGTTCAACTGAAACCGCAGGGGAGAGCATCGTTTCCTCTTGAGCTGGTAGAGTTCCTATAGTTTCGGGAGCAGCCTTAACCTTGGTGACAGGTTTCGATGCAGGCAGGCGCTTTGTTAGTGGGTTTCCGCAGTTTCCCTGTATTATCAATTGGCCCTCACGGTTGATAAATACGAGTGCCCCTTTGGGCAGCGTCCGCTTTTTCGACAGGATTCTGCCTTGCCTGGAAATAAAATAACTCGTGACCGCAGTAGGCTTTTTGAGCGTGATAGCTTTCAGGTTCTCCCTGCAGTACTTTGCAACAGCATCTGCCGGCATATCGAAATGGGTCGCATATCGTTTGGCCACAACCGGATTGCCGGTCATCTGATCTACGAGCGAGTCTACACTCAGCACAACATAGTAGGCAAATGATCCCGATCGAGCACGGGCCTTAACGGCTGCAGGTAATCCGGTTTGAAGAACACATACTAATATTTGTAAAAACGTGAGAAAACCCACAATTCTGAGCATCGGTGTAGACCCCTTACTCCTCGCAAATGGCTGAAAGCAGTTTGCCGAACTCCCTTCACCACCTCTTTTTGTAGCGCCATGCTTTTGTAAATAATTGTGCAAGAAATGTGCCACTAGAGCTTGTAAGGTCAGCCGTTGACGGCAGGTTAACAGAAGAAGAACCAGACGAAGCAAAGCCGGGACATTTCGAATGCTCCGGCCCGATTGTTTATGTTTGATGCTTTACTTACGCAGCAACCTTGGCTGCCCAATACTCAACGTAAGGCATTAGGTCAACAACGTCATCACTGAAATCCGGACTGTCACGGACTTCTGACTCCGTAACCGGCACAATCAGCAACTTCCGAGACAAGTCCAGATAAACGCCTTCTACAGGAACCAACGCCGTCTTTCCCGTGTCATCGGCAGTGACCGCGGCGAAAATGATCTGTCCGGTCATCAAATCGGCTAGCAAATCGGTTATGGTGCCGAATTCGATTCCGTTGATATCCGCAACTCTCCACCCCATGGCGTCAGGCTGACCTTCGGCCAGTTCGTATCTAACGCGGCTCAATCTTATCAGAGCGCCTCGTTCTTGCTCTTCAGGAAAGTCAGGAAAGTAATTCATTGTAAAACCTCTGTTCTGCCGGGCACGACAGTTTACAGGTTGAACCCCCACTGTCGATTGCGACTGTTTAAAGGTAGAGGTGACTCGCCCTACCATAGTTTGGTTACCCTTACAATCAAGAAACGACACGAATATTGTGGATCCAGTCGTTCCTGCACGCTCAGATACACGGATCACCTGAGGTTGATACCTGACTTACTAGGGTAAAAACATAGCACAATTAGCGGTCTAAAAGCAGCCTATTATTATGCAAAACGCGACTTCAGACGAGCAAACTATAGCAGAGCAATTGTACCTGTGTGAAGAAAGGCTGGACAAAGCCCCTGATTGGATCTGGGAATTGGACGGTCAGGGCATATTCACGTACTCCAACCGCATTGTGGAGGATGTGCTTGGTTATACTAAACAGTATGTTCTAGGTAAAAAAATATTTGAGCTGCTTATTCTCGAAGATCGGCCCAAGTGTCGCTCCCATTTTCGCAAGGCAATGCGACAGAATCAGCCTATCAAGAATATGGTCGGGCGGTTCCGACGTATGGACGGCGAGGTTGCATTCCTGGAAGTAAACTGCATTCCCATTCTCGAGGCGGATCAAGTCGCAGGTCTTAGAGGGATTGCCAGGGAAGTCACTGAGATTCTTTGCTCCCGCTTGGCGGTAGACGAAGCTTTGGCAAACTACAAAGCTGCTCTGGATAATGCTCCCACAGGTATCGTTATTGTTCAAAATGAGCAAATAGTCTATGCGAACCCCAAGATACTGGAGTTGATGGGCTATACGATTGAGGACTTAAAAGACGCTGGTGTTTGGAAATTTGTGCATCCCGAGGACAGAGATCGCGTGATGGACTACTATCGCCGCCGCATGGCTGGCGAAGAAGTTCCGGAGCATTACGAAATGCGCGTGATCACAAGGTCCGGTCAGGTAAGGCATTTCGAATTGCGTGCTACCATCATTACCTACCATGGCGCACCGGCTGTGCTGGATAACATTATAGACATAACTGAGCGCAAGGCAGCCGAAGAGGCCTTGCGAGAGAGTGAAACGAAATACCGCAATCTTGTTGAGGCCACTGGCACTGGATATCTTATAGTAGATACACAGGGAAGAGTAATCGACGCCAACGCTGAATACGTTAAACTGACCGGAAGAAGCAGCCTCGAGGAAATTAAAGGGCACAGCGTGCTGGAGTGGACTGCCGATTACGACGTTGAGCGCAACGCCAGAGAAGTGCGCAGATGTGTGGAAACCGGTGTGGTGCGCAATCTCGAAATCGACTATGTTACGCCGGACGGACGAATAATTCCGGTCGAGATAAACGCCAGATTAGTTGAAACGCGAGAGGGTCGCGTGATACTCACGCTGTGCAGAGACATTTCCGAACGACGGCAAGCCGAAAACGCGCTGAAAGAGAGCGAGGAACGTTTTCGTCTGATCGCAGAAACAGCCTCGGACGCTATCATCACCATCGATAAAGAAAGCACAATACTATATGCCAATCCAGCAACAGAACAGATATTCGGCTACACTGCTGATGAGCTGCTAGGCCAGAAGCTTACAATGCTAATGCCTGAGCGGTTTAGGGAGCGCCATTTAACAGGACTCAAGCATTATCTTGAAACAGGTAAGAGAACCAAAGAGTGGCGGTCGATAGAGTATCCCGGCCTGCACAAGTCCGGTAAGGAAATTCCTCTCGAAATTTCCTACAGCGAGTTCGTGAAGGCTGGAGAACGCATATTTATGGGCATCCTGCGCGATATCACCGATCGGAAACGAGCACAGGATGACCTTCGTGAAAGCGAAGAACGCTACAGATTGCTTTTCGAGCGCAGCCCAGACATCGTGGTAGTGCTCAAAAACAACGTCATAGTAGCTGCTAATCCGGCCATTACACGAATTCTTGGCTACGAGATCAACGAGGTAATCGGATTGATGCCTTGGGATATCAGTCCTGAGTTTCAGCCGGATGGTCTACCGTCCAAGGAAAAGGCGCTTCGTATTCTGGAACGCCTGCACAACGGCACTTCGCAAGTTTTCGAATGGGTTCATAAACGCAAGGACGGCACGCTGGTTGATTGTGACGTCAGCTTGACTACCTACAAAGTCCATGGCGAAACATACGTTCAGGCTATTGTCAGAGATGTTACCGAGCGCAAGCGAGCAGAAGAACATCGCCGTGCTCTGGAAAAGCAACTTGACGAGCAAAAACGCCAATTCTACCGCGACACTATTCTGAGCGTTACAGGCGGGAAATTAAACATCTGCGAGGCAGCGCAAATACGCCCGTATATTTCTAAAGCCGAGCTAAAGATCCACGTGAGAGGAGCACACGAAATAGCTCAGGCGCGTCGCGAGGTAGAAGCATTCTGTCGCGAGCGAGGATTGGAGGGCGATAGGCTGGATTCGTTTATGATTGGAGTTGGAGAAGCCCTCACCAACGCCGTCAAACACGCCTCCGGCGGACGAATCTACGCGGGAGTTAAGAACGGGTCGATCTGGGTCGGCATATCAGATAGAGGGCCAGGTATAGGCTCTCTGATTCTTCCGCGTGCCGTTCTGCTTCGCGGATTCTCCACCAAACCCTCGCTCGGACTCGGATACACTATCATGCTCGAAGTTGCCGACGAAGTCCTATTGAAAACTGGAGACCGCGGCACCACGGTCATACTTGTAAAACAAATCAAGGAGCCAGATATTCGCCTGGCACCTGAAATGCTTCCCGACACTTGGGAAAACATACCTGAGCCCCACGAAGCTGCCTGATTGCTAACTGATCTAAACAACCGGTAGGCTTCACAGAGCAAATGCACGCCACAAGACATTTCAGCGGCGAGAGCGGTTCAGTTTCTCAGCTCGACTGCGGTTTGACAACGTTTTGCGGCTCGCCCTTGAGAAAGCTTTCGATGTTGTCAACAGTTGTATCGATGATTCGTTGCTCTGCTTCCGCACTGTAGAAAGCCATATGCGGTGTGATGATTACGTTCTGGCGGTGCAAGAGAGCGTAGCTGCGAACGATGGCCCGCAGCTTTTCAACGGGAAGGGTATCCGACAGAAGCTGGGCCTCTTCCTTGATCGATTCTTCTCCTTCGAGCACGTCCAAACCAGCACCAGAAAGGATACCCACGTCGAGGGCCACTACAAGGGCCTCGGTCTGTACTATCGCTCCCCGCGCGGTATTAATCAAGATCGCTCCGCGCTTAATCTGGTGTATTGTGTCCATGTTGATTAGATGATATGTTTCCGGAGTTAGAGGAACATGCAATGTAATAACATCGCTTTCGCCTAATACCCGTTCCATCGGCGCGTATTCGAAGCCCAGCACTTCCGCCAGGATTGGCTGAGGAAACTTATCGAATGCCAAGACTTTCATCCCAAAGCCTCGACCGATTCTGATGCTATGAAGTCCTATCGCGCCGGCACCTACGACTCCGAGTGTCTTGTCTTTGAGATCGAATCCGCGCAGCCCCTCCAGGCTGAAATCCAGTTGGTTAGTGCGGGTAATAGCCGCCTTCAGCTTGCGCGATAAGGCAAGAATAAGTGCAAAAGCATGCTCAGCCACCGTGTTCTCGCCATATCGCGGCACATTGCACACAATAATACCGCGCCTTGTGCATTCTTCTACGTCGATGTGATCGTAACCAGTGGATCGAGTTGCTATCAGCCGTACTTTTCTCAGCTTGTCCAACACGGCCTTGTTTATGCGAGAATATATAAACACGGACACAATCTCTGCATTGGAAGCTTCGTCTGCATTCGACTCGTCGAGTGGGGCCTTTATGAGCTTTAGCTGATGTGGTTCCATCCCTCGCGACGCCAAAAAGTCGCGCACCCAATCTTCTACTTCGAAGAACACTATCTGCGTATCAGGCATAAGATCCCTCCCTCGTTTTCGACGTGACGATTCTACCACAAATCAGCATTCCAACTCACGGCACATTTATTGCGAGACCAGCAAAAAGCACGGAACAACCCCATTAGACGGCATTAGCTTATTAAGCCCGTGTCGGACTTTGTTCGGGAGGTCCGTTTTGAAAAGATTACCTTCTTTTGGATGGATAATAATACTTGCACTGTTTGTAGTGCCTGAGGCACACGCCGAGGGAGTAAAACTCGCCTACAAGTTTAGTGCTGGTGAGATAGAAAAATACAAGCTCTCGATGCGGATCAACATAAACATGGCCGGTTTTCCCCAAACACCATCAGCACCGACTTCAATGACGATGAATATGACTATGGTTATGCGACAGAAGACGCTGGGCGTATACCCCGACGGCTCGGCCAAAGTATACATCACCTGCGACGAGCCGAAGATCAGCGTTCCGGGAACAATGAGGCTTCCAAAGCAGCAATTCAAAAGTCCCCCAATCACAATGGTAATGGCGCCGGACGGCAGCTTGCAAAAGATAGAGGGCTTGGAAAAGGCATTTGCATTTAGTGATACCAAAGGACCGGATCTCAACGCGTTGCAGTTCAAGGGACTAATGAATTTCATGGGACAGGCAGCAGTGTTCCCGTCGGTGCCTCTGGAAGTCGGACAGTCTTGGGAAAACAGCATTCCTTTGTCGTTCGGAGGATCGCAAATTAAGATCATATCTATACTCGCATCAGCTAACTGCGCAGTCGGCAAGACCACCGCAGCTAAGATCGAGCAGACATTCGATGGAAGCCTGGATTTCAGCGAGATCCTAAAGTCAATCTCCAGTATGATACCTGCAGATGACCAGGGAAGAGAGATTCTTTCAGAAATGACCGGCGGGATGGAAATGTTCGGAACGATGGTCTACTACTTCGCACCGAGTCTAGGAAAGATACTCAAAGGCAGCGGTGAGGTTGTGGCAAATCTGGCAATCTCAGTGCCCCCACAGCTCGTCCAGATGGGCGGACCGCCGCGAATCGACATGACAATGAATATGGCTTACAACCTCACAAGGCTTTGAGACCGGTTCTCAGAAGACTTTTTAGCTATCTGGCTGTTGTTTCTTGCCGACGCTGAATAACGGATGCGAGTTCGGCTCCAAGGATCACGATAATCGCTGAGTAGTTAATCCACACCAGCAAAAGGATTACTGCGCCCAGCGATCCGTAGACCTGATTGTAGCGCGCGAAGTTGACGACGTAGAAGGCAAATATCTGAAGCGCCATTTCCCAAAGTATTCCGGCAAAAACTCCGCCGATGATTGCTGCTTTCCATTTAACATCCGTAAAAGGCAGAATCTTATAGACAAGCGTGAACGTGGCTGTGATTGCCAAAAGAGGAATAAGATAAGAATTAAGTGTCATTAGCCCCGACCAGCCAGGAATGACTTGGGCTTCTCGAGCAGCAACGTAGTTCGCAATAGCTGCTGCACCGACCGAAAGCAACATCAGCGCGCTTACTACTGCAAAGAGGGCAAAACCAACCGCCCGCGATCTTATAAAGCTCCGCCTTCCGCGAACGCCCCAAGCCAGGTTCATTGCCTGCTCAAGCATTACCATTACTGTAGTGCCCGACCAGAATAGCAACACCAGACCGATGCCGGTTGCCGCGTTCTTGCCTCGTACTACCTGGGTCACCAGTTCCCTGGCTTGGGTTCCAACGACATACTGCTTGGTAATTGACAATACCAGCCGCTCGGCCTCGTCCGGCGAGCCGATAACCATCCCTAAAACGCCTGTTGCAGTAAGCAGAAGCGGAAAGATCGAGAGAAACGCAAAGAAACTCACCGCGCCTGCGACAAGTTTTCCGTTGTCTTCCAAAAACTTCTTGCGCGTGTCTTTGGCGATATCAAACCAAGTTTTTAGTCGCTCAATCAGTTGCAAAATCCAGTTGCTCCCTCAATAGTAACTTTCGGACTCTTTTTACCCCTTGAAGACAACAGTGAACGTGAATCTGAGCCAGAATGTCGCGCTTGCAGCCAAATACCGTCGGCGTGGCATCTGGTGCAACAATCCCTGCCATTAGTCCGCATTGCTCTGCCGAGCCCAAAATGGTACAATTAATGTTAGTGTGACGATATTGGTAACGCAAACAAAATAGAAGGTGAAGCAGAAAAGGCCAATAGGGCGCGGAAGGCTGTTATGGAAAATTCAAACTGAGTCAGGAATATCTGAGCCTGAGGCCAGGATGGCGGAGCACAGGTGATCGATGACGGAGATCAAGAGCATACTCGCCACCGATTGTGGCAGCACAACAACTAAGGCTATTCTTATCGAAAAACACGGCGGAGAGTATCGATTGGTCGTGCGCGGCGAAGCACCAACCACTGTTGAAGCGCCGTTCGACGATGTTACTGTTGGAGTAGTGAACGCGATTCGTGAGGTGGAAGAGCTTGCCCGTAAACCGATACTCGATGCTGATAATCGCATAATAACACCGTTGCGCGCTGACGGAGCAGGCGTGGATATCTACCTTTCAACTTCAAGCGCGGGCGGCGGACTACAAATGACGGTCGCAGGCGTAGTCAAAGCAATGAGCGCCGAGAGTGCCGAGCGCGCTGCACTCGGTGCAGGTGCGATCATCATCGACGTTATCGCCGTTGACGACGGCCGCAAAGATTACGAAAAAGTCAAACGCATCCGCGAGTTAAGGCCGGATATGATTCTTCTCTCAGGCGGCACGGACGGAGGCACGGTCAAGCATTTGGTGGAACTTGCCGAAATGCTCGTTTCGGCGGATCCTAAGCCCAGGCTTGGTATCGGAGTGAAGCTGCCCGTAATCTACGCCGGCAACAAAGACGCGCGCGAGCCTGTGAGTGAGATTCTCGATGGCAGGGTAGACTTGCGAATAGTAGACAACCTCAGACCGTCGCTCGATCGAGAAAATCTTGACCCGGCCCGCGAGGCCATTCACGAACTCTTCCTCCAGCACGTTATGCAACAGGCTCCCGGTTATGGCAAGCTTAGCACGTGGGTAAGTGCGGGGATTATGTCCACACCCAATGCAGTAGGCAAGATCATTCGGACGGTCGCAGAACAGTTCGACATCAACGTCTTGGCTGCAGACATCGGTGGAGCCACAACCGACGTATTCTCCGTGTTCAATGGAGTCTACAACCGCACCGTTAGTGCCAATTTAGGCATGAGCTATTCTATCGGAAACGTGCTTGCGGAAGCTGGCGTTCGGGGCATCAGCAGGTGGGCGCCGTTTGAGGTAAACGAGGCCGACTTGCGCAACAGTCTGCGCAACAAAATGATCCGCCCGACCACAATTCCGCAGACGATGCGCGACTTGAGGATCGAACAAGCTGTGGCCCGCGAGGCATTGCGTCTCGCTTTTGAGCACCATAAGACGCTGGCGCGGTCTCTCAAAGGCGTGCAGACTGTTCGCACTATCGGCGAAATAATGGACCAACAGGCCACGGGTCAAACGCTAGTGAATATGATGGCTCTCGACATGATCATAGGCAGTGGTGGAGTACTGAGCCATGCTCCTCGCCGGGTCGAGTCGGCGTATATGATGTTAGACGCCTATCAGCCGGAAGGAGTCACAATGCTTGCAGTCGATTCGATATTCATGATGCCGCAGCTTGGTGTGCTTTCTACGGTGCATCCTGAAGCCGCAGCACAGGTCTTCGAACGCGACTGTCTTATAAAGCTTGGCAGCGTTATAGCGCCGGTCGGTAAAGGCAAGCCGGGTCAGATCGCTTGCTCTGTAACAATTGATGGTGAAACTTACGACGTGCCGTTCGGAAGTCTCAAGCTGATACCTCTTGGCGTAGGCGAAACCAAACAAGCACTGATTAAGCCTGCGGGCAAACTTGACGTTGGCGCTGGTAGAGGCAAGCAACTTTCGGCGCGCGTAGAAGGTGGCGTTGTAGGTCTTATCATAGACTGTCGCGGACGTCCGCTCATCCTGCCTGAAGATGATCAACTGCGCATTGCCAAGCTCACCGAATGGCATACAGCTTTGGGATTGGAGACCGGATAGGATATGGGTACAGCATACACTCCGGGTCTGACCATAAGTCCCGGAACCGTTATACGCAAGACAAGACGCCTGCCGCTCAAAGGACAGGTGATGGTAAATGTCGGCGATAGGGTGACTGCCGACACTATCGTGGCACGCACCGAGATCCCGGGCGTGATCCAAACCATACGCGTCGCTGAACAACTTGGGCTTGAGCCTGCAGATGCGATTGCTGCACTTAAGGTCAATCAAGGCGATGCTGTGGAACCTGGCCAGGTGTTGGCCGAAAGTAGATCATTTTTCGGTCTTTTTAAATCCGAGTGCAAGTGTCCACTCCGTGGCACGGTGGAACTCATTTCGCAGACCACAGGCCACGTTGGCGTGAGAATGCCTCCTACACCTGTCGAAGTTACTGCCTACATAAAAGGCAGAATCGCCGAGATAATCCCAGACGAAGGTGTAATTGTCGAAACTTATGGAGCATTGGTACAGGGAATCTTCGGCGTTGGAGGCGAGCGCACTGGAAGATTGGCCGTGCCTGGCGGAGCAGCAGAGACGTTGCTTACCGAATACTTGATCGACGAGTCGCATGCAGGCGCTGTCCTAGTAGGCGGTGCAGGCGTCACGAGAGAAGCCATTCGCAAAGCTGTTTCTGTGGGAGTCCGTGGTATTGTCGTAGGTGCGATTGTGGACACGGACTTAATTGACTACTTAGGCCACGATATAGGTGTAGCTATAACCGGTCAAGAAGACATTCCTATTACGCTCATCCTTACTGAAGGCTTTGGCACAATCCGCATGGCCGAGCGCACATTCGACCTGCTTAAGTCACTCGAGGGTCGAGAAGTGTCCATAAACGGCGCAACGCAGATAAGAGCTGGCGTAATACGCCCTGAAATTATAGCACCGCTCGCAAGTGTTGCAGATCATGCCCATAGACCGTCGAAAGGGCAGATGCTGGAAGTCGATTCCAAAATACGGGTCATCCGTGAGCCATACTTTGGAATGCTGGGCACCGTTACCAAGCTTCCTCACGAGCCGGTAGAGATTCCCACCGGTGCTGTAGTGCGGGTTCTCGAAGCCGAACTTGCGAACGGTGAAACTGTCATAATCCCGCGAGCTAACGTCGAGATCATCGAGGAATTCTGAAACAAAACGGTTGAGGCTTCGGCTGCAATAAACCGACTACTGCCGAAGCCTCTCTTGAGCGTGTCAAATAACGTTTCTTAAAGCCTACCTGGCGGTTTGTTCATTACCCTGCGGCTACTCGCTCGCGTTCTCGGCTGGGTGCAAGCGGCATATCTTGCTCTTGCTCAAGGTACTGCTCTCGCCACATCTCGGCGGTCAGTTCCTGCATTCGTTTGCCGTACTCCACCATCTTCTCGTAGTAGGTAGGATCGGCCATAGCCTGTTGCGCCTCTTCGTTAATGGGGCGTCCTCCACATTCCCGCACGGCCCGCGCAAACTCGTCGAAATGATCTCGGATTGCGCACGGGCACAGCCAGTTACCGGTCTTATGAGGAGGTGCTTCATAGCCGTAATCGTTCTGCCATTCTCGAATTCGCCGGAACAGAGGGGTATTAAGCGCGGCAATCAGATTTTCGCCCCTGGCATAAAGTTCATTTATATTGGCAGCGGCGTATGGAGCAAACACGCAAGGCATAATATCGCCGTCCCAGTTGATGTAGAAGTAACCGGTTCCTCGGCCAGCAGCTATGCATCCCAAGCTCGCCGTTCCTGAATTCCAAAAGTCCACCATAAACACTTGACGCTCACGTACAAGCCGCCACATCCGCTTTAACATCTCTACGCGCGCTTCAGGAGGAACTACCAAATCGAACGTCTGCCCGCGTCCGATGGGCATGTACTGGAATATCCAGCAGTAGAGCGCTCCCTGATCGAAGTAATAGAAGTCGGTAAATTTCTCGCTGGTGATCAGTTCCCAGTTGTTCTTAGTAGCAGTAGCCGAGATGCCGAATATCACGCCATACTTGCGCAGATTTGCCATGGCATCGAGAATCTTTTGGAACACGCCATGACCTCTTCTGCCGTCAGTCTCGGCCTCGAAGCCTTCGACCGATATGCATGGGCTCACGTTTCCGGTCTCGGCTATTCGCGCGACGAGCTTCTCGTCCAAAAGTGTTCCGTTTGTGTAGACCATGAACACGTCTTGCGGGTGTCTTGCCGCGAGCTTGAGAAGGTCCCACTCACCATCTCGCCACAGGAACGGCTCTCCGCCAGAGATCACGGTGAAGTGTGAGCCAAACAACTCACGCTTTTCTCGGCAGATGCGATCAAACACTTCAAAGCTCAGCTGGCCGCCCCTGAGAGCTGCATCCGAAGCATAGCAACCGGTGCACTTGAGGTTGCACTTGCCTGTAGGGCTAATCGTAATAAACGACGGAGGATCGAAACCGAGCCTATTGAGGGCCTTTTGCGAGTCTTCATTCAAGAAAACGTTGCCCAGAAATCCCTCAAGTACCGACCGCAGGCATTTCTTGGATATGAACCCGCGTTGCATAAGTCTATCCAGCCCATGCAGCAACGCAGATGCGCAGTCTAATCGGTCCTGCTGAACCTGTCGCAGCGACCACTGCATTCCGGTCTCTTGGGCTTCTTTGTACAACGCCTTTTCGACTTGCGACAGAACAAAGCTCCTCACTTGATCTTGCGATATCAGAGCTTCTATCAGCGCCCTTAGCGAACGCCTTACGAGGATTTCCCGAATGTTCATTGCCTCACCTCAACATCTACCGGCTCACGCCGGCTAGAAAGTGTGCGGCTACTCCGCTCGGAACCACGCAAGTAACTTCCAAGGCTTACCCAGTTTACCTGCTTTTCATTCGTAAGTCAAGTCCGGTTGGCAAGGCGGTTAAATGCTGCATCAACGGAGGCCGGATTCAAGAGCCCAAGCGGATTGACAGTTCGAACTTGTTTTCGGTATCCTTAAGTTAATGTGAAACGTCCTCGCCGACGGACGTTTGATTTGGTTATCTATGAGGCTGGTAGTCAATAAGTCGCGCCTATCGGGATCGGTGGAGATTCCGGGGTCTAAGTCGCATACTATAAGAGCAACGGCAATAGCCTCGCTTGCGGACGGCCATTCGACCATTCGCAAGCCGCTTAAGGCATCGGACACGCTCGCGGCCGTGAATGCATATCGCCTCTTAGGAGCCGAAATTACCGAGCTTGATGACTGTTGGGCTGTGCGCGGAACAGGTGGATGCCCAGTCGTGCCAGAAAACATTATCGATGTAGGCAATTCGGGGACGACCTTGTATATTGCGCTGGGGTCGGCGGCTCTTATAAATGGAATCAGCGTGTTTACTGGAGATGACCAGATCAGGCGCAGACCTGCTCAACCGTTGATCGATGCGCTCAACGATCTCGGAGCAAGCGTCGAATCGACGCGCGCAAATGGTTTGGCTCCGATTATAGTTAGAGGACCGATTCGCGGAGGCGAGATCACTCTCGACGGCAGCAAAACGTCGCAGTACCTTACCAGCTTGCTCATCAACTGTCCTCTGGCACAGCAAGATACCGTAATCCGCGTCAGGAATCTAATCGAGAAGCCGTATATTGAGATGACTCTTCGCTGGCTTGAAGAGCAGCGTATTGAAATCGATAATCGTGACTTCGTCGAGTTTCGAATTCCCGGCAGACAGAGTTATACAGCGTTTGATAAGGCCATACCGGCGGACTGGAGCTCTGCGACGTTCTTTATGTGTGCGGCCGCTATCACAAAAAGCGAGATAGTGCTGCTTGGACTTGATATGAACGATACTCAGGGCGACAGAGCAGTGGCAGAAATGCTTAGAGAGATGGGCGCGAAGGTAGAGCCTATTAATTCGACAACGGATATATCGCCCGGTTGCAACCGAAGGCTTCAATCGTTGGGAACAGAGTGCAGCATAGGAGTAAGAGTCGTCGGCGGTGATCTGAAGGGTGCTGAATTTGACCTGGCCGATACGCCGGATGCCTTGCCCGCGCTCGCAGTTACGGCTTGTTTTGCCGATGGCGAGACGCGACTTGTGAATGTTCCTCAAGCCAGGCTCAAAGAGACCGATCGTATATCTGTAATGCGCGAGGAACTCACCAAAATGGGTGCGGACATCGAAGAGCTTCCAGACGGGCTTGTTATTCGAGGTCGATCTTCGACAAGCTTGAAGCAAATGCACGCCGCGAGCTTACATGGACATTATGATCATCGTGTCATTATGGCTCTTGCAATCGCGGGCTTGGCTGTTGATGGTGAAACGTCGATAAGTACAGCCGAGGCACTCTCCGTAACATTCCCAACATTCGTTGAGTTGATGAGGATCGTGGGAGCAGAGGTGCGAACGGAACAATAGGGCAGTCGGCCTTCAGCAGTCGGCCATGGCTGATTGCTGACGGCTGAAAGCCGATAGCGCACAGAGGAGGAGACGTAACTTGCTAGGTAACACTTTCGGAAGAATGTTCCGCGTGACTACGTGCGGCGAGAGTTATGGCGACGCGCTTGTTGCCATAATCGACGGCTGTCCTGCAGGACTGGAAATCAACGACGAATATGTCCAAGAAGAGCTAAATGCTCGTAGGCCGGGCACAAGTCCAATTGATTCGCCTCGGCAAGAAAGAGATGAAGTTCACATATTTGCAGGAGTTCGCGACGGATTCACTACGGGCGCTCCGCTAGGCATGATCATATACAATGTGGACCGACATGAAATCCACGTAAAACAATACTATGACGTGAAGGATCTTGTGCGTCCCGGTCACGCAGAATACAACTACTTCATAAAATACGGAAGGTTCGCTGATTGGTGCGGTGCGGGACGTGCAAGCGGACGCGAAACCTGCATGCGCGTTGCCGCCGGAGCTGTTGCCAAGAAGATTCTGCTCCAGCACGGAATCGAAGTTCTCGGTTACACCAAGGAATGTGCCGGAATTAGATGTCGTGATCTTACCTTCGACGAGGTTAAAGCCAACTACCGTTCGAACATAATCAATTGCCCCGACGAGGAAGCTGCAAAGAAAATGATCGATCGGGTGTTGGAAATCAAAGAGGAAGGCGACACGGCGGGAGGAATTGTTGAGGTCATTGCGCGTGGAGTGCCGGCCGGACTGGGCGAGCCTGTGTTCGACAAGCTCAACGCAACTATTGCCCATGGACTCATGAGCATAGGAGCGGTTAAGGGAGTCGAGTTTGGTGCCGGTTTCAACATAGCCCGCATGAAAGGCTCGGAAGCTAACGATATACCATACGTTGATGAAAACAAGAAAGTTCGCTTCCGCACAAACAAGGCCGGAGGCATCGAGGGCGGCATCTCCAACGGCGAGGACATCGTGGTCAGAGTTGCTGTGAAACCTACCTCCACTATCTCCATTGAGCAAGATACTGTGAACATGGCCACGATGGAGAACGTAAAGCTGGGTGCAATCACTCGACGCGATCCGACCATCACTGCAAGGTTGGTCGCCGTCGCTGAGGCTATGGTGCGCATTACTATTCTGGACCACTTGATGATGTGGAGCGGCTACGACGCTGTGCAGAACATAGAGCACCCTTGGACGTAAGCATTTCGTGTAACGCTTGAAGCATGCATGGGCCGTGTTCGTCCTTTGCAGATGAACACGGCCCTGTTGTTAAACCCAAAAGCGCCCGTTCGTCATTCAGGATATTCCTGTTGCTTCGAACCAACACACTTAGAGAAGGGCACGACGTAGTCAGGTGCTAAGCATGTATGCAGCATGTAGGGAGGTGGCGAATATGGCCGATATGTTAGTCAGCTTGCTCGATATTCCCGACGACCGAGAGGATGTGGCTGAGTTAAACCGGCAGGGGATACTCATACGTAGAGTACAGCCTTACGAGATTTCCATCCTTAGAAGGTTCGTTCTCGAAACTTTTTCCGAAGCTTGGGCAGACGAGGTAATGAACGCCTTTGCCCACCAGCCGCCGACGTGTTTCATCGCAACCTGTGAGAAACGCATAATCGGATTTGGAGCTTATGAATGCACTCGACGCGATTTCTTCGGACCTACCGGTGTTGCACCTGAGTTTCGAGGCAAAGGAATCGGCAAGGCCCTCTTACTGGCTTGCATGCGGGCGATGTTGGAGCTCGGCTATGCCTATGCCATTATAGGAGGGGTCGGACCTGCTGATTTCTACGCAAAGTGTGTTGGAGCGATTCCAATACCGAACAGCACTCCCGGAGTATACATCGATATGTTGGCTAGAGACACGAAGTAGCCCTTAAGCTCATCCGTCGCACACACGATAATACTTATAGGCCACATTTTGGCGTATAAGGGGTGGACATGAATATTCCGGGCTGTCGGCTGAGCCTTAAGTACCGCCTGATCTTTTACGCAGGCGGCTTCGTGTTTGCATTCATTTCGTATATGGTAGGCCTGTGGGCTTACGAAGTTGAATCTGTTGGATGGGGAGAAATCGCTCTCTATCGAGCTATTGCCAGGAACCTGGTAGATACGTTTCAATCCCATAGGCTTACATTTTTTCTTTGGGAACTTGTTTGCACAGGAATAGCGCTGACTATCGGCTATCTGTTTGATCGCGAGGTCTACTACCGGCAGAAGGCCGAAGAGCGCGCGAACATTGATGGTCTGACCGGCCTCTATAACCACCGTTATTTCCAAGAGCGGCTGACGGCCGAGATCGAACGCGCCGCACGCTATGATAGGACTTTATCGCTCATCATTCTTGACATCGACGATTTCAAGCTTTTCAACGACACTTGGGGGCATCAAGAAGGGGATAAGCTGCTCACCCTGTTTGCTGCACTGTGCGCCCGGTGTGTTCGGGCTATGGACGTTATAGCCCGCTATGGCGGCGAAGAGTTCGTAATAATAATGCCGGAGACTTCAAGCGAAGAAGCACTGGCTGCTGCAGAACGCATTCGCGAATACACTGAAAAACAAACGGCTTCTGTCTTCGGCAGGAACAGAGGAGCAACTGTGAGCGCCGGTATAGCGAGTTACCCAGAGCATGGGACCAGCCGACACGCTCTCATTCTCAACGCCGATGCCGCACTCTACTTTGCTAAACAGCGCGGTAAGAATCGGTGTTACATCTATGAACAAGACCACCATCGTTTATATCGTGCTGCTTCCAGCCACGTTCATTCCTCGCCAATCGACGATGACTTCCAGGCAATTGAAGCGTTGGGAGCCAGCGTGGATGCGCTGGACAAATACAGCAGAGGCCACTCACAGAACGTGATGCAACTATCCGTCGCCCTTGGAGAAAAGTTGGGCTTGTCGGCCGAAGAGATAGGAAATCTGCGTGTCGCAGCGTTGTTGCACGATTTGGGCAAGGTCGGAACACCTCGCGAATTGCGAGAGAAGACTGAGCCGCTGAGCAAAGAGGAATGGATGCTGTTGCGCGACCACGCTGGTCTGGGATCGAGGATTCTCAAGCGCGTTCAGCAGATGAAGTCAATCGGACCCGGCATAAAACACCATCACGAACGATTTGACGGAACCGGCTATCCAAACGGGCTTGCCGGACCGAACATACCGCTTATGGCTCGGGTGATCGCCATCGCAGATGCCTACGATGCGATGGTCAGCGAGAGACCATATAGAAAGGCTAAAACACGTGAGGAGGCAATCGAAGAACTGCGCCGTTGCGCAGGCACGCAGTTCGATCCTGAGCTGGTCGAAGTTTTCATAAAGATGTTGGAAGAAGAATCGCAGTCGAGCGGAGAAGAAAAAGCTGCGTAATCAAGGTAATCGCCCTTGTCGAGCAGGCGTAGTAATATCAATTTGTGCGTGGTCGAACACTCAGAGTGGCGCAAAATCTATTCTCGACACTTTGACACGGCTGACCAGCTTCTCGACGTCGGCCTTTTCTCCGATATCGGCACCGTTGCTCATTGCAGTAGCAGCTCCTGCAGCACATCCCATGCGGAGCGCATCTTCGATTCCAAGTCCGCGCTCCAAAGCATAGAGAATGCCGGCTATCATCGAATCTCCCGAACCAATGGTGCTCACAGCCTTGACATCCGGAGCAACAGCGTCATAGACTTGCCCGTTGTAGCACGCAATAGCTCCCTGTTTGCCGAGCGAGATTACCGTGAGCTGTATGCCCATCTCAGCGAACTTCAGAGCAGCCCTCGCTACGTCGGCCTTGCTTTCAAACTCTTCGCCTAGGAAGTGTTCAGCTTCGTCCCGATTGGGCTTAATCATAAACGGTTTCGTCTTGACCCCTTCAGCGAATGCCTCGCCGTCCGCGTCAAGCACAGCCTTAGCACCGCCGTTCGCAGCGATTTGAATGAGAACTTTATATATGTCCGGGTTCACTCCGACTGGCACACTTCCGCCGAATACTACGTAAGCACTTCGCCGAGCAGCATTCTTTGCCTTCTCCAGCAAAGCGACAAGTTCTGAATGCTCAATAGGCCCGCCTCGCTCATTAAACGTCGTAGGTGGCGATTCAGTAGAATCTTCGACACAGATGCACGTGCGTGTAGGTTTGGAAGTCCATACGCAGTCGTGAGGTATTCCTTCTTTGTCCAATATCGCACGCACAAACTCGCCTGTTGTCCCGCCCAAAAAGGCAACTGCCAAGGTTTCCGCACCCAAGCGCTTAAGCATTCGGGAGCAATTGATTCCCTTTCCACCAGCATCAGTTTCCACCCTAAGGACCCGATTGGTCTCGTGGGGTATCAGCTTGGATACATAAACCGTCTTATCAACTGCGGGATTCAGAGTGATCGTAGATATCATCGAGGAACCCTTCCCAGGGCACATAAAGTGTTAAATTCAAGTGCTGAGAGGCATTGCGCGCTCTCAGCACTTATGACCTCAGAATTCTACTTGCTTAGAGCTGCTCGCACTTCGTCCAAGCGACCCGCAGAGCCGAGCAGTTCATTACGACTGGCGATGAACTTGGCGTATTCTTCCATGAAAACCTTACCGATCGGCCTAAAGTCGATCACTTCGGGATGGTCTCGGAAATACTCACGATATACGCGCGTCCACACCAATCTACCGTCCGTATCGATGTTGATCTTGCACACTCCCAGCTTCGCTGCAGGAAGGTATTGCTTCGGATCCACTCCCTTCGCACCTTTCAAAGCACCGCCGGCAGCATTAATCCGGTCTATTTCTTCCTGCGGAACGGATGATGAGCCGTGAAGCACGAGTGGAAATCCCGGCAGGCGCTTCTGGATCTCTTCAATGACTTCGAAATGAAGCCTTTGTGTGCCGGAGAACTTAAACGCACCGTGGCTGGTTCCTATAGCACAAGCAAGACTATCGCAACCTGTGCGCTCAACAAATTCTTTTGCCTGATCCGGATCGGTCAGGTGAGCTTTCTCTTCTTCTACACTGACGTCTTCCTCG
>Ga0123519_10005709_pt1 | contig 19758 bp, 17 predicted proteins | sample YelNatPaOPRAMG02_FD_87396 | JGI IMG/M metagenome (GOLD analysis project Ga0123519, IMG submission 87396) | Hot spring microbial communities from Yellowstone National Park - Yellowstone National Park OP-RAMG-02 (version 2) | ecosystem: Environmental > Aquatic > Thermal springs > Hot (42-90C) ...
AGTATCGTAGCGCCTTCTTGAAGTCGCCCGAAGCGGCAATCGGCGATGCTCCTCTTTCTGTGGATGAGCGTCGGGCGTTGCTGCGCCTGCATGCCCGGCTATCAGCGAGCGAGGCTGGCGGTCGAGGCTTGATGAGCGCCGGTCCCCTCACGTATTGGCCGTAGGTCCACTGCGGGGCGCCGCCGCGGCGGCGCTGAGAGGCTTCATAGAAGCGGAGGCGGCCGATTTCCCCGCCCTGCCATGGGTGTGGCATGCTCTCAAGGCGCGCGGGAAGCTGTTGACGGATGAGGGCGTATTCGCCTGGGGCCTTCTGCCGCCGCTGGTCACCTCCGCCAGCGGCGGCGACCCATTGGTAGCCCTTCCTCTTGGCACCGCACTAGAATGCTTCGTGGCGGCCGCCGACGTTCTCGACGACGTCGAGGATGCGGATGCATCCGATGCTCTCTGGGTCTCCTCTGGTGCTGCCACAGCCATTAACGTCGCAACATATCTGCTCCAGCTAACGCCGATCGCGCTCGGGCAGCTGGCTGAGCGCGGCGTCCCCCTCGGCAAAGTAGTGGACATTATGCGCCTCCTCGCCGCCAGCGGCGCTCGGGCTTGCGTCGGACAGCAGCGAGACCTTGACGCTGTGGGCTTGCAGCCGCTCGACGAGGAAGAGTATCTAGCCACGATTTCCTTGAAGTCGGCTTCGCTGGTGTCCGCTGCCTGCCGAGCGGCAGCCGTATTGGCAGTGGACGATCAAAACGTGAGCGATCTCTACGCAGAGTTCGGGCTGAATGTGGGGCTTGCGATGCAGATCGGCAACGACGTCGTCGGCGCTTCCCGGGAGAGCGGAAACAGAGATGATCTGGTTCGGGGCAAGCTAACTCTACCAGTTATCTTCGCTCTGGAGTATGCTTCACCGGCGGCTCGGGAAGAAGCGCTCGCGCTGCTCTCCACCAGAGAAGAAGGCAAGCTGGCGGCGGACGAAGTTGGGCGATTGCGGCGTCTCATCGCCTCGACGGGTGCGTTGGAGTACTGTCAATTGATGGCCGATGTGCATTGGGAGCGGGCCCTCGAGTGCCTGCGGTGGGCTGGCTGCCCAGAAGATAGCGATCTCGTGTTACTGGTTGCAGAGATGCGTGGTGGATCAGTTGGGAAAGACGTTGACGCTTCCTGATGGGACTCGGTTGCGCGAGATATGGGGGCAGGCCGCTCTATCCCTGGCGGCCCTGGTGGCACTGCTGCTGCCGTTACTGCTAAGCACCGGACCTCCAAGCGCTGATGCCGACGTGGTGCTGGTGAACGGCCGCTGGGTGGTTGATTGGGTCGATGCCGGTGGAGTTGCTGCGCGAGCTGGCCTGAAGCCCGGTGACGTTCTGGTAGCTGTGAATGGAGCGGCACCGGTTTCAAGGCACCTGGCCGATCCAATGCTGGACCTTCGCGCGGCGGGGGCCTGGACCATTGAGCGTCAGGGGCGCCTTGTTACTCTATATCCCGATCCTGAAGAGGTGCGCGAGAGCCGGTACCTGGACACGGTTTTCACTCTGGCGACAGCGCTCACGTTCTGGGCAGTGGCTACCTTCGTGGGGCTGTGCCGGCCTAACGATCAGTTGGCGGCCAGATTCTTCCGATGCGGCCTCGCCGCAGCCGTGTTACTTGGCCCAATTGCGGTGGTAAGCAACGATACTCTCTGGGGCGAGTTGATTGCTGCCTCGTTGTTCGGGGTTGCACCAGCCTTGTTTGTGGACTTCGCCCTTTGGTTCGCGGGCGGCGCTGCGTGGTCGAAAAGCAATCGCATAGTTGTGACCGCATTGTACTGCGCTGGCATTGCTTCTGCTGCTGGATACTTTATCAGTGGTGTCCTAGGCTCAGACCTCTTTTTCACGATGCGGCTGGGTGTTAGACTGCTGACTGCGCTCGGTTGCTTGTTGGGTGTGGCTATCCTCATCCACGGGTACCTGCGCCCTGTGTCTGTCCGTACACGGCAGCAACTGAAAGTAGTGGCTTTCGGCGCTGCCACAGCGATGGTGCCGTTTCTGGGGCTGGTCGTGGTCCCAACCACCCTGGGACTCGAGGCAACCCTTCGACCTCAAGCAGCCTTCCTGGGTGTGTCCATTCTCCCTCTTTCCTTCGCCTACGCCATTCTGCGGGAGCGGTTGCTGGATATCGACGTTGTCATCGAACGCACGTTGGTGTATGGCCTCCTCACGCTTCTGCTCGCGGCGCTCTACGCTCTCTTCCTCTACGGCCTCCAGTTCGCTGGAGCTGTCACCAGTGCGGGGCGCGATCCCGTCCTCTCAGTCATCTTCTTTGCTCTGGTCACGCTCACCTTCATCCCGGCTCGGGACCAGATACAGCGCCTAATCGATCGGCTGATCTACCGCGATCGTTATGACTATGCTTCTACTCTGCAGTCCTTAGGTGCGCAGCTGGCCTCAGTGCAGCCGATCGACCAGGTCCTGAAAGAGGTGGCGTGCAGCCTGGCTGGAGCTATGAACCTGAGGGGGGCGGCTGTCTTGTTGCGTGAGCCAGAGGGGAACCTGGTAGTCACCGGGGCCGCCGGGGAGTGCGCCAGACCGGAGGTGGCAGAGCGACTGGTGGAGCGAGCTCATCACTGGAGGGAGGAAGCGAAGCTACCAGCCTCGCTTGGTTACTGGATACCGTTGCAGGCTCACGGTGAGGAAAGTGGGCTGCTGTACCTGGGGCCAAAGCGTGCGCCGGCTGACCTGAGCTACGAGGACCTTAGCCTGGCGGAGACGGTTGCCAGCCACGCTTCAGTGGCCATCGCCAATGCCCTCCTGGTCGAGCGTCTGCGAATGAAGGTAACGGAACTCGAGCTGCTTCGCGACCGACTCCTCCGCGTACAGGAGGAAGAGCGAAAGCGCCTGGCTAGGGACCTGCACGATGGCCCTTTGCACACGGTGCTTGACCTGGTGCGCCAGGCGGAGGGGATCTGTTCGGAGCTGGCGCCCCTGTATCACGCCAACCACTCGTTGCTGGAGCGCGTGCACAACCTGGCGGAGCGCGGCCGCGACGCTGCCCACGAAGTGCGCACTGTCTGCACCGATCTTTACCCTTCGGAACTCGCTCATCTTGGCCTAGTGGCGGCCCTGGGCTCGCTGGCGCGCACGACTAGCCGGGACGAGAACATCGTGGTGCATTTCGTGCCTCGCTCGTTCCCGGCTGAGCTGCGCCTGCCGGAAAGCGTGGAAGATACTCTCTATCGCGTGGCTCGAGAAGCCTTGAACAATGCCTGCCGACACGCAGAGGCGGCAACGGCCACGATCGAGTTGCGGCTAGAAGGACGGCAGGTGGTGCTAGTGGTGCGGGACGATGGACGAGGGTTCACTGTGCCCGCTTCCACTGCCTCCCTGCTGCGCCGGGGGCACTTGGGCCTGGCTAGCATGCGCGAACTGGTTCAGCGGCTGGGCGGAGATCTGACGATCACTTCCGCGCCCGGGCAAGGAACAGAAGTGAGGGTGCGCCTGTCGATAGATGTGGAGGATGCCCAGTGGACACGGTGAAAGACGTCTATCAAGAGGATCCGGCTACGCGACGGATTACTGTGGTCCTGGCTGATGATCATGCTATCACGCGTGAAGGCACGCGAAAGCTTCTCGAAGCCACGAATGAGTTCGTGGTGGTGGGGGAAGCGGCTGATGGCGCGGAGGCGGTGCGTCTCACTCAGCAGCTAAGGCCAGATATTCTTTTGCTCGACATCAGCATGCCGGGCCTGAACGGCATCCAGGTTGCCCAGGCCATCCGCAAGGCCGTTCCGGAAACCAGGATCGTGGTCCTTACCGGCTACGACAACGAGCAGTATGCGCAGGCTCTGGTGCACCTGGGAGCAAGAGGATACCTCTCCAAGACTACCGGCTCGCAAGAGCTGATGAGGGCGCTGAGGTTCGTCTACGCTGGCCACGTGTACTTCCAGCCCGCCATTGAGACGGAACTGGCCTCCAACTCGGCCGGTGCGACTAAGGAGGAACCCACTGCCAAAGAGCTGGAGGTCTTGCGCTTGGTGGCGAAAGGCTTGCGGAACGCGGAGATCGCGCAGCAGATGTTGAGCAGCCAGCGCACCGTCCAGTTCCACCTGAGCAACCTGTTCGAGAAGCTCGGAGCCAATTCACGTACCGAGGCGGTGCATCTCGCCCGGCAGAAGGGCTGGATCCAGTGATCGCATCAGGCGACTAGGTTTCTCCTACTCCAGATAGTCCTTCAGCTTCTTGGCTCGGCTGGGATGTCGCAGCTTTCTGAGCGCCTTGGCCTCGATCTGACGGATTCGTTCCCTGGTGACGCCGAACTCGTGGGCGATCTCTTCCAGGGTCCGTGGCCGGCCGTCTTCAAGGCCGAACCGCAGCTCCAGTACCCTGCGCTCACGCGGGGTAACAGAATCGAGGACCGAGTCAAGCTGTTCTTTCAGCAACTGCCGGGCGGCCATATCGGCTGGAGCCAGGCTGTTCTGATCGGCGATGAAGTCACCGAGTTGGCTATCTTCCTCTTCTCCGATGGGTGTTTCCAGAGAGACCGGCAACTGAGATACCTTCAGAATGTCACGGACCTTCTCGGGCGTGATCTCCATCTGCTCGGCTATCTCCTGGGGCGTAGGTTCGCGCCCCAGCTCCTGCAGCAGCCGGCGCGAGGTGCGGTAAAGGTTGTTGATGGTTTCGACCATGTGGACGGGGATGCGGATGGTGCGCGCCTGATCGGCGATGGAGCGGGTGATGGCCTGGCGAATCCACCAAGTAGCGTAGGTGGAGAACTTGTAGCCCTTGCGATAGTCAAATTTCTCCACGGCCCTCGTCAGGCCGATGTTGCCTTCCTGGATGAGGTCGAGCAGGGACAAACCCCGCCCCATGTACCTTTTTGCTACCGAAACCACAAGCCGAAGATTGGCCTCAGTGATGCGACGACGAGCTTCGTTCCCTCGCTGAACATCCATCTCCAGCCGGGCTCTCTCTTCGGGAGAGAGCCCGGTGCCTTGCAGCCTCTGGGCGGCAAGGTTGCCCTTTTCAATGGCTATCGCCAAGGCAACTTCTTCCTCCGCCTTGAGCAGCTTGACGAGGCTGATTTCCTGGAGGTACAGCCGAATAGGATCGTTGACCGCCTCAGCATCGAGATCGGCAAGGGAGCCTAGGCTAGACTCGGACTTGAGCTCGTGATAATCGGGATAGGCTTGCTCTTCCGACGACTGTTGGCCGGCGAAGGGGAAACTTCCCAGGACAGAAGAGGACTCGGTGGCCACGGACCCCCTCCATCTTCTCTGTGTGCGAGCCAGAAAAGATCTAGTACGAATACGAGAATGGTTATTGCCATATTATTATACAGTAGAATCGCGTTTTTGATCGTAAAATGCGCGGAAATCGGGCTCGAGGGGGTTGCGGAAGACGTCTGACGGCCGAACACGGACAGGAAACGATAGCAGCGGCAGCCAGTTCGGGCTCAGGCCGAGCGAACGTAGGCTATCACGTCGTCTCGCTAATTGGCACACTTCCTGCTTTGCCTTGGCAATGATGCTACCTCAGCAGGTCGTCTAGTGGCGATGCTGGGCGGTGCTGACTGCCCGAATGGTGGTGGCATGTAGCGTGGCATGCGGGTGGCGTGCCAGAGGGAGGTCCGGCGTGCAGCGGGACGATAACACTAGCGACCAGGGACGGAACAAACGCCTCTTGCTAGGATTGCTAGTGGCCGGAGTGCTGCTAGTACTCCTGTTGCCGGCTTTTCTGCGGCCGGATACAGTCGCGACGATCAGTATCGACGAACTGCTGGCTCAGGTCAAGGCCGGCCAAGTGCAGCAACTGACTGTCACCGACGATGGCCAGAAGGTGATCGCCACTTTCCGCGATGGCCACAAAGCAGAAGCGGCCAAGGAGTCGGGAGGGACGATCTATCAGTATCTCGACCAAGCGGGTATTCCTCCTGGCGCGCGGCCACCGGTGGAGGTGGAGGCTCCTAGCTCATTCGGTGGTCTTCTCGGCGGGTTGACCATCATGCTGCCCCTCCTTATGATGGGGGGCATGCTTCTGGTGCTCCTTTTCGGCTCGCGACAGCAGCAGACTGGCAACGATCAGGCTTTTTCCTTCGGCAAGAGCCGGGCGCGCCGATTTGCCCCTGACAAGCCGACCGCCACCTTCGCGGATGTGGCTGGCGTGGACGAGGCCAAGCTCGAACTCCAGGAGGTAGTGGACTTCCTCAAGTACCGACAGAAGTACGCCACCCTAGGGGCGCGTATTCCCAAAGGAGTGCTCTTGGTAGGGCCTCCTGGCACGGGCAAGACGCTCTTGGCCAAGGCCGTGGCTGGCGAAGCGGGAGTGCCCTTCTTCAGCATCTCGGGCTCGGAGTTTGTGGAGATGTTCGTGGGGGTGGGGGCAGCCCGTGTGCGCGACCTCTTCGAGCAGGCCAAGCGCAACGCACCTTGTATCGTCTTCGTGGACGAGATCGACGCCGTCGGCCGCCAGCGGGGGACGGGCCTTGGTGGAAGCCACGATGAGCGCGAGCAGACCCTGAACCAGATTCTGGTGGAGATGGATGGCTTCGATGCTCGTACTAACATAATCGTGATCGCGGCCACCAACCGCCCTGACATTCTGGACCCCGCCCTGCTGCGGCCGGGACGTTTCGATCGCCAGGTGACGCTGGACCGCCCTGACGTAAATGGGCGCAAAGCGATCCTCGAGGTGCACGCCAAAGACAAGCCGCTGGAGCCGGGAGTTGACCTTGGCGTAATTGCGAAGCAGACGGCTGGCTTTTCTGGCGCCGATCTGGCTAACCTATTGAATGAGGCAGCTATTCTGGCCGGACGCCGTGAGCGTGACACGATTGGCTTGCTGGAGTTGGAGGACGCTATGGACCGCGTGATCGCTGGTCCGGAGCGAAAGAGCAGGGTGATAAGCGAGAAGGAGAAGGCTGTTACTGCCTACCACGAGATGGGGCACGCCCTGGTGGCGGCTGCACTGCCCAACGCAGATGTGGTTCACAAGGTGACAATCGTCGCTCGGGGTACTATGGGCGGGTATACTCGCCTGCTGCCGGCGGAGGACCGCTATCTCTGGAGCCGCAACCAGTTTCGCGATTCCTTGGCCTGGGCCCTGGGCGGGCGCGTGGCTGAGGAGATCGTGTTCGGCGACGTAACCACCGGCGCCTCCAACGACATCGAGAGAGCTACGCAGATCGCTCGCCGAATGGTGACGGAGTACGGTATGAGCAAGCGGCTGGGGCCGATTGCCTTCGGCAAGCGAGAAGATATGGTCTTTCTGGGGCGCGAGATCGCCGAGCAGCGCAACTACAGCGATGATGTCGCTCGGGAGATAGACAACGAGGTGAGCGAACTCATCGAGGAAGCACACGAGAGGGCAAGAAAGCTGCTGACGGCCAACTACGAGCTGTTAGTCGAGTCTGCAGAGGTGCTCAAGGAGAAAGAGACCCTGGAGGGGGAGGAGTTGCGCGGCTTTTTGCGGAGGGTCCGCCCCGAGGTTACGCTGAAGGATGTCACGCCTGATCCGGCTTCCGCCTCGGAGATGGCTGCCTTGGAGCTGCCCACTGAGGGCAAGAGCGCCCTCTAGGCAGCGGGCGCAGAAGCTCACTGTGCAGGCTGGCAACGAGGGCAGAAGTAGGTAGTTCGCCCGCGTAGTGTGAGCTTTTCCAGGAGGCTGCCGCAAGCTGGGCATATCTCGCGGCCGTGCACCCGATTAGCGTATCGCCCCGGTCTGCCCTCCAACCCTACATAGTCTGGCTGTCCCCCCAGTTCGATTGCCTCGGTAATAACCTCTTGGGTTGCCTGCTGTACGGCTTGCCACTCGGTTGGGGAAAGGGTGGACAGAGGCCGCGCAGGGTGGAGGCGGGCCCGAAACAGAATCTCGTCGCCGTAAGTGTTTCCAAGGCCAGCGATAACCTCCTGCTCGGTCAGGAAGACCTTCAGCGGCCAGCGCGGCCTGGCAGCAGCCAGTTGCTGGAGGGTGGCCGCTGTGAACTCGGGCGAGAGAGGCTCGAGGCCGAGCTGCTGCTCGCGCTGCTGGCTTTCCGAGCGGCTGAGGAAATGGGCCTGGCCCATGAACGCCCGCTCCAGCCGCAATTCACTGCCGTCGTCGAGAGCGAAGGCGACGACGACCTTACTGTCTTGCTGGCTCTGGCCTGCGCGCCGAATCGTCACTTGTCCGGTTAGGCCGAGATGCAGCCAGAGAGCTCCTCCGGGAAGAGCGACGACCAGGTGCTTGCCGCGGCGGTAGACTTCCTCCACCACTTGTCCATAGACTTGGCGGGACAGTTCCTCTGGTGCCACATTGACGGCTTTGGGCTGGCTCACCCGGGCGCCGAGCAGGCGCCGGCCCAGAATTCGGGGACGAAGCTCGCGGCAAAGACTCTCTATCTCAGGCAGCTCCGGCAACGGCAGCCTCCGGCGAACGGATGGCGGGCACAGTGCGCTTGCCCGCCCGCTGTCATTATACCGCTAATGGGTCTCAGGCTCAATTCCTGCTCGCGTTTGAGCACATACTTTCCTGACCGCCTCTCCTGACTGGTTGTCCTGCTCGCCGCCAGGCGATACAATGGGCCTAGGGGCCGTTGAGGAATGGGGAGCCCATCACAGCTGCCCGGAGGTAATCAGCTTATCGAGGTAGCAGTTATGATGTTGCCGGCCCGGAGTATGGAGAAAGGCTGAGGAATGACAGCCGAACACGGCTCTGATGGTACGATCGAGGTCTTGGTCGAGATTCCGCGCGGAGGCCGCAATAAGTATGAGTATGATGACCACCGCGGCCTGTTCCGGCTGGATCGTGTCCTGTATTCTTCTGTGCACTACCCTACCGATTATGGGTTCGTTCCCGGTACCCTGGCTGAGGATGGCGACCATCTGGATGCGCTCGTGATTGTGGAGGAGCCGACGTTCCCGGGGTGCGTAGTTCCGGCGCGTCCGGTTGGAGTGCTGCTGATGCGGGACGAGAACGGGGAGGACCAGAAAGTGCTGGCGGTGCCCTGCGGAGACCCACGTTTCAGCGAGGTCCAGCGTTTGGAAGACCTGCCAGCGCATTGGCAGCGTGAGATAGAGGTGTTCTTTGGTACTTACAAGGCGTTGGAGGGTGTGCAGACGGAAGTGCTGGGGTGGCTAGGTGCCGATGCTGCCTGGCGCGTTATTGAGTCGAGCCGACAACGCTATCAGAATAGTCTGAAGGGCGGGAGATAGAGCAGTGACAGACAGCACACGCATCATATTGGTGCGGCACGGGCAAACGGAGTGGAACAAGGCCGAGCGTTTCCGTGGGCGCGTTGAGATTCCCCTGGATGAGATCGGCCTCAGGCAGGCGGCCGCGGCGGCCGCTTGGCTGCGACGAGAGTACAGTCCGGTTGCTGTCTACAGCAGTCCCTTGGCGCGGGCAGTGCAAACGGCAGCAGCCATCGGCGCGGAGTTCGGGCTGCAGGTGGAGACGCTTCCGGAGCTCACGGACCTGGATTTTGGCCAATGGGAAGGTCTGGCCATATCTGATGCGGCGGCTCGCTACCCGGAACTGTTCCATCTCTGGCGTGAGGAGCCGCACCGACTGAAGCTGCCCGGGGGAGAAAGCCTTGACGAGGCCCGAGACCGAGCGCTGGCGGCCCTGAGTCTTGTAGTGGCCCGGCATCCTGGTCAGACGTCGGTCATTGTCACACACCGAGTGATCTGCAAGGTCATGCTCAATGCCATCATGGGGCTGGACAACTCGCGCTTCTGGCTCATAGACCAGGCAAGCACGGCCATTAACGTGTTCGACGTACTGGACGCCGAAAAGAGTCGCTATATCGTGCGAACGGTGAATCAGACCTGCCATCTGTGGTCACTGAGTCAGGATCGCTGAGCTGAAAGTGCTCATATCTCAGGGAAGCCGGCGCTATCGCGGCCGAGCGGAGTCCCGGTCGGTGTTGAACTCCTCTTCTAGCTCCTTGAGGCAGCGCTCGCAGACCGGGCCGCGATAGCGAGGAGTGATCAGGCTGAGTTCCGGGGGTAGGGGTGGGGTCACCAGCCTATGGGCCTCCCGGCCGCAGCTCGGGCAAACCAATGGCTTTTTCTTGCGCATTTCCCTCTCCTTTCCCGTCCTGGCGAGACACGGTGTGGCCGCAAGACGTGTGCCAGCAGGACGCAGACCCGGGCTGGCCCGGCCTGCGGGCAGAGGTTTCGCAAGCTAATAACGTACTGGTACGAGAATGGGGAATTAGGGCGCGCCAGGCTGCCTACAGGTTGCCAACATCTTCTCAGTGCCAACAGTCTTGCCCCGAACCGCGAAAGCGAATCCATTTCCCTCCTGTGTTCATTACCGAGCAAGCGCTAGCAGGATAAGGAGGAGACACCTGTCATTCTACAGTGTTCGGCTCCCGATTGACGGCGCAACATGGCGGGCGTATAATGCTGGCAACTGGTTCAGATGTAGTGTCATCCTATCACCGTGCCTTGTTGATAAGGGCCACGAGGTGGCGTCGTTTGGAGCCCGAGACTTGCAACGTGACTTCAGGCGGGCGGGTCTGGCATAAGCCCCGGCGGCTATACGAGGAGATAGCGCGCGATCTCTCGGAAGCCATCGCGAGGGGCGAGTATGCCCCGGGAGAGTTCCTGCCTACCGAGCAGGTGCTGGCCGAGAGCTACGGCGCCAGCCGCAACGTAACCCGAGAAGCGCTCAAAATGCTGGCGGCTCGTGGCATGATCGAGGCCCTTCACGGCCGCGGCAGCCGGGTTCTTCCACGCCACCGCTGGCAACTCGTGGACCAGCTGATAACTCTCTTTAGGGAGGACGAAAAGGTCCCGCAGAGCCTGCTGGAACTGCGCCGCATCTTGGAAGTGGAAGCAGCTGCTCTTGCCGCTCAGAGGGCAACTGTGCAGAGCATCGAGGCTATGGCGGCTGCCATCGAACGCGAAAGAGACAGTGTCACTGATCCTGTGGCCTCCATAGAGTACGACCTGCAGTTCCACCGTCGGCTGGCTGAGGCGACCGGCAACGTGCTCTTGCCGGAGGTTATGGAGCCCCTCGCTCAGCTTTGGCGTGCCAGTGCCACCGTTGCGGCGTACGATCCTTGTGCCGTTCAGACTGCTGTCTCCTCGCATGAACACATTCTTGAACGGATAGCGGCACACGATGCGGCTGGCGCAAAGCAGGCAATGCGCGATCACTTGGCCAGGGTCGAGGAAAGGATCCAGCGCCTCCTTCGACCATAGTCTGGGGCCAGATGGTCGTAACGGCGCTCGAGTGTGTTGGCTGTTAGGTGGCTCCTAGTGGGCCGAACGAACTTCGTGGACAAGGTTGCGCCGCGCTTTGTTGTCAGGGCGGCAATGCCCTGACCATATTGGCTTACTGTTGGGAGGTGACATGGCAGGCTCTGAGTCCTCTGCGACAGTCTCACCACGCGAGTTGGGGGAGGCTCCTGCGCAATGGATGCTGGCTACCCGCCGGGTTCTCGGCCGCGATTGGGCTTCAGCTTGGCTCTTTCTTCTCCCAGCGCTGATCGTTCTGGTTGGGCTTATCGCCTATCCCTTCTTCGCCGCTATCTTGCTTAGCTTCCAGAATAAGCTAGTTGGCCGGCCTGGGGTGTGGGTTGGTCTGGACAACTACGCCAACTTCTTGTTCGGCAATACTCCTACTGGCCAGCAATTCCGTTCCTCTGTCGTTGTTTCCTTCGTTTACACCTTCGCCGCCATAGCTGCCAAATTCGTGCTGGGAATGCTCGCTGCGCTCTTGCTCAACGAGAAGTTCCCTGGTCGCATGTTCTTCAGGGCTCTCATCTTTGTGCCGTGGGCTATTCCCAGTATCATATCGGCCTTCACCTGGCAGTGGATGTACGCTGGCAGCAAATACGGCCTTTTCAACATGATCCTGGTGAAAACAGGAATCGCCCCTGAAATGGTGCAGTGGTTGGCCAATCCGAAGCTGGCCCTTTGGTCCTCCGTTGTGGCGGTGGTCTGGGCTGGCATGCCCTTCTGGGCCATGATGTTCCTGGCGGGCATGCAGGCCATTCCGGCAGAGTTATACGAGGCAGCCTCCATAGACGGGGCTAGCGTGATACAACGCTTCCGACATGTCACTCTTCCCGGCCTCGATAACGTCATCGCCATCACGTTCATGATGTCAACTATATGGACGGCGAATAGTCTGACCTTTGTCTACGTGCTTACCGGTGGTGGGCCCGGCAACGCCACTATGATTTTCCCCATGCTCACATATCAGCTGGGTATTGCCACCCAGCAGCTAGGCCGTGGAGCCACCGTACCGCTGATGTTTATGCCGTTCTTCCTAATCATGATCTATTTTTTGACCAAGCGGATGCTGGCAACCCAGCGCTGAACGTAGCGGCCATTTGCGGCAGTCGACTGCCGGCGAGACTGCGAGGAGGTAGGTACATGTCCGCGTCAGCACTTCAACATTCAAAGAGGCGACGCTCCTTCGGGCGCCAACTCGTGCTCTGGGGTGGCCTGGTTTTCTTTGTTGTCTGGTCTCTATTCCCTATCTACTGGATGCTCGTTACTGCGCTGAAGACCAATTTGGCCATTTACCGCGATGCCAGTCTCTGGCCGGCTCAGCCAGTCCTGGAACAGTTCTCCAAGGCGCTCTTCCAGACCAACTTCCTCATGTACCTCCGCAACAGCCTCACGGTTACTATCGTCGTGACCGTGCTAGCTATGATCATCGGAGTGCCGGCCGCTTATGCCATCAGCCGCCTCTCCTTCCGAGGACGTAGCCTTATGGCTCGTAGCGTGGTGATTACCTATCTGGTGCCAGCATCAGTGCTTTTCATCCCTCTTTTCCAGGTACTGAGCGAACTTGGGCTGATCGACCGCCTGGAAGGGCTAGTGGTCGCTTACCTCATATTCACTGTCCCTTTCTCAGCCTGGATGATGATGGGCTACATGCTTGACATCCCTGTGGAATTGGACGAAGCAGCACTTGTCGACGGTTGCAACCGCCTGCAGAGTCTAATATACATAATGCTACCTCTGGTCTTGCCTGCGTTGGCGGTCGTCGCTCTCTTTGCCTTCACCAACTCCTGGAACGAGTTCCTCTACGCAATGGTGTTCATCGGCCGCGACTCCCAAAAGACGTTCACGGTTGGGCTCATAGGCCTGGCGCGAGGGGACACTTTCCCTTGGGGCGTGATGATGGCGGCTGCTTTGATGGGATCCATTCCCCCGGTCTTGATCTACATCGTATCTCAGAAGTGGGTCGTCTCCGGCCTTTCAGCCGGAGCGGTCAAGGGCTGATGATAGATGCCGGGAGCCTTGGCATCGACAAGTCATCCCGTGCCAGCAAGCTGGCCATGAAGGAGGTGGTGCATCGCAAAGCAAGTGCGGACATCGGTCGATTCTCTCCGCGGTTACGTCGCGCTCTGCTCACAAACTTTGGCTATGCTACGGAGGAGGAAAAGAGGAATGGCTACCAAGCGTATCCTGTCGCGACGTCAGTTTCTACGCCTAGGTTTCGGTAGTGCTACCGTTTTGGCCGGGACTGCAATCCTGGCGGCTTGCAGTTCACCGGCGGCCACACCCGCGGCCACTCAGGCCCCCGCTGCTCAGCCTACACAGGCCCCGGCGGCCCAGCCGACCGAAGCTCCTGCTGCTGCTGCCACGCCCACAGCAGCTGCCGCGGCCCAGCCGACTGAGGCTCCAGCGGCGGCGCCTACCCCCACCACTGCCGCTGTTGCTCAGGGCGGCGGAGCCAAGCTGACGGTCTGGGCTTGGCAAAGTTTCACTCCTGCCGGCGACCAGGAGTTGGCCAATCAAGCTACCGCTTTTGGCGAAGCTAACGGCTACAAGGTCGAGTATGTCGCTATCGAGAACAAGACCCTTCCCGAGAAACTGGCCGCGGCGGTAGAGGCAGGGGCACCACCAGATGTCCAGATGTTCAATGGCGGCGCCGCCGTCTTTCAATATCTAACCCACCTGGTTGACGTCTCCGATCTCTTCATCGCGGCCAGCAAGATAGAGGGCGGCTTCATCGATACCGTGATGGAGCCCTTCAAAGCCGATGGCAAGTACTGGTCGGTGCCCTTCGAAATCGCTGCTTCTCCAATGCATACCCGCATCGATCTGGTCAAGAAGGTCACCGGCAAGACCGATCCTCCCAGTACTTTGGATGATCTCGAAAACGTCTGCAAACAGCTGCTCAACCCGCCCGACCTGTACCCATTAGGCCTGACCCTGGGCAAGACGCCGGATGGTCACAGCAACGTGCTAGACATTATCTGGGCTGATGGGGGCGCCCTCATCGATGCGGAAGGCAAACCGGCCATCAATAGCCCTGAGACCGCCTTCGCTCTCAACCGCATCGCCACCTGGTGGAAAGAGCAGATAATCCCGCCCGATTCTCCATCCTGGGACGACACAAAGAACAACTCGGCCTACCAGTCCAAACAGGTAGCCTTCGTTATCAATCCCCCATCCATCTACGGATGGTTGCAGCAGAACGATCAGGAGTTGATGAAAGACACCGCTTTGGCTCCGATCCCGGCCGGGAAAACCGGCAAGTCCTTCCAAGGTCTCGATTCCTGGTCCTGGAGCATCTTCAAGGAGACCAAGGTCCTCGATGGCGCGCGCGGTCTCATTAGCTACTTCATGGATGGGACCCGCCTGCAGCAAGTGTATGAGAAGGTAGGGGGCCGCTGGTATCCGGTTCACAAGAACCTGCAGCAGCACCCGTACTGGACGAACAATCCCGCCTACAAGTATTATCCTCAGATGGTGGCGAACGAGCGCCCTATGTACTACCCCGCTCAGCCGACGCCTGAGCTGCTCCAGGCCCTTGGCGACCAGGAAAAACAGTTCATCTGTGCCGAGATGATTCAGGACGTGATCATCAACGGCACCACTCCTGAGAAGGCAGCCGAGAACGGACAAGCCAGGCTCGTCGAGATCTGGAAGAAGTACAACGCTCCCGTCTAGATGCCAAAGGTGTGGTGGGTTGGCGACCGAAAGTAGCCAACCCGCCACCTCACACTACTCCATTCAGCTTACTCGCCAACACCAACCTTCTTTGAAAGAGATGGTATTGGCGAGTAGGCTGCGCAAGCGGTAGACTACGCTGAGCTTTCCCCCTGAAGCCGACCAACTAAATAGGAGAGCGCAACGATGCACGGACCTGGGTTCGAACGCCCCAGCAAAGAGACCATCGACATCCTCAACAAGGCCAGCACTGCCACTCTGCAAACTATCATGAAGCGCAAAGGGATCAGGAATATCTGGATGCCTCTCTACCCCATCGCCAAAGGAATGAAATGTGTGGGGCCCGCTCTTACCATTCGCAGTGTCCCTGGCCGCGACGACCTGCAACCAGTTGCCTACCAGCCCGGCACTCTCTTCCCCGGCCACCCTGACGATGCCATCGATGCCATTCAACCCGGAGACGTGGTCGTCCTAGACGGCAGGGGAGCCACCGATGAAGGACTTTTCGGCGACTTGCTCTCGCGCCGCATGCACGCGGCTGGGGCCGCGGGAACAGTGTCTGACATGTGCGTGCGCGATTCCAGCCGTATTCTGGAAGTGGGTATCCCCACCTTTTCCCGTGGCGTCGCTTCCCCCGGCGGCACCGTCTTCAATGTGGACTACAACGTCCCCATTGGCTGTGCCGGCGTCTTGGTCTGCCCGGGCGATATCATCTCCGCTGATGATGATGGAGTGGTGGTGATTCCCAAGGCGATGGTGCCGGAGATGGTGGAAGAGGTTCTTCTGCACGAGGACCGAGAAGATTTCATTCGCCTGAAGCTCGCTGAGGGAGAATCCTTGCACGGGCTGTACCCGATGGGGCCGGTGTGGGAGGAGAAGTTCCGCCAATGGCGTCAGGCGACCTTGGGACGATAGGAGACGAGCAAGCTATGGCAGATAAGAGAGACCTGGACGCCAAGAAACGGGCCCAGTTCGAGCGCTTGACCCGGTTCGGCGAGCACATGAAGCAACGCCTGAGCTGCGGAGAGACTCTGCCTCTCTGGCAGGTGGCCAACCATCCCGCCTATCCGGTGATCGTAGATATCTTGCGCCAGGATGGGCTGACCTCGGAGGATTTGGACAAGCCTTTGGTCGGCATCGCCAACAGCTACAACGAAGTGGCGTCTGCTCATTTGCATCTACGCACGCTGGCTGATGTGGCCAAGCAGGGCATTCGCGAGGCGGGAGCGGTGCCCATGGAGTTCGGCACTGGAGCCCCCTGTGACGCTTTCGGCAATGCGAATCCCGGCTATCGCTACATCCTGCCGATGCGCGAGAATATCGCCGACACCGTGGAGCTGATGGCACAGGCACATCACTTCGATGGCCTCCTGCTCATATCCAGTTGTGACAAGATCAACCCTGCTATGCTCATGGCGGCGGCGCGGGTCAATAGGCCGGCTGTCTTTCTGGGCGGTGGCATGGGGCATGGCATGTGCCCCAACGTCGGGCTGGGCACTGCTCTTACTATGCAGGTGCTGTCTGAAGCCCTAGGAATGGCTCTCTTCGGCGTCGGCACCACCTTTGCCAACTCCCCCGAGCACCGGCAGTTGGCGCAGCAGAGTGGGGCCGCCCTGATTAAGCTGGTTCGCCTCGGCCTCAAACCGTCGGACATTCTGACCAGGGAAGCCTTCGAGAACGCGATTCGGGTCAATATGGCTATCGGTGGCTCGATCAATAGCTTCATCCATATACCAGCCATCGCTCATGAACTGGGCATCACCATCACCGCCGAAGACTTCGACCGTATCAGCGATGAGACTCCGTACCTGGCAAGCATTCAGCCCAATGGTCCTTATGGGCTGGACGATCTGGCCGCGGTCGGGGGGATAGCCGCGGTGATGAAGGTTCTGGAGCCCTTGCTGCACACGAACGTGCTGCGTGTGAGCGGGCGGACGCTGAAGGAGGAGTTGGCAGAAGTCGAGGTGAACTGGGAAGCCCGCGTCCATCCGGATGTGCTGCGTCCCTTGACTAACCCTCTCTTGCCCACGGGCGGTCTGAACCTTCTGCATGGCAACATCGCCCCCGAAGGGGCAACTGTACGCACAGGTGGAGTACCACGCTCGATGTACCAGTTCGAAGGGCCTGCCAGAGTGTGGGATTCGGAGCTAGAGGCGCTGAACGACATCTCACAGCACAAGTACGAGGCCGGGGAAGTACTGGTCGTGCGCAACGAGGGCGTGGTCGGGGGGCCGGGAATGCCGGAGCAAGGCCCCATCGGCTGGACGCTGCAGGCGCACGGGATGTTCGAGAAGGTGTGGCTGGTGACGGATGGACGCTACTCTGGCAACAGCAGCGGCCCCTTGATCGGGATGGTGACTCCGGAAGCAGCGGTGGGTGGCCCCATCAATGCCGTCAGGAATGGCGACCGCATCCGCATCGATCTATATCAGAAACGCCTTGATGTACTGCTGAGCGACGAGACTATTCGCGCGCGACTGGCCGATTGGCGGGCTCCTGAGCCCCGCATCAAGACCGGTTACATGCAGCGCTACGTGAAGATGGTCGAACCAGCGCTGAAGGGTGCTGTCCTGCGTCGTCTCTGAGCAGAGCATGTCGCGGTGGAGGTGCAGCTTGGATGTGACTCTGACTTATGCCGGCCAGGACGTCGCGCTTGACCTGCGCGGCGGTGAGCTGGCGACTATGATTTCGTTGCCACCGGCCCCGGCTGCGTCGCTGGACTTGGCTTCCCTCATCGAGCGCGCCATCGAGAACCCGGTCGGTACCCCGCCCCTGGGGCGTTTGGCAGGACCAGGAAAACGGGTGGCCGTGCTCTTTGATGATGGCTCTCGCCCTACCCCAACCAGCCTTCTTTTCCCTCTGGTGGAGAAAGAACTGCTGAAATGCGGTGTCAGCTCCGATCACATCTACCCGGTGCACGCGCCGGGGCTACATCGTATGCCGGCAAGATACCTACAAGCGAAGGCTGGGGAGTTGCTCAAACACCCGAATCTGGTCATGCACGATGAGCACAAGAGCCGCACGGTTTTCCGAGGGGTGACGACTTACGGCAATCCCATCTTCGTCAACGATATCGTTGAGCGGGTAGACCTGGTCATGTCCATTGGCAATATCGTACCTCACATGGATGCCGGCTACGGTGGCGGGGGCAAGATCGTCCTGCCTGGGATTAGCGCCAAACCGACGGTGGAGCAGAATCATTCGTTCTTCACTTCTCCCACCTCGCGGATGCGCATTACCGATGGCAACCCAGCCCGCGAGGATATGGATCAGGCCGGGCGCCTTGCCGGCTTGGACTTCATAGTCAACACCATCACCGATCTGGGCGGGAGAATCGCTGACGTTGTCGCTGGCGATGCTATCGCTGCCCATCGCCAGGGGGTTGCCTGCAAAGAGGAAATCTGCGGCTATTGGTTGGATGAGCCGGTGGATATCGCCGTTGCCGCTGGCGATAACCCTTTCCTTATCGGGACGATGGGGATGATGATGCTCGCCGAGCTGGCAGTGCGCCCTGGTGGAAGCCTGATCCTGGCCTCGCCTTGCTCCGACGGCTGGTCTCCGCCCGACATGCTGGAAGTGGGTATGCATCCGCCGCTGGAGTATATGCGCCGTTCAATGGCGGAAATGGCCTGGATGGTAGCTAATCGAGGCGCTCCCGAAAACCGGCTCTCAGCCTGGATCTTCGATTACCGCCGCGTGATGGAAGAGAAGCACGTCTATCTAGTGAATCGGCGCTTCGATCGCTCTGACGTGGAGAGCTTCGGAATGCATTGGGCACCCGATATCCAGAGCGCTTTTGATGCTGCCCTGGAGTGCCACGGTGCGGGGGCCAAAGTGGCCATCTTCCCGAACGGCAGCCGGGTTATCCCCATCGTGCGCCGAGGCAGGGTACATCCCTCGCCATAGAGTACATCCATCACCATAATGTCTGCTTGCACCATAACGTCTGCTTGCAGATAGTGAGGAGTGATCAGGCCGCGTTGCAGGAGAGCCTTTCATTCATTCTTCAAGTGTGCTCTCATACCTTGGCACTGGTAACGGGGCTGGCCTTTGGCATTGGCTGGTCAGTTCGATGTGCCGGCCCTCACGCGAGGCGTCGTGAACGGCGTGCATAACATCGAGCACGTGGTAGGCTAACTCTCCGCTGGCGCGATGAGGGCGACCAGAGCGGATAGCGTAAGCCATCTCGGCCAGGCCGATGCCGCGGCTGTTCTTGGCGAAGCCGTGAGTCAATGGTACCTCGGTCCATTCCTTGTCACCTGCCTTGCGCAGGCGCACCGGCCCTCCGAAAGTGTTAGGGTCGGGCACGCTCAAGGTGCCCTCACTGCCGTACACTTCGATGCGCGGCAATTCCGCAGCCCAAACGTCGAAGCTGGTGATAATGGTGCCGATGGCGCCGTTAGCGAAGTCCAGCACGCTAGCCAGATGAGTGGGCGTGTTGACTGCTATCTTGTTCCCTTGCTTGGGTTGGCTGGTGATAGTGCGTTCGGGAAACGTGATCCGTGTAGAGCCCGTCAGGCGGCGAATAGGCCCGATCAGATTGACCAGCGCCGTCAGATAGTAGGGGCCCATATCGAACATCGGGCCTGCACCGGGCTGGTAGTAGAAATCGGGGTCAGGGTGCCAGCCTTCGGGGCCGTGGTTGGCGAAGAAAGCGGTGGCAGCTACTGGCTCGCCGATGGCGCCATCGTCGATCAACTTGCGGCAGGTCTGAATGCCGGCACCTAGAAAAGTGTCGGGCGCGCAGCCCACTCGCAGCCCCTTGCGGGTAGCCAGGCTCAGCATACGCTGGGCTTCCTCCCGATGGATAGCCAGCGGCTTCTCGTTGTAGACCGACTTACCAGCCTCCAGGGCGGCCATAGCCACCTGGTAGTGGGCGTTGGGGA
>Ga0123519_10005710_pt1 | contig 19757 bp, 18 predicted proteins | sample YelNatPaOPRAMG02_FD_87396 | JGI IMG/M metagenome (GOLD analysis project Ga0123519, IMG submission 87396) | Hot spring microbial communities from Yellowstone National Park - Yellowstone National Park OP-RAMG-02 (version 2) | ecosystem: Environmental > Aquatic > Thermal springs > Hot (42-90C) ...
GAGCTTCTCTCATATTATTAAAAATTCCCACCACAACTCTATAAATTCCAGGCGAAGGATGATAAATATAAAGCTGATTGCTTTCAATTTCCTCTATCTGATCAAGAAAAACTTGAGCATTTTTTTGAGTAGAAAAGCTTGATAGTTGGATTAAGTATCCGCTTGAAATTTCAACTTTTTCATAATTTGAATTATACAGACCAAACTCAGAAATACTTTTTGATTTTTCGGGTTCGTAAGGTTTTGTTCTGAATCTTAAATAGACTTCACTTTCATCGAGTTGTGCGACAGGCGTTTCATTTGGTACTTTACCAATATTCACTTCAGGTTGAGTTAGTGGCGGACTTACAATTTCAATTTTAACATAAATGGTTCCTGGTCCCAGCATTCCAAGTTGTCTTGCTGCAGCGTAAGATAAATCAATAAGTCGATTCTTTGCGAAAGGTCCACGATCGTTCACACGAACAATTACAGATTTTTGATTTGCAAGATTTGTGACTTTTAACCAGGTATTAAAAGGGAGATAAGGATGGGCGCAGGTGAGTTTGTTCATATCATAAACTTCACCACTGGAAGTGAGTTTACCGTGGAAGTCTTCAGAGTAGTAAGAAGCAAAGCCCTCCGTTTCATAAAGTGTTTGAGAAAAAATTTGATTTGAGAGAAAAAGAAAAACAAAAAGAGAATTTCTAAATCTCTTTTTCATAAATTCTGTATTTCTTGTAGAGTTCTCCTTGCATCATTAATGCAGCTCGATTCATCATTTCGTTATCTTCAAGAACCCAGCTTGCTTCACCTAAATAAATTCCTCTCTTTGCCGCACGATGAATTATTTCGTAATAGAAAACAGCATCAATTCCTTTCTTCTGATATTTTGGAATTATACCAAGTGTTAAAATTCGAGCCCAGGTGATTTTTTTCCTTTCTGTAAACAAACGAATAAATCCAAACGGGAATAATCTTCCATTTAGTTTTTTGAAGATTTGATTGTAATCCGGCATTGTTAAAGTAAATCCAACAACTTCACCATTGATTTCACCGAACATAACGAGTTCAGGATCGACAAGTAGCTTTAAATCTTTTGCCATAGCGTCAATTTCCTCGTCAGTCATAGGTACAAAGCCCCAGTTCGGTTCCCATGCTTTGTTGTAAACATACTTTACTTTTTTCAACTCATTATCAAGATCTTTCATATTAAGTGAGGTGAGTTTCAAATTGTAACGGCGTCGGACAACATCCTGGACTTCTTCAATCTTTTTCACTTTGATTATTTTATCATATTCTAATTTATATGCGTATAGATCTTTAATTTTTTTCAAACCGTAATTTTCACAAAGGTCGAGATAATAAGGAGGATTGTATGTCATCAGAAATCTTGGTGAATCATTAAAACCTTCAATCAGCATTCCGTATTCATCATTGCTGGAAGGATTTGCTGGTCCACGCATATGAGTTAAGCCTTTAGACTTTAACCACTTTGCTGCTGAGTCAAAAAGAGCGTTTGCTACTTCCTGGTCATTAATCGATTCAAAAAATCCAAAGAAACCAACTTTATCATTATGAACTTGATTGTGTAAATCATTTTTAATTGCAGCAATTCTTCCAACAATTTCTCCATTTCTGTAAGCAAGAAACATTTCCATTTCTGCGTGTTTATAGAAAGGATGATGTTCTCTATCAAGGATTTTTTTCCGGTCCATTATGAGGGGTGGAACCCAGTAAGGATCACCCTCATAAATTTTCCATTGCATCTTAATGAATTTCATTAAGTCTTTTTTGGTCTGAACTGGTTTAATTTCTACTGACATTTTTGCCTCCTGAAAATTTTAAATAACCCCAAGCTCTTTACCAATTTTTTTGAATGCATCAATTATGAAATCAAGATGTTCATCTTCGTGTGTTGCCATATAAGATGTTCTAAGCATTGCCATATTTGGTGGAACGCCTGGAGAAATAAATGCATTCACAAAAACACCAGCATCAAAAAGTTTACGCCAGAAAACAAAAGTCTTCATATCGTCACCAATAATAACTGGAACGATTGCTGATTGATTTTCAACTATTCTAAATCCTAAATCTTTAAGAGCTGATCTAACTTTTTGTGCATTATATTGAAGCTTTTGAATCCTTTCTGGCTCTTGTTCTAAAATGTCGAGTGCTGCAAGTGCTGCTGCAACTGAAGCTGGTGTTGGGCTTGCGCTAAAGATAAGTGCTGGTGCATGGTGTTTTAAGTAATTTATAACTTTACTTTCTGCAACAACAAAACCACCGAGCGAAGCAAATGTTTTACTGAATGTAGCCATTGTCATATCTATTTGATCCGATAGATTAAAATGACTTGCTGTACCTCTTCCACCTTCACCAATTACACCAATTGCATGGGCATCGTCAAGTAAAATACGGGCATTATATTTTTTTGCGAGTTCAACCATCTTAGGAACATTTGGTATTGTTCCCCAGGTACTGAAAATACCATCACTAACAATTAACTTTCCTGCTTCAAGTGGAATTCTTGATAATACTCTTTCAAGATCTTCCATATCATTGTGTTTGTATCGAAGGACTTCTACCATCATTGCTCTTGCAATCAAATTACCGGCAACAATGCTTGCATGATTTTCTTTATCGGAAATAATATAATCACCTTTTTGAGCAACGACAGGAATAACTCCTTGAGCTGTTTGGAAACCGGTACTGAAAAGCAAACAGTCTTCTTTTCCCATAAATTTGGCAAGGCGTTTCTCAAGTTCAATGTGTAAATCAAGTGTTCCGGTGAGGTATCGAGAACCAGAACAGCCAGTTCCATATTTTTTAATTGCATTAATGGCAGCTTCTTTGACTTTTGGGTGTGTTGTCAGTCCAAGATAATTGTTTGAACCTGCCATTATAATTTTTCTACCTTCTATTTGAACAACAGGACCTTCGTTTTCTTCAAGAGGTCTGAAGTAAGGATAATATCCCATTTGTTTGACTTCATCAGCACGTGTAAAGTTGTAACATTTATCGAATAAATCCACTTTTATGTCTCCTTAATAGTTCAACATATTTAAATTACTTTCAAATTTATGTAAATTCTACGAAAAATAATTTTGTAGATTAACAAATTCAATAAATGGAGTGAAAAAATGGATAAACAAATTCTTTCTTTAGTTACTGGAGCAAGTGGATTTGTTGGAAGTCATTTGGTTGATAAACTGTTAAGTATCAATCATAAAGTTAGAATTATTGCTCGAAAAGAGAGTAGACTGAAATGGATTGATGCTTCAAAGATTGAAGTTATTCCCTGTGATTATAATGATGTTGAATCACTCAGAAATGCAGTTAAAAATGTTGATTACATTTTTCATGTGGCTGGAGTAATAAAATCAAAAACTAAAGAGGGATATTACAAAGGTAATGTTGATGCAACAAGAAATTTGTTGCTCGCAGTTGAAAAAGAAAATCCTGATTTGAAAAGATTTCTTTTTGTAAGCAGTCAAGCAGCGGCAGGACCGAGTCCAAAAGGATTGGCAAAGACAGAAGATATGGAATGCAATCCAGTTACAACTTATGGCAAATCAAAATTGATGGCTGAGGCAGAAGTGAAGAAATTTACTGGTAAAATTCCTTTCACGATTGTTCGACCTTCAGCTGTATATGGCCCAAGGGATCCAGAAATTTTAATGTTCTTTCAAACATTGAAAAAAGGAATCCAGCCAATGGTTGGTTTTAAGGAAAAGTATGTTTCGCTTGTTCATGTTTTTGATTTGATAGATGGAATTTTACTTGCCGCTTTTTCTGATAAGTCTTTAGAGCAAACTTATTTTATTTCAAGTGAGAAAGGATACGGTTGGGAAGAAATTGGAAATATCTCTTCTAAAATTCTTGGTAAGAAGGTTGTTAAGATCAAAATTCCACATTTTGCCGTTTACACAGTTGCAGCGATTTCGCAATTCTTAAGTTATTTCAGCAAGGAAGCAACTATTCTGAATTTAGAAAAGGCGAAAGAAATGGTTCAAGAAAGCTGGGTATGTAGTGTTGAGAAAGCAAAAAAAGAATTAGGTTATAATCAAAAAGTTTCCCTCGAAGAAGGAATCAAAAATACCGTTAATTGGTACATCGAAAACAAGTGGTTATAGATCAATTATTCTTTGCGCCTTCAGCGACCCAGGTTCTAATGGCTTTGATTTGTTTCTGAGTGAGTGGTGGTCTACCAGGAGGAGGCATTGGATTTTGCGAACGACCTTCAACAGAAAGCACTAAAAGACTTGCATCAGGATTTCCGGGAAAGACAAAACTATAACCTGCCGTGGTGTTCTGATAACTCGTAAGGCTCAATCCACCAGCTTTTGTCTGATCATCATGACAACCAGCTGTTGCACATCTTGCATTGAAAATTGGTTGGATGTGTTTGCTGTAAGAAATATTGTTTTCAGGTATTTCTTCATCAGTTGGAACATTCAACTGATCATCACAGCCGATTAAGAATATTGCAAGCAAAAAAACCAAGAAGATAAATTGTTTATTCATAAAAGTTTCGTTTTTATTTCAATATTAATTCGAAGAACGATGTGAATCAATCTATGGTATTTACATCTCAAATAAAGAAATTTTGATCGGTACAAAATCTATTTATTTCAGTTTTAATCTGTACTTTAATTTTATTTGAAAGTATTCTTCAGATTTAAGTAACATAAATTCATTTAACCACAAAATTCTTAAAATCGCAACTCACTAATAAATTTTTATATTTGAAAAAAATTGGGAGAAAATGAATAGCTTTATTGTAAATACTTCAAATCTGGTTATCAACTGGATTAAGAAATATGCTTTTCTCTTAATCAAAATCTCTGTCGGAGTTGGACTTCTCACTTACCTTATACACAAAATTTCTTTCCGAACAATCATTGAATCATTAAATTCAGTAAATCTTTTTTATCTCTCGCTTGCATTTCTTCTTGCTGTATTGAACATTTACCTTCAATTTTATCGATGGAAGATACTTGTGAAGAATGAAATTTCATTTCAAGATGATAAGTCAATCTTAAAATCACTTTTGATTGGATTTAGTGCCGGGACATTTACTCCTGCTCGTGCTGGCGAATATTTTCTTAGAAAACTTACATTGAAAGACTTGAGTTTAAGCTCAGTAATCACTCTGACTTTTATTGACAAGATGATGCTTTTAATAAATGTTGTCTTTTGGGGTGCACTTGTAAGTTTTGGAATGATGATTTTTTATTACAATGTTGATGCTTATGTAACTGTATCTTTATTTATCATTTTCGCAACATTCTTCGCTGCTTTGTTTATGATAATGTATTCGAGAAGATTTTATAATGATCTGCGAGAATTGAAAAGTCGTTTCAACTTCAAATTATCTTTTCTGAAAAAATTATTAGAGCCTTTATCTGACCTGAATAATCAATTAATTTCAAAACTGATTTTAATAGCTTTTATGAATTATATAATTATCGTTTTGCAATTTTCGCTCATTGTTTTCAGTTTCAATTCAAATGCAAATTTTGAGTTATTGATCATTGCATCGATTATGGTTTACTTTACAAAGACATTGATTCCATCTGTCACGCTCGGGGAGATTGGAATTCGTGAAGGAGCGGCGATTTACTTTTTTGGATTGTTTGGTTGTAGTGAAGTTGCTGCTTTTAATAGCTCAATGCTTCTTTTTATTTTTAATTTGCTTTTACCTTCTGTCATTGGTTTGTATCTCCTGTTAAGATTGAAGAGGGTTTAATCAAATTGCGTGTGGCTGATTTTTTGATAAACACTCTTAAAACTTTATTTGGATTTTATTTTTTATTTCTGATTTTTCTTTTGGTAGGAATTTTCAGACTGAAGAAAAAATCAAATTCGAATAATCTGAAAGCGACTGTAATTGTTCCATTTCGAAATGAGGGTGAGAATTTAATTCGATGCATTTCTTCTCTTCTTCAGCAAGAATTTGATGAGAGTAGATTTGAAATAATTTTAGTTGATGATAACTCCACTGATAATTACTTGGATCTTATTAAAGATTTTCTCAAACTTCCAGAAATTAAGCTTATAAAACTCGAAGGTGCATCGGGGAAGAAAAGAGCTATTGAAGCAGGAATTAATTCGTCACAAAAAGAAATTATAGTTACAACAGATGCCGATTGCTTTCATTCAAAATTGTGGTTGAAAGCACTTGTCGAATCATTTGATGATAAGACAGGATTTGTTGCTGGAAAGGTTGTTTACTCAAACGCAAAAAATATTTTTGAGGAATTACAGGAAATTGAGTTTGCAAGTCTTGTTAGCATTGGTGCAGCATTTATTGGAAATAAAATTCCCTTACTTGCAAATGGTGCAAGTTGTGCTTACAGGAAGGAATTATTTTTTAGAGTTGGTGGATTTCACGATAATCTGAATCTCGTTTCAGGTGATGAGGAATTTTTGATGCAGAAAATTCACTTCGATACAGAATATGAAGTAAAGTTTTGTGCATTAGAACAAAGCGTTGCTTACACAGAACCAATTAGTGAAATTCAAAAATTTATTAATCAAAGGAAAAGATGGGTTTCAAAAGTTCCTTTTTATAGAAATAAATTATTACTTCCAGTTCTGGTGATGCTGTATTTGTTTTATTTGACAGGTTTGATTTCTTTGTTCGTTTCATTCTTCAATCAACAGGTGGCTTGTGCATTTATCAATATCTTTGTATTAAAAAGCTTAATTGATTTTGTTTTTATGTTAAGAGGATATTCATTACTTGAACTTTCTAAAAATATTTCAAACATCTTGAAGTTATTGATTTTATTTCCAGTAGCCGAAGTGTTTCATCTTTTTTATATTTCGATTGTCCCGATTTTGAGTCAATTAACTGGCTTTCAATGGAAAGGAAGGAGTTTTAAAAGATGAAATTCACTTATTTTATTGAGCCACCAAAAATTATTAGAAAGATTTTTTATCAATTAATCTGGGAAAATACTGAACCAAAAATTTGTCTAACTTTTGACGATGGACCTTTTCCAGAACCAACAGAGAAAATTCTTAAAACGCTTCAACAATACAAATCAAAAGCTTTATTTTTTATAACTGGTAAAAATGCAGTCAAAAATTTAAGTTTAGTTGATGAAATAACAGATGAAGGGCATTTCATTGCAAATCATTCTTATGAACATTCAAAGAAAATGATATGGATGAATAGATATGAAATACAAAATGAGTTACTGAACACAGAGATTTTACTTTTTGATAGAAAAAATTTTTTGAAACTATTTCGTCCACCTTATGGCAAGTTAGACTTTAGGATTTATAGAGAAGTTAAATTATTACGCTATCGAATTATGATGTGGTCACTTTTGACGGAAGATTATCTCGGGGATTTCGAAATTGTTAAAAAGAATCTGGATACACATCTAAGAGAAAATTCAATCATTGTATTTCACAACAATCCAAAATCTTCCAATATCATAGAAAAGTCACTTGATTATACTTTCAATTTAATTGAGAAGCGAGGGTATGAAGTTGGAAGCACTTTCAATTTTTGAGATTGTATTTTTAATTGCAGTTGCTTTTTACATTATTCAGCAAATTATTTTTTTGATTGGCTTCATAAAGAAATTAAAAACGAATTCAGATTTTGAACCAACCATTACAGTTATTGTTGCTGCAAGGAATGAAGAAAAAAATATCAGACAATGTCTTGAAGCGCTTGTGAATATTGATTATCCAAAAGAAAAACTCGAAATAATTATTGTTGACGATTTTTCCACAGATAAGACTGGCGAAATTGTTGATGAGTTTGCCGCAAAATATCATTTCATAAAAAAAGTGATTCCACATTTGAAAGTAATTCCAAAACCTGGAAAGACAAATGCAATCGTAAATGGGATTAAACAATCAACTGGTGAAATTATTTTTACAACAGATGCAGATTGTGTCGTTAAACCGAGCTGGATTAAAACCCAAATAAAATATTTCACTGATAATGTTGGAGTTGTGACTGGTTTCACTTTTCAGAGAGCTTATTCACAATTCACTGGAATGCAGAACCTTGATTGGGTTTACCTGCTTACAGTTGCTGCTGGAACAATAAATCTTGGATTGCCTTTGAGTTGCATTGGAAACAATATGGCTTATCGAAGAGATGCTTATGACTGGGTTGGTGGTTATGAAAACATTAAATTCAGTGTGACAGAAGATTTTGCTTTGCTTCACAAAATTCATAAACACACTCATTATAATGTTGTTTTTCCAGCTGAAGAAAGTGGCGTGAATTTGTCCGAACCTTGTCCTGATTGGAAAACTTTATACAGACAAAAACATCGATGGGGAGTTGGTGGACTTGATGCGCCTTTCATTGGATTTGTAATTATGTTCTGGGGATGGCTGAGTCATTTTCTAATTTTATTACAAATATTTTTTGGAAGTGTTTTTACTTTTTTTTTAACAGCAATTAAATTTTTGAGTGATGCACTTTTTCTCTTTGTTCCATTGCGAAAATTTAAGATGCTTAATCAATTCAAATATTTCTTTGCTTTTGAACTTTATTTTATTTTTTATGTGTTGCTTTTACCGCTTTTTGTTTTTCTGGATAAAAAAGTTATCTGGAAAGAAAGAGAATACAAAAATTGAATATGCTTTTACTTTGTAATTATTATGTGACTTATCGATGCAATGCAGATTGTGAGTTCTGTCATTTTGGTTTTTCAACAGAACTCAATCGAACACAATTTGCAAAAGAGGAAGATGTATTTAATAATCTTCCGCAACTCAGAGAACTTGGAGTTAAGTTTATTGACTTCACAGGTGGTGAACCGCTTCTTCATAAAAGTATTCATCTATTTGTTGAAGAAGCAAAAAAATTAAAGATGCAAACAAGCATCACAACAAATTGTCTGCTCTATCCGAAGTTTGCAGAAAAACTTGCTGGCAAAGTTAATCTCCTTCACTTTTCTTTAGATTCACCCGATGAGGAGGAACACAATCGAATTAGAAGAGTCAAATGCTTCAATTCAGTAATTGAATCAATAAAAATTGCGAAGTCACTTGGTGAATTTCCAGACATTCTCTTTACTGTGACCAATGATACTTACAAGAAACTTCCACAGATGTATGAACTCGCACGAAAGTATGATTTAGTTTTGATTGTAAATCCTGTTTTCAGTTATTTCGGAAATCCAGGACTTTCAATCGAAGCACTTGATTACATTGAAGACTTTTGTTCAGGTAAACCAGATGTTTACATTAATCCAAGTTTTATTGAGTTACGAAGAAGAGGAGGAAACGATCCAGAAAAACCATTATGCAAAGCTGTTTCGCGTGTGATTGTAATTTCTCCTTACAACGAAGTGATTTTACCTTGTTATCATTTTGGAAATAAAACAGTGAAGATTGATCGACCATTAAAAGAAATTCGAAATTCAGACATTGTGAAATATTATCAATCGATGGAAGGAAGGTTTGATTTTTGTAAAGGATGCACTGTGAACTGTTACTTTGAACCATCATTTGCATTTCCAACAAATTATTTTGGAATTAAAAGTGTTCCATCAAAATTTTATTATGGATTTCAAAAACTGATAAAACAAAAAATTCTTAAATTTGACAACAAATTTTTTGGAGTTCGAAAAACATAATGAAAGAAAAGTTTTTGTTTCTTGTTCTGATTTTTTCTGTCGAGGCTTATTCTCAGATTTATCTTTCAAACAGAATTTATTCAAAGACGATTTTATTTCCTGATTACAGAATTTTCCCTTCAAACTTTTCTGATCCAATGGAAGCAAAAACAGGAACTCAGTTTTTTCTTGATTCTAAAAGTCTGGAATTAAACATCGGTGCATCGAGGGATTTAATTCATCATCAATTTAACTGGACAAATACACTCGGATTCGGAGTTGAATTTTTTAATTGGTCATTACTTAATCGTGAGAAGCAATTTAGATTTCCTGTAAGAGCTGTGGATTATTTCTTTGGCGGTTATTTTGTCTTTTATCACAAAAGTAGAAAACTTGATTGGGCGAATCGATTCAGAGTAAGTCATATTTCAACTCATCTAGTGGATGGTTCTTTTGATAAAAGTCAGAACCAATGGATAAATAATCAACAACCATTTACTTACAGTCGTGAATTTGTTCAATGGACATCTGCTTTCGTCTACCGCAACATTAATCTTTATTTCGATGTGATTTACTTATTTCATTCAATTCCAGAGTGGAAGTACAATACAATTACTGGATTTGGAACAGAAGCAATCATAATTGGTTTTCCAGAATTGCACACAAAACTTTTCACTGGCTTTGATTTAAAATTTCAAAGACTACAAAGTGATAAGTTTGAAGCAAATAAAAATTTCTCTGCAGGATTTATCATCGGGAATGAAAATACTTCTCACTTAAGATTGGCTTATCAATATTACAATGGTTATAATATAAACGGGCAATTTTATTCTGAGAAATTTCAACAATCATTCATTAACCTTAGCATTGTGATTTAAAATGGAAGATTATTATCAAATAGAAGAAGAACAAACAAAAGCTAAAACATCATTTTTGTCAGGAAAGTATTCTTTTATTATCAATATTATTCTGTTCGTGATTACTTTCTTTACGACTACAATTGCAGGTGTAGCGTGGATTGCTGGCCCTGTTGCTGCATTCAATTTAAATAATTTCAAAATTGGACTTCCTTACTCAGTATCAATTCTATTTGTTCTTGGAGTTCATGAATTCGGGCATTACTTTGCTGCAAAATATCATAAAGTGAAAGCAACTCTACCTTACTTTATTCCATTCCCAGTCACTGATGTGTTTTTGAATTTTGGTACACTCGGTGCAGTGATAAAAACTAAATCAATTGTTCCAGACAAAAGATCAATGTTTGATATTGGAGTTGCAGGACCAATTGCGAGTTTCTTTGCTTCAGTCGGAATTTTAATCTATGGTTTTACTCATTTGCCTAAAGTTGAATACATTTTGAAAATTCATCCTGATTATTTTAGCCCGATTAAAAATCCTGATGTGCTTGAACTTAAATTTGGTTACAATCTGATTTATTTTATTCTAGAAAAACTTTTCACAAATCCTGTTGTAGATTTTGTCCCACCAATGTCTGAAATTTATCATTATCCATTTTTATGTGTTGGATGGTTTGGACTTTTCGTAACAGCAATGAATTTGATTCCAGTCGGTCAACTTGATGGCGGACACATTTCTTATGCATTATTTTCTACAAAAACTCATCGAAGAATTGCTGATTTAAGTTTTGTATTTCTTGTAATTCTTGGCATTGCTGGATTTGCATCGGAGTTTTTTCAAAACAATATTCCTTTTGGTTGGACTGGCTGGCTTTTCTGGGCTTTGATTTTGAAATATTTCGTTAAACTTTATCATCCTGAAGTTCCTTTTCCAGTTGAACTTGATTCGAGAAGAAGGATGATTGGGTATTTTGCAATTTTTATTTTCATTGTAAGTTTTATTCCAGTTCCTTTTTATATTAAATTGTCTTGAGAGAAAAATTATAAACAAAAAGCAAATGCAAATGAATAAAAAATCTGTTTTAAGTTTAATTGTGATTGCGGGAATTTCAATTTTCTTTTTTTCTGGTTGTGAGAAAGAATATTCTGAAGTTGTAGATCCAGTTCAGAATGTTCCACCAGTTGTAAGAAATCTTCAAGCACCTTCAGTATTAAATCTACATCCAACTGATACTTTGAAAGTCACGATTAGTATCGAAGCTTATGATCCTGATGGAAGAGAAGACATCAAAAGTGTCTTTTTCAATTCGTTTTTACCAGATGGAAGTCCATCGAGAAGTAATCCAATTTATCTTTATGATGATGGAAATCTTTTAGCAAATGGTGATTTGAATGCAAATGATGGAATTTATTCGAGGATAATAATTCTTCCACCAAATACACCAAAAGGAACATATCGATTTGATTTTCAAGCAATCGATAAGAAAAACGAAACAAGCAATATCATCTCACATAATTTAGTTGTCCAATGAAAAAGATAATTTTATTTGTTCTGCTGACAATAACTTCTCTTTATTCTCAAAACTTTCCAGAAAGTTATTTACTGGAAAATGAAATCCGACTAATTAAAGTTGCGACTGGTTCTCCAGTTCAGCTCGGCAATTCAATTACTGATATTGTTGTTGTTGGAGACACAGTAATTTTAGGCACCGGCAAAGGATTAAGCATAAGTTACGATAAAGGCGAAAGCTGGATAAATTTTTATGATCATCCCGATTTTGGGAAAGAGAGTATTTCAGCCGTTGCGTATAAAAACGGTTACATTTGGGTTGCAACTGCTCATTCAGTTCAGAAAGATGAACAGCTTCTTCCTGAAGGAAGTGGACTTAGATTCTCATCGGATGGGGGATTAACTTGGCATAAAGTTGATCAACCAGTTGATCACAAAGATTCAAATAAAGTTGTTTATGGAATTAATGTTTTGAATGCATTACCAATTACGACTACAATTAACAACATTACTTATGATATCGGACTGACGAGCAATGCAGTTTGGATTGCTTCGTTTGCTGGTGGACTTCGAAAATCAACTGATCTTGGAAAAACATGGGAGAGAGTTGTTCTTCCACCTGATAATATCGATACAATCAAACCAACCGAATTATATAATTTTGATCTTTCTCCTACAAGCGGAAATCTTGGATATCAAAGCAATTTAAATCACAGAGTCTTTTCAATTTATGTTCAAAATGATTCTACTATTTGGGTAGGAACTGCTGGCGGTATTAACAAAACAACCGATGGTGGAAAATCGTGGGTGAAGTTCAATAAGCAAAATCAAACCAATCATATCTCTGGAAATTTTGTTGTTGCCATTGGTGGAACTAAATATTTGGGTAATGATTATGTCTATGCTGCAACTTGGAAAGCTGAAGATCTAACCGAAGAATATGGAATTAGTATGACTTCAGATGGCGGTGCAAACTGGTCAATCTCAAACAAAGATGTTCGAATTCATAATTTTGGTTTTCTAAGTAAAATTGCCTACGCTGCTGGTTCAACTGGACTATTTCGAAGTGATGATTTTGGATCAAGTTGGATTAAAGCTCCAATAATTGTCGATTCACTCACAAAGCAAAGAATCTTAACTTCAACATTTTATTCAGTTGCAACACAGGGAAATACAATCTGGGTTGGTTCAAACGAAGGACTTGCAAAGACAACTGAAACTGGTTTTGCCTGGGCTGCATCTTGGAGAGTTTATCTTGCATTTGTTCCTGTTAAAAGTAAAGCTGAGACTTACGCATATCCAAATCCTTTTGACCCTGAAGCAGATGTTTTGAAGATCAAATACACTACAGATGGAAGAGATGAGAAGGTTACAATTAGAATTTATGACTTTGGAATGAATTTGGTTAAAACAATCATTCAAAATGCACCAAGAAGTGGAACAGTTGATCAAAGAATTCAACAAACTGAATTCTGGAATGGTAAAGATGAGTTCGGTAATGTTGTCAGTAATGGAGTTTATTTTTATTCCGTCCAGATTGGAAATAATGAACCAGTGTGGGGAAAAATTTTAGTTATTAGATAAGAATTATGAAAATCAAAAATTTAACTGGATTGAAAATGAAATTTAAACTCACTTTAGTTCTTCTCTTTTTAATTTCGATTGAGATTTTTGCTCAACCAAAGACTTCACAAATTTCTTCTTTGCCTGGTGCTTTTTCTCGAATGGGATTTGGTGCAAGAGGAATGGCAATGGGAAATGCAATGACTTCAAATATCGATGGATCTGTTAATGTGATTTATAATCCTGCATTGAATCCATTTGTTGATGACAATCTCATTCAGCTCGGTTTTACATTTTTATCACTTGATAGAAAATTAAATTTTGTTCAACTCAGCAAAAGCTTTACACAATACAAAAGAGATTTTGAAGGCAACAAGACTTCAGAGGTGCATTCAAAAGCAGGTGTAACTTTTGGTTTAATCAATTCTGGTGTCGATAACATTGACGGCAGAGACAATAGCGGTTTAAAGACAAAAACTTATTCTACATCTGAAAATTTATTTTTTCTTTCTGTTGGAATAAGTCCTTCAGATAAGTTAAGTTTTGGTGTAACAGCAAGATATTATTATTACTCATTGTATGATAAAATAAAATCAGATGCTGTTGGATTTGATTTTGGTATGATTTACAAATTAATGGATGAATTAACCTTGGGTTTATACATTGGTGATTTGAACTCAAAGTATCGATGGGATTCAACTCCAATTTATGGTGAAGAAGGAAACAATTTTTATGATTACTTTCCAGTGATTAAAAGAATTGGAACAAGTTATCATCTTCCAAAAAATTTTGGAACTGTAAATCTTGATTATGAATGGACAAGTTACGATACAAAAATTTTGAAAGCTGGAACTGAAATTTTTCTTGATGAACATTTGAAATTGCGTGCAGGCATTGATCGTTTTAATCTTGCCAATTCTGATATGATCCCAAAGATTTCTTTTGGGTTTGGAGTAAATCATATTTTGATGAATAAATATTTTGAATTCAATTATGCATTTGTAACAGAACCTTATGCACCGAGAGATATTCACACTATAAGTCTGGGAATTAAACTATGAAATTCAAGTTATCATTGATTTTAATTTTCTTTTCATTAAAACTTTTTGCACAGAATGCCGGCAGTACTGGTTATTCATTTTTGAAAATTGGAACAGGTGCAGCTGAAGTTGGTCAGGCTGAAGCAGTTACATCAAAATTTATCTCGCCATTCTCACTAAATTACAATCCAGCTTTAATCACACAGGCGAAATTTGAATCGATTGGACTTATGCATAATGAATGGATACAAGATTTGAGAAGTGAATTGCTTGCCGCCAATTCAGAATTATTTGGTGTTCCAATTTTTCTGATTGTGAATTCAACAAGCATTACTGACATCGAGATTAGAACTCGACCAGGTGAAGCTACCGGAAAATTTAGTGCCTATTATTTTTCCGGTGGAATTGGAACTGGTGTTGAAGTGATTAAAGATTTCTCAATTGGTTTTCAAGTCAAATATCTTTATGAAAATATTTATGTCGATGAATCTTATGGATTAGCTTTTGATTTTGGTTTCTTCAAAAAAAATTTAATTCAAGACTTTAATGCTGGGTTAAGTTTTAGAAACTTTGGTCAGGTAAATCAATTATCATCAGAAAGTACAGAACTTCCATCAGAAGTAAGATTTGGTTTAAGCTATTCTGGAAATCTTACATTTTATAAGTTCAATTTTTATCCATCACTTGATTTACAAAAATTTACCAGAAACGGAAATTTGAATCTTTTAGTTGGACTTGAAACAAACTATGATAATCTTCTTGCATTTCGAGTTGGTTACAATTCAATGAGAGACATTAATAATTTTTCATTTGGTCTCGGATTGAATTACAAATCATTTTCGTTTGATTATGCTTTCTTACCATTCTCGAACAATTTTGGCAATGCAAACTTAATGTCAATTTATGTAAAGCTATGATAAAATTAGTTGAGTATTTCAATTCAAAAATTTCTCCAGACGAATGGAATCAATTCGTTGAAAAATCTGATAATGGAACAATCTTTCATCGACTTGATTTTCTTTCATATCATCCACCAAAAAGATTTAAAGATAATTCGCTTGTCTTTTTCAAAGGTGAGAAAATCTTTGCTTTGTTCCCTGCAGTAGATATTGAACTAAATGGTGAAAGAATTCTCTATTCTCATCGAGGTGCCAGTTATGGTTCATTTGTTTATGAATCATCTTTGAACATAAAAGATGCATTTATATTAGTCGAACTTTTAATTGATTATGCACGCAAGAAAAAATTCGATAAAATTATTTTGACTCTTCCACCAATTATTTATTGCACAAAATTTTCTAATTACATTGACTTCGCACTTTACCGAAATGGATTTGAGTATCTAAAAAGAGAAGTCTCAAGTGTTGTCTCACTTGATTTTGAAGATGACAAATTACTCGAAACATACAGACCAGAAGCAAGGACAGCTCTTAAAAAATCTCTAAAGATGGGAGTTGAAATTGCTGAGACTGAAAGATTTCAGGAGTATTATGAAATTTTGAAAAAGAATTTGAAGATGAGACACAATGTAAATCCAACTCACACACTTGATGAACTTTTAAAACTCAAAAACATATTTCCGACTCGAATTAGATTGTTTGGTGCATTTGTAAAGTCAAAATTAATTGCTGGAGTTTGTAATTTTTCTGCCAATTCAAAAGTAGTTCTTGCTTTCTATATTTCTCACGATGAAGATTATCAGGAATATCGCCCAGTTAATTTACTTTTCTATGAAATAATGAGAAGATACAAATCGGAAGGCTTCAAGTTTTTAGATTTTGGGATCTTCACAGTCAATATGGAACCGAATTGGGGATTGGGGAGATTTAAGGAAAATTTTGGTGCACGAGGAATTTTTAGAGATACATTCCAACTTTCACTAAAATAATTATGCTGAAAATCTTACACATTGCCGTCGAAAATTTTGCGGGCGTTCCATATTCATTCGTTCAGATGCATCGTGCAATGGGTGATCAATCTCAACTGGTAACTTTTTATCGAACCATCCAGAATTTTCCAGAAGAACTAACTCTTGATTTTAAGATATATCGAAATCCAATTGCTAAAGCTTGGCGACAATTCAAAGTTATACAAAATGCATTGTCAGTCCAGAAGAAAGAAAAATCATATCCAATTTATTTCGAACCAAAAAATTTTATTGAATCACTTTACTTTGATTTAAGAGAAACATTTCGAAGCAAAAAAATTTACGAGTTCATTGAAAAACACAAATTGTATGAATACGATATTATTCATTACGATGGTGGAATGGATTTTTTCCACGATGCACGAATCGCAAAACAATGGAAAATCGATGGCGGTAAAAAAATCGTTTGCTGTTATTTCGGGAGTGATTTAAGAGCTCGTGGGTTGATGAAAGAACTCGATAGAATTTCAGATTTGAATCTTACGACTGAATTTGATCATCTACAAATGCATCCAGACATTCACTACATTTTTTATCCATACGAACCAGATGTTCCACCAAGAATTCCAAATGAGACAAATAGAGTTCGTATAGTTCATTCTCCAACAAACAGAAGATACAAAGGAACTGATTTAATTCTCAAAGTAATTGATGAAATTAAAAAAGAGAGAGACATTGAATTTATTCTGCTTGAAAATTTACCGAGAGAAAAAGTATTGAGTGTTAAAGCGACCTGCGATATTTGTATTGATCAGGTTGGTGGAAAATTTGGCGGAACAGGTTATGGTAAAAGTGGACTTGAAAGTTTGGCTATGGGAATTCCAACAATCACAAATATGACAGAAGAATATCAGTCGTTTCTCAAAGAAAATCCATTCGTTGTTGCCAATAATGCAAAAGAATTGAAAGAAAAATTGATTGAACTGATTGACAACAAAAATTTACGAGAAGAAATTGGTAAGAAATCAGTCGAGTGGTTGAAAAAATATCATTCTTATGAAAATGTGAACAAGAGACTTTTAGAACTATACAAAACACATGGCATCCTTTGAAAAACCTTCGAGTGTTTTTAAGCATACTTTCTTTTATTCAGCTGGAAATTTGTTAAGTCGTGGACTTAATTTTTTACTTCTGCCTTTTTATAGTCACTTCATCACCACAAATGATTTTGGAATTTATTCTGTAATTATTTCTGCTGTTACAATTCTTTCAACAGTAATTAATCTTGGATTTCCATCGATCTTCATCAAAAATCTATCAGAAGCCGAGACTGATGAAGAAAGAAAAAGAATCTTCTCAAACATTTTTCTTCTGATTTTATCAATCAGTGTGATTTCTTTTTTAATCGTTTTAATCTTCATCAAACCACTAAGTAAATTTTTAATTGGGAATGAAAATTATCAGTTAGAAGTTTTTCTTGGCTTCTTGTCTATTCTGATCTATAATTTTTCCTACTACACTGCTTCGATTTACATTACACAGGAGGCATCAAGGAAATATGTTTCAAAGACAGCAATCTCAGCAGTATTGAATTTTGTATTGAATTTAATTTTTATTGGATATCTTAGAACTGGAATTAATGGAATTTTCATTTCACAGATTTTGAGCTCAGTTGTTTTGATTTATTTGTCGAAGGATGGGCTTGAAAATTACTTTGAGTTTATGTTAGATAGAGCGCTTACGAAACAATTAACTATTCTTTCACTTCCTTTATTTTTCTCTGGATTGTTTTCAATTCTTGTAGAAGTGATTGACAGAATTTTTATTGTTAAGATACTGGATGAATCATCAGCTGGAATTTATTCTTTTGGTTATAGAATTGCTTTGATTTATAATCTTTTCATCCTCTCGTTCAAGTCATCATGGATTCCACATTTTATGAGATTAAAAAATCTTGATGAAGATGAACGGTCAAAACATATTGGTAGAATTTTCACAAAACTAATTTACATTTCTGCTTTGATTATTCTGATGATTTCTCTCTTCATTGATGAACTTTTTAAATTCAAGATTTTTGGTGTGAATATCATTTCAACTCAGTATCAAGCATCGTCTGAAATTATTTTAATTGTGATGCTTGGTTATTTTTTCAGTCTAATGATGACCTTCTACTCGCCAGCACCATACTTGACAAATCAGACTATTCATTTTCTGTTTGCGGATATGATTGCAGCATTGACAAATATTGGATTGAATTTCATTTTGATTAAAACTTATGGAATAATTGGTGCTGCTTATTCAACTTTGATTGCATTTTTCTTTGGATCAGTTTATTTATTTGTTTATAGTTCGAGGGTTGTGAAAGTAAAGTATGAAATTAAAAAATTAATACTAGTGTTTTTGATTTCCGTTATCATTTACTTAATCGGGAAAAATGTAAACAATCTCTTTACAGAACTAACTTTAATTGTCTTTTTAATTTTAGTAGGATTAAGACTTAATTTATTTGGTAAAAACTTTTTGAATGTAAATCAAAACAATAAATTTTGATTAAACTCATCTTTTACAATTCTTCTCTTAAAACTCTTAACAATTCTTCTTCACAAATCTTCCAGTTAAAAAATTTCTCAGAAGCTAATCGAGCATTTAAGCCATAATTAAAAATCTTTTCTGGATTGTTTATTAATTCAATCGTTTTGGAAACGATATCATTCAAATCAATTGGGTTGACTAACACACCACAATTCGCAATTTCAAAAATTTTCCTTATTGGTTCATAGTTCGATGCGATTATACATTTTCCAAGAGCCATATAATCGAAAATTTTTATCGGTAGAGATCGTTCATAAATTTTATTTGGTGGTCGAACATCAAGACAAATGTGAACTGGTTCAAGATATCTCGAAAAGTTTTCGTAAGATGTCCAATCATAATAATTAAATTTTATTCCGAGTGATTCAAATTTTTGTAAATATATTTTCTCCGCTGGACTTTCGAACCTTCCTGCTAAAATAAAACCGAATTTGTAATCAGGAAGTTTTTTATTCAATTCACTGATCAATCTATAAAAAATTTCCAGTCCACGACTGACAGAGATGACCCCAGCATATCCGAAAATAATTTCTTTGTTCTCGACTTTCCTTGTCGATTGATTGTAATAATCAAGAACAGGATAATATGAAATGATTGAAAACTTTTTTTTTGGAGAGTACTTTCTGTATCGATTGACCTTTGTTTCTTCTCCAATGAAAAGATAATTGGAAAAGTTTGTCGCAAGAAAATTAATTATATGTCCACCAATAAAAAGCAAAATTCTTTTCAGTCCTTTTCTCTTCAAGAAAA
>Ga0123519_10005713_pt1 | contig 19749 bp, 16 predicted proteins | sample YelNatPaOPRAMG02_FD_87396 | JGI IMG/M metagenome (GOLD analysis project Ga0123519, IMG submission 87396) | Hot spring microbial communities from Yellowstone National Park - Yellowstone National Park OP-RAMG-02 (version 2) | ecosystem: Environmental > Aquatic > Thermal springs > Hot (42-90C) ...
CTTTCATTAACCCTTCGACATCTCCTTTCATTTGACTGGTAAGCTTGGTAATATGCTGCAATCCTCAGCTTTACATCTGCTGCTTCACCTCCTTTCGTCTGAACTGACCGGCCGAGCTTATTCATGTCCGCAGTTCGTAAGGCTCCCGTTCAGCTCAGCGCAGAACATGCTACCGTTGAGATCAAAACGGAGAATGCGTGCGAGAAAACTTCGCAGCAACTGCACAAGATACTTCCTGTGGCAACTTTTAACAAGCAGCGTAAACGATTGCGCCAAGTCGATGCCGCAGACCTGCCATTATGCCTACCACTTCTATCTTTACATCAGCTTCTACCTCTATGATTTTCGAGAAGGTATAGTGAACGACTGCCCGGAGTACACAACACAATTTGCCAACAAAGAATATTAATTCTCTTGCATGGCGGCTATGACGAAACCTATTGACTCATCTGTCAATATTCAGTCTTGGATACTGCAACCGTCTGAGTTCCTTAATTCAGGATTGCTTCAGGTTTGGAAGGTCAACAACTGAACAAGTGCGAAGGTCAAAGTGTTGAATCATCTGTAAACTTAGACCGGCAATAAGAGGAAACGAGGTTGCAATGAAAAACAAAAACAAGCACGGCAATCGGAGCAATCAAGCAAGGCTGGAAGGCGTAGCATCCGCGCAGATACTTAGAGACGACTTCGCAGCACTGGACGCTAAGACTGTTCTGAGATGTACTTATGATGTCGAGCAGCTATTGCTGATGCAGTCAGTGGAAGGCCATGCTCACGCGGGACACGGCCTGTTCTACGGCAAGAGGTATCCGAATACTACAATCGACGACATCGCAAGGGCACTTAGACTGGATCCGGCTATGGTCAAAGCCGATAGGCAGGATCTTATAGACGAAATCGTCGACTTCGTAGAACGGGTAATCTCTGGCGAAAAGATTACGGCAGTGTCCAACGCCGAGGGTGAGCCGCTTTTGAGGTGCGGCACGTTGAGACACCTCGATATCGACCCACACGGTGTTCTGCAAGGACTGTACCTGGGCGGACTGAGAGACGACGCCGAAATTCGTAAGCTGGCCAACCGCCGTTACGGCATTGAAATGGGCTATGGAGAGTGCCGGCTGGTAAATCAACGAGTGCTTCATCAACTTGGCTTGGACGGATATGAGCTTTCCCAACGAGGCCACGAAGACGAGATTGAAGAGTTTGAGAGGGCTGGCCTTTTTGCTGAAGACGGCGACCCAGATGTGGCATTCATGTATGTAAGATACAGAGAAGGACCGGGCGCATCGGATGATGCCGCAATAGTCATGGCCGGTAAAATGTTGGGCTTCTCTGCTGCTGTTGGATGTTTCCTTGCCGATGCTGTGGATACTCTGGAGAAATACGTTCCCAAATACAGCGACCAAGACTCAGACATAAGCGCCTACATCGCAGACAACTACGCGAATCTGGACGTGACGAGGGACGATGCCGTTGATCTTGCATATCTTTGCGCGATACCTGAGAATATGGTTGGCAGGCTCCCAGATTGCAGCCTGAGACATTTTCTTGAGGTCGATCGCAAGCACGATCAGTGCGCTCTGGAAAGTCACCTTGCGTATCTCGCAGGCCGGCCATACACGCGTATGGAGTTGGACCACGGTGAGTGTGATAACGTAGAGTTTTACCGATACATAGAGGAAAGATTTGCAGCATTCAAGGCTGCTAAGCACCCGTCCGTTGGCTGAACCAAAATAATATATAGACGTGTTTCAATCTCAGCAAAGGGCGGTTTTTGGCTTATACGGACTGCCGGTGATATAATGCGGACATGTAACGCATGAGTTTTAACTTGGAGGACACCGAATGCGCGTTGCAATTACCACTACACTTATTATTCTAGCTATGCTGACTTCGGGTTGCGGTGGAGGCGGAGGAGGTGGGACGGCATTACCACCAGGCACATTGGCTCAGTCTGCCGATGGCAAAGTCGCAATTCTTGGCAGTCCTAGTGCCGTTCCCGCGGGAGTCACGTTGTCGGTTCAATCAAAACAAGCAACACAGCTTTCTCCCTCTCCCAGCGGTGCCGCTTTTGTAGCCGGCGCATTAGTATCGCCTGCGAATACAGTGTTTAATCAGCCGGTAACGATAAAATTCACGTTATCCAGTCCGCTTGCTGCCGGAGAAGATGTGGATTTGTTCCATATCGTTTCAGGTAATTGGTTGCAAGTGACTGGCACAGTTGTAAATGTAGCCTCAGATAGGTTATCCGTATCCGTGCAGATAAATAGAGTCAGTGCTGACGGCCAATTTGCTCTGCTGAAGATATAGACAATGCAACGTGGGCGCCTTCGAGGTAAGTTCCGAAAGGCGCCCACGAACGGCGTTACTTTGGGGACGGGGTTAAAACTCAATATGCCCTGCGGCGCACAACTACTCCAAACGCACCCACAAGCCCAGTCAAGACTGCCAGAATGCCACTTGGCTCTGGAATGTAGCTGTAAGTGATCTTCACTCGCGCAGGCGCATCTGCTTTGTAGTATGCGGCCATGCTCCCCCCGGTGCTTGTGGGAACCCAATAGTTTCTCAAAGCGCTTACTTCGAAGTTCACAGACCCGCTTCCAACGTAGTCTGCGAAATCTGCCGTCGGCACCGAGTATGTTATCCATGTCGGCGAATCATACAGGTAGTGTTGGATTTTGGTGCCTGAAGTGCCAGCCCAGTCCAGATTATCGTCATGGGCAGGCATATTCTCGAATACATGTGCACGCTGATAAGTCTTGCTGACAAGCGTAGTGGTTCCCTTTTTAACCTGAGTCGTAATGCTCAGATCCACTGAGAGATCCGACGGCACTTGCGCTAAGTTCTCGACCCCAATTTCACAGTCCATAGACGTCTCGAGCGCGATTTCGATGCCTGTGAGCAAGCTTATATCGCCTCCGAACTGCGGCAGCGAAATCACCTCGACCCAGTTAACGCGCGATCCGAGCGTGCGTACCCAGTCATATTCCTGAGTAGCAGCACTCGCCCCAACAGCGAAGCATAGCTGAAGTGCCGCCAGGACACAAATAATTGTTGCTATCTTCGACTTCCTCACCTTACATACCTCCAATCCCCCTTAACAACCCGATACGCTGCACATGCCGTGCCAAACCATTCACCCTCCGGCAACTGCAACCGATTTTTCGAGGGCTTGCCAGGGTTTGCGGACTAAGGCGCGCTCAGTTTTCACCGATTAGAGCTCTGCAATAATCGTGCCAACCGGCTCAGGTTGAGACTAAAAAACAAGAAATTGGGGATTTTCTTGCGTTTTTGAGGAGCGAGTGCTATTTGCTAAGCAGCTCGTCTGAGGATTTCTCGTGCAGCGATTACGCCTGATGCGGAAGATTGCATCAGTCCGCGAGTTACCCCCGCGCCGTCGCCTATTGCAAACAGGTTGCCTATAGCGGTTTCCAGCTTGTCAGAAAGCTGGAGACGTGAGGAATAGAACTTCACTTCTACACCATAAAGTAACGTATGCCGACTTGCAACCCCTGGTGCAATCTGGTCCATAGCGTGGAGCATTTCGAGAATGCTGGAGAGATGTCTATACGGCAACACAAAGCTGAGATCGCCGGGAACCGCATCGGACAAGGTGGGAGTGATTAACCCACGCTCAATTCTGGCAGCGGTGGAACGGCGACCAGACTCGAGATCACCCAATCTCTGGACAATAACGCCTTCCGAGATTAGATTTGCCAGGCTAGCAACATATCGGCCGTAGGTGATCGGCTCGTGGAATGGCTCCGTGAAAGAAACCGACACCAAAAGCGCAAAATTGGTGTTGCGAGTTTTCTTTCGCGCGTAGCTGTGGCCGTTGACGCTCACTACGCCATCATGCCGCTCAATAACGACCTCGCCGTTGGGACAGACGCAGAACGACCGCACTTTGTCGTCGAACGATCGGGAATAGTAAACCAGCTTAGGTTCATAGACTACGTCTGTCAGCGGCTGCATAACTGCTGCGGGCACCTCCACGCGCACGCCGATATCGACAGGATTAGTCACCATTTTAAGGTTCAACAGTTCGGCTTCGCGTGCAAGCCAATCGGCTCCACTACGGCCCGGCGCGACAATTACGTAATCGGCTTCGATGATCTCACCGGTATCGGTTTGCACACCAGTAACCTTGCCGTCTTTGGTTAGAATGTGTTCGACCGTGGTGTTCATCCGGACATCAATTCGCTCACGAAGAGCATCGCGCATGCGCATAAGCACTATCGGACACATCTCCGTGCCAAGATGTCTGACTTCCGACAGCACAAGTTTGAGTCCCGCAAGCTGGGCCTTGTGTTCTATGGCCAGCACTTCGTCAGAGTCCGCTCCGTACACTTTCAACGGCCCGCTATATTCGAGCCACATTCTATCCACTTGCAGCAAGAGCTTGCGCACATCCGCTTCTGGTAAGAGGTTTGCAAGCTGCCCACCTACCTCTGGCGACAGGGTCAACTTGCCATCGGAAAAAGCCCCTGCGCCGCCCCATCCCGACAGCAGGCTAGTCTTCCGGTCTCGTTGGTCAATATCGGGACCTTTATCGATTAAGCAAACGCTCGGCCCTTTCGCCTTGGCAAGCTCAAGCGCTGCGAATATTCCAGCCGGTCCCGCACCAACTATGACAACATCGTATCGCATAGCCCAAACATCTTCTCGTCACACCGAATCGGACGTAACAGTCTCCTGATATCTATTTCCCTTCGACCTTTCTCTTTATCGCCGTCAGCATGTTGTCCACATTCTCTTTCATCTTCTTGGCGATGATACCCTTAATCAGCGCTCCAACTAGCGGAACATCGTATTCGACTTCGATCTCAGAATCGAACCGCGTCTTTCCACCCAGGTCTATGAACTTCCAGAAGCCGGAGTATTTAGAATAGTCGCCTTTCACCAGAGAGAATGTGCACGTGTGGGCTTCATCGTCCCACACATCCTTTTCGGTCCATTTAACCGTTGTCTTGAATTCCTTAACGATTCCCACCCACTCGCTGACAACCACTTGGCCGTCTTCGCTCTTCTCAACCACTTTAACGCTCTTCAAATCCGGCATGAATTCAGGAAACGACTCGATATCCTTAGCAAGCGCATAGACTTTTTCAATAGGTCCATCTATCTCAATGGTGCTTTTAATTACGGGCAATTGGAACCTCCTAAAAAGACCCGGGGCTATTGCACTCCGGGTCCCTCGTTATCTATATGAATCCGACGTGCGGTTATTTGGACCAAGTTCCCAATCTGCGTTTCAGCTCTTGCTGCTCTTCCACAAATTCCTCGGGCAGCTCATAGCCAAATTGGTCAAAGAACTTCTGCATTCCTTCTAGCTCGTCTACCCAATCGTCGTGACGCACTTCAAGACATTTCTGCACAGCTTCGTCAGAAATGTCGAGTCCTTCCAAATTGAGCGCATCCTTCGTTGGCACATAGCCAATGGGAGTTTCCACTGCTTCCGCCGTGCCCTTACATCGGCGAATAATCCAGTCCAGCGCTCGCAAGTTCTCTCCATATCCGGGCCACAGGAAGTTACCGTCTTCGTCCTTACGGAACCAGTTTACGTGGAATATCTTCGGCGGATTCGGAACCCACTTAGGAACATCCAGCCAGTGTCGGAAATACCGGGCCATATTATAGCCGCAGAACGGAAGCATAGCCATCGGGTCACGCCTAACAACGCCTACCGCGCCGCTTTGTGCAGCAGTGGTCTCGCTTGCCATGGTTGCGCCTACGAACACTCCATGTTGCCAGTTGAACGCTTCATACACAAGCGGAGCAACTCGTGCACGCCTTCCTCCAAACAGGAAAGCCGATATCGGCACGCCCTGAGGGTCTTCCCAATGGGGCGATATTACCGGACACTGTCGAGCAGGTGCAGTGAACCTCGCATTAGGATTTGCTCCGGGCTCACCGGATTGCGGTGTCCAAGGTTCACCCTTCCAATCAATGCCTTCTGCCGGCGGGTCTACGCCCATTCCTTCCCACCAAACCGTATTTTCTGGTGTTAACAGGACGTTCGTGTAGATAGTGTTGCGCTTGATAGTCTCCATCGCGTTCGGATTGGTCTTGTAGTTGGTACCGGGGGCAACTCCGAAGAATCCAGCCTCCGGGTTAACTGCCCACAGTCGACCATCGGGACCGAGTCGCAACCACGCGATATCGTCACCTACTGTAAATACCTTGTAACCCTTCATAGACTCCGGCGGAATCAGCATTGCCAAGTTAGTTTTCCCACACGCCGACGGAAACGCTCCGGCAACGTATGTAATATCACCGTCCGGACTTTGAATGCCCATAATGAGCATGTGTTCTGCCAACCAGCCTTCCAGCAACCCAAGATAGCTGGCAATGCGGAGGGAAAGACATTTTTTGCCCAGGAGCACGTTGCCTCCGTAACCGGACCCGTAGCTCCAGATCGTGTTGTCCTCCGGAAAGTGAAGTATGAACCGGCGCTCTATATCCAGCTCACCTTTGCTGTGGAGACATTTAGTAAACTCACGGTCCGTGCCAAGCTCGTCGATGGCAACCTGTCCCATCCGCGTCATTATGCGCATATTCAGGACCACATACTTGCTGTCCGTAAGCTCAATGCCGATCTTCGTGAAGGGCGAACCCGCCACGCCCATCAAGAAGGGAACAACATACATCGTGCGTCCACGCATAGAGCCGTCGAACATTGCACCCACTTTAGAATAAGCTTCTTTCGGGTCCATCCAGTTGTTAGTGGGACCTGCATCTGCTTGAGTCCTGCTGCAAATAAACGTGAGATGCTCTGTACGCGCAACGTCATTCCGGGCGGTGCGATGTAGCACACATCCAGGGAGCTTTTCTTGATCGAGAAGATGCAGCTCTCCTTCGTTGATTGCTTCCTGCTGAAGCCGCTCTTTTTCCTCTTCGGAACCATCACACCATACCACACGGTCAGGCTTGCAAAGAGCGGCCATTTCTTCAACCCATTCGATTGCTTGCTTGTGCCGAATCATAGCCAATACCCCTTCTTGCTCGGCAGCGGCAAAAGGCAAAAAAGCCGAAGACCATCGCTTGAGTGCGCATGGCTTTCGGCCTCTCTCTCGGGTGTTGAAGGTTGAGCACTACAGGTTAGAACAAAACCGCAGCCGCAATCGCAACTTGCGACATCTTTCCAACCTGCAACTTAAAAACCTGCAACTAGCTAAGCTATCTGTTAGAGAGTCCCTAATCGCCGCGCCAGGCAACCCGTAGGTCGCCGTTTTAGTGATTTAGGACTGGATAGATTGTATGCCAAGCTGATGAAGAAAGTCAAGGCTACTGGAATCGTCGGTATGTAGCTAGATCGAGGATTTTTTCATCCTCATCCAATCGACGTTCTCTAAACCGTTGAGTTATCCACAAGGTTGCCTATGGATAACTCTATTCTTCCTCCAAAGGCGCGTGCTCGCAGAGCGACTCCCACTCGTCTTCATCAGTGTAAATGAACCTGTCTTGCTCTTTCTGATAAGCGGGTTGGCCAGTTTTGACAGCTTTGTCAGTGTTTCCGAACATCGCAAAAGAGCAACGCACTTCTTCGCCAATTTAACACTCTATGCCAGGCTATTGCTTGCAAGACTTACAGCCACTCGCTGACCCAGTTTCGCTTGCAGCATGCTCTTGTATTGTGCTACAATTTGAACGGAGAGTGAACAGAGGGCCTTTCGCGGGGGTGCGAAGGCTTTTTTGTTTACAACAATAGACCCGCAATCCGCCAACGGAGCCGTATATGTTCGACACGCTTAGGGCCGACTGGAAAGCCGTATTTCGCAACGATCCTGCCGCACGATCGTGGTTGGAGGTCCTTACCTACGCCGGACTGCACGCTATTATATGGCATCGGGTTGCACATTTCTTGTGGCGTCATGGATTGAAATTTCCGGCGCGGCTCATTTCCCAAATTAACCGCTTCATGACGGGTATAGAAATCCATCCAGGCGCAAAGATCGGGAAGGGGTTCTTCATCGACCACGGGATGGGTGTAGTAATCGGTGAGACGGCAGAGATCGGCGAGAACTGCCTTCTCTATCACGGCGTCACGCTGGGAGGAGTTAGCCTGGAAAAGAAAAAACGCCATCCCACGTTGGGAAACAATGTAGTTGTCGGAGCTGGCGCCAAGGTGTTGGGGGCAATCACTCTGGGAGACAATGTACAAGTCGGAGCAAACGCGGTAGTGCTGAAAGATGTTCCGCCAAACTCCGTAGTAGTAGGCATTCCTGGCCGGGTCGTGGTACAGGACGGCCGACGAGTCGAACAAACGCCTCCACTAACACACGGTCGAGATTTGGACCCAGAAGGCGAGATGATACGTTGCATGCTTCGCAAGATCGAAGAGCTGGAAAAAAGACTTCAAAAGGTAGAGAAGGATGACCGGGATGGCTCTGCGATTCTATAACACTCTCACGCGTCGCAAGGAAGAGTTTGAGCCTTTAGAGCCGCCTAAAGTGCGGATGTATAGCTGCGGCCCTACGGTGTATAACTACGCCCATATCGGCAACTTGCGCACCTATATCTTCGCTGACACCCTCCGTCGCACGCTTGAATACTTCGGCTACGACGTCCCGCAGGTTATGAACGTAACCGATGTAGGACACCTAACATCGGACGAAGATATCGGCGAGGATAAAGTAGAGGTCCAGGCTCGCAAGACGGGCATGAGCGTCTGGGATATCGCTCGCTACTATGAAGAAGTGTTCTTCAACGACCTCGATGCTCTCAACATTAAGCGACCTGCCGTTGTATGCCGGGCCACTGAACACATTTCCGACATGATCGAGCTTATCAAACGCATAATTGCAAACGGTCATGCCTATGAAACCGCCCAGGCTGTCTATTTCGACGTAACCACTTTTCCGAATTACACGCAACTCTCTAGGCAGCCACTGGATGAGAAAATCATTGCGGCCAGAAGCGAGGTCCAGGAAGACCCTGAGAAGCGACATCCGGCCGATTTCGCACTTTGGTTTAAAGCCGTAGGCCGTTTCAAGAATCATATCATGCGTTGGGATTCGCCGTGGGGTGTCGGCTTCCCCGGCTGGCACATCGAGTGCTCCGCAATGGCAATGAAATATCTTGGCGAAACACTTGATATACACACCGGCGGCGAAGACCATATTTGGGTTCATCACCCTAACGAGATCGCGCAAAGCGAATCTGCCACAGGCAAGCAGTTCGTTCGATTCTGGATGCACGGAGCGTTCCTGGTTGTTGGAAGGTCCGAGAAGCCGGGCGAGGAACGTCGGATGGGCAAATCGGAAGGCAACTTCATCCGCCTTCAGACGCTAATAGATAACGGGTTCGACCCCTTAGCCTATCGTTACATGTGCTTCTCGGCCCACTATCGAACCAAGCTGACTTTCACGTGGGAATCGCTGGAAGGTGCGTCATCAGGCTACAAAGGATTGAAGGACTTCGTAACCAGAGCGAAGCAAATCGGAGGCAACAAGCCGCCGTGGGTCGATGAATATAGGGAAAAATTTAGAGCAGCAATTGCCGATGATCTTAACATGCCACAAGCAATGGCAGCGGTTCAGGAATTAATGCGCGAGGCCGAGCGGCGCGGCGAATACGGAGTGCTCGATACACTCTACGACTTCGACCGTGTGCTCGGACTCAAGCTCAGAGAAACGGCTGAAGAGGCCGAATTGTTGGAAGAAGAGATTAAGTCCCTTATCGCCGAGCGAACGGAAGCTCGTGCTCGCAAAGACTGGGCGCGAGCCGACGAGATCAGAAACCAATTGGCAGAGAAGGGAATTCTGCTCGAAGATACGCCTACGGGAACTCTGTGGCGAAGAGCCGAGTAAGTAAATAAACCAAAGGGCACTTGGGTTGAGGATAACAGCGCTTCGCATAATCGTTGCTCTGGTTGCAGTTACAGCAGTTGCGTTTGCTGCCCTAATGATAGCGCTGTGGTCGTTCTCGCGCAGTGATCGGCTGTGTAGAGACGTCACAATATCGGGTATCAGCGTAGGCGGCATGACTAGAAGCGAAGCCGCACAGGTAGTCGAGCGATGGGCACGCAAGCGGGAAAACCAAGCGATTACTCTGACTGCGCTTGACGCCAGGTGGAAGGGAACTCTAAAGGACCTGGGAATTTGTGCCGACGTGCGCGGAGCTGTTGACAGCGCTTACCTGGTAGGGCGAACGGGCAACTTGTTCGAACGGATGCTCTGTGTTTTCACGCCGAGAGGACAAGGCAAACACATTAAAGCGAAGTTCACCATTCGCGGCGATGGAGCCGATAAAGCTATTGCAGAGTTGGCTGCCAAAGTAGACAAGCCGCACAGAAATGCAAAGCTGATTGTTGTCAACGGACGCCTGCATACCAAACCAGAAGGCTACGGAATCAAACTGAACCGCAAAGAGGCGCTAAAGACAATCGCGCGGATCGTAGCAACGGATGCTGCAGTTGTGCCACTACCCGTTGAAGCTGACAAACCGGATGTCACCGCACACGACGCCGCAACAATCGACACTCTTCTCGCGCGATATACTACACTCTTCAACCCAGCAAAGAGAGATCGAACACACAACCTCAGGTTAGCGGCCCAATCGATCAGCGGGACAATTCTCAAACCGGGTCAAGAGTTTTCGGCAAATGAGATCATCGGCCCCAGGGAAGAAAGCAGAGGATACCGGAAAGCGATTATTTTCGTGCGAGGTCGAATGGAGGAAGGACTTGGCGGAGGAACGTGCCAGGTATCCAGCACTCTCTATAATGCTGTGCTTCTTGCTGGTCTGAAAGTGCTCGAAAGAAACCATCACTCGCGCACGGTGCCCTATGTCCCTCCGGGATTGGACGCAACTGTGGCCTACGGGCTGGTTGATTTTCGGTTTCAAAACACTAACTCCGCTCCCATCGGGATCATCTCGACCGTCAAAGGCAACAGATTAACCGTAGACATCTATGGGTCTGCCGAAGACAAGAAGAACATCAGGATATTCACCACTGTGACAAAGCGCATACCGGCCGGTGTAAAGACTGTGCGGGACCCTTCTCTACCGCCAGGCGCAAGAAAGCTTCTTGAACCGGCATCGCCGGGAGTAAGCGTGACCGTCTACAGAATCATCACAGCTCCCGACGGCACAACACGAAAGGAAGTTGTCTCCAAAGATCGCTATTTGCCCCAGAACGCTGTAGTAGCGGTCGGCCCACCTATTCGCACGGCACAAGCTCAGTAGCAATATTATGAGGGCCGGATTTCCTCGCATCCGGCCCGTTTTTGTATACAGCATTTTGTGATATTAACGCCGCATCAGCACGCTATCCGTGCTTTGCCTCGAACTCCTTCATAAACGCCACGAGAGCATCAACAGCCTCTTGCGTCACGGCGTTGTAGATGCTCGCACGCAAGCCGCCGACCGAACGATGACCCTTCAGCCCCACCATACCTGCTTTCTTCGCTTCGCTCACGAAGAGCTCTTCGAGTTCCTCGCTCGGCAGACGCCACACCACGTTCATTATAGAACGGCTCTCTTTATCTGCCGGCGTTCGCCAAAAGTCGCTGGAATCGAGCAAATTATATAGCGTGGCGGCCTTCTGCTCATTTATCTTTTGCATGGCCTCGATACCGCCGAGCGATTCGAGCCATTCAGTCACGAGCTTCAGGATGTAAACCGCCCAGGTGTTCGGCGTATTATAGAGGCTTTTTTCCTCAGCATGAGTAGAGTATCGCAGAAATACAGGCACATCCTCCGGGCAGCGATCCAACAGATCCTTGCGGATGATAACCAGCGCTAGACCAGACGGACCGAGATTCTTCTGCGCGCCGGCATAGATCATACCGAACTGGCTAACGTCGATCACACGCGACATAATCTCGCTGGACATGTCGGCAACAAGCGGGGCCTCCGTTTTCGGGAAGACCGGGAATCGAATCCCGCCAATGGTCTCGTTGGAGCAAATATGAACGTATTCTGCACCGGGCGTAAAGTTAAGTTCGGACGGTTTAGGCGCGCGCATGTAGTTCTCTTCTTTACCGCTCCAGATAACGTTGACTGCGCCGGTAATCTTTGCCTCTTTAAGAGCCTTTGAAGCCCAACTACCGGTATCAACATAGTCGGCGCTCTTGCCCGGCCTTCTGAGATTCATCGGTATGATGGCGAATTGAAGGCTGGCACCTCCCTGGAGAAACAGCACCGCGTAATCGTCAGAAATTCCCATCAACTTGCGGACATTTGCCTCTGCGGCTTCGTTTATAGCTGCGTATTCTTTGGACCGGTGCGACATCTCCATCACAGACATGCCGCTTCCACCCAAATCCAGCATCTCAGCCTGAGCTTTTTCAAGGACAGGAAGCGGTAGAGCCGCCGGTCCTGCGTTGAAGTTATAAACACGTGCCATCGGCCTATACCCCCAAAACTGGGAAATAGAAAAGCTGTATGGCTTGTCGGATCCGCCCATATTCGACCCGGTTCGGAACGAGCTACCACGCAAGAAAAAAGCGGTCCGTCAAGCTATCCAACTGTCAGATCATTTTACTTGTTGTACGGCGGTACGTCGAATCCCTTGTGCAACAGGTAATATTTTAAGGTTGTTGTTATGAAGCGTCTCAGGACTTATCGCCGCTTCTTTTTGGGTAGAAACTGCCTAATCTCTTCTGCAAGCTCGTATACGAACGAAGCCAGATCGCGGTCCTGTTCCTTAAGGTTCCGAACCTCAAGCAAAAGAATATCTTTCATTTGCTGGAGGATTTTGCCCTGCGTAGTCTTGAGCTCTTCTATCTCGGCGCGAAGTTCATCCAGAGCGGCTGCAATGCTTTTATCCGCAAAAGCCTTGGCCGCACGCTTGATCGCTTCGGGATCAATTGCTGCATCTTCTTGGAAGCGCGCGAGTGAGGACTCGCTGACGAGACGTCGCGGCTGGCCGTCAGAACCACGGACAAGTATGGAATCGAGCTCCCCGCTTCCGACAAGCCGTTCAACAGCCTCTTGCGAGAGTCCCAGCCGATCGGCAACCGACTCGTAATCGACCGTATAGTCCCCTATCCCAGCACCACCATCGACCTCTGGAAAGATAACCGGTTCGATTTCAGGCGCAGATTCTTGGTCCGGAGACTTTGCCTGATCGGGAACTATCTCCATCAGGCCGGCTTGTTTCCATTCCTCGCGGATTCTGGCAATGCCGATCGGGACGATCTCTTCTTTAATATCCGTATCTTGCTTCTCGCTGGAAGTATTTCGATTCTCTGCTTCGTTCATTGCAGCCTATACTAAGTATACCTTAGTATCGGCAGGCAATCCTTCCGAACAAAGGCTATTGTGTCATTCGGAATGACAAGCCGCAGCGTATTTTGCAGCCGCTTCGCCCGCAACCCATCCTGTAGAAAAAGCCGCTTGCAGATTAAATCCGCCGGTGCGCGCGTCGATATCGATTATTTCTCCGGCGAAGAACAGCCCCTTAACCAATTTCGACATCATTGTTCTGGGATCTATTTCCTTGATCGAGACTCCGCCCGCAGTCACTATTGCCTGCTCAAGCGGAGCCATGCCCTTCACAGTCAGGCGAAGGTCCTTGAGCAGCTCAACCATTCTTGTCCGCTCTTCCACAGTGATGGTGTTAACAGGCTTATCAGGGTCTATCTTGACAAGTGTCAAGAAGACGTTGATCAAGAGCCTTGGAAGAAGCTCGCGCAGGTAGTTTTTCAGGTGTTTTGTTTGCTTGAAATCGCGCACAAGTCGCGCGTGAAGCTGTTCTCTGGAAAGGGCTGGTTTGAGGTCTATCGAGATGAAAACCTGTCGTTCTTGATCAGACCGAATTTCAAACTCTCCTCTCTCATTGGGGGTCTGTTCAACCAGTTTTGCTACCTCGCGGCTCAGAGTGAGAATAATCGGCCCCGACACTCCGAAATGTGTAAATAGCATCTCTCCAAACTCAGAAGCTATCTTCTTCGGGCGATCGTTCCCGGGTACATTAAGAAGCAATGTCGCCCTAACATTCCGCAAGGACAGCCCTTGCAGCTCCTTTATCCATTCCTCCTCGCAAATGAGCGGCGCAAGAGCGGGTCTGGGAGTCACAATAGTATGCCCAACTTTCCGCGCCATTGCATAGCCGTCACCCGTCGAGCCTGTTCTTGGATATGATGCCCCACCTGTCGCTATCACAACGGCATCCGCATCCAATCGCCCACCGTAGATTTCAACACCAACAACCTGACCATCTTGCACTATCACGGACCGAGCGCGCGTATTAAGCCTGACCTGAGCGCCAGCCCGGATCATCCAACGCTCAATCGCATCGGCCACATCGGCTGCTTTATCGGACACAGGAAAAATGCGGCCTCCGCGCTCGACCTTAGTCTCCACTCCTTCAGATCGAAGCAGCTCGATCAGATCATCACGGAAAAAGCGCGAGAATGCACCGTAGAGGAACTTACCGTTGGGATAAAACGCCTCAATGAATTCTTCAATATCTGCAGCGTTGGTAATATTGCCTCGGCCTTTGCCACTAATGCGGAGTTTGCGGGCAAGCTTTGGGCCGCGCTCCAAAAGCACCGATTGTGCTCCGCACTGCGCCGCGCGCCCCGCAGCCATTATCCCGGCGGGTCCGCCGCCTATTACCACCACTTTCCCGCTCATCCCAGCGGTTTCAACACCTTATGTCGCGGAACTCTGGCTGCGAGCAGAAGAGAAATGCAAACGACTGCCGCTCCGCCCATAAACGTCACAGGATATCCAAGCCCCGCCCAGAGATACCCTCCGATAAGCGGCACAACTACGGCCGCCGTATGGTTCAATGTTACTCCCAGAGAAAGTGACGGCATCAGATCCTCCGGCGCTGCAATCTTCTGCAAATACGTCGTGAGGCAAACAGTAGACAAGTAAAAGAAGTTGTCCAGGCAGTAGAACACACACAGCACCAACGAACTCTTGATAATTGCATATCCAAGAAAGACAAATATAAGTGCCGAGTAGCTTGTGATCAAGATTCTTCGTTCACCAATTCGATCCAACGCTCGACCCACGACCGGAGCGCCGATCATGTTGACGATAGTGTTTATCACCCACAACAGAGCCATTGTCTGCAACTTGACGCCGTACACTTTGGTAAGAACGTAAGGCCCAAACGTGAAAAAAACCTGCTTTCTGCAGCCCTCCAGAAATGCGAGCGCGTAGTAGAGTGAGTATTGCCGTCTCCAAACGAAACGAGGCTTCTCGGGATGTCCGATGTCGCGACGAAGAGTGAGCATAACAAGCGATGCAAGAGCCATCGACGCTGCGCCTGCGAGGAACCAAACTCGATAGGGCAGATGGTAGTTAACCATTCGCACGGTAATCATCCCCAAAAGCGCTCCAATGCTTCCGGCGCACGTCGTCTGGCCCAGCCGTTTGCCTTTCGAACTTTTGTCCGCCAGGTGAAGCGCCAGCGACGATTGAATCGGCATCCAAGTATGCATCCCGACGCTCCAAACAAAGGACCATAGCATCAGGCTGGGCACGCTGTCTACCCACGCATAGGCGCTAAACCCGATGGCCATAAGAAGCATAGTTATAGAGCCGAGCAAAGGTTCGGCAATGCGCATCGTGAGTGCTGCAGCCAGCACACATAAGAAACCCGGAGTCTCGCGAACAGCTTCAATCCATCCTATGGCTTTCGGACCCACTTTGAGCACTTCGGTAGCAAAATTGAAGAACGTCGACGAGTAGATCCCAAAACCGAACATGAGGAAGAAAACTGCAAGCCAGAGGATTCTAAGATCACGAGTAGGTGGGTCGCTATAAGCCGGTTTAGACAATTGAGAACTCCTTTTAATAAGCTGCAGACAATGTATAGTTACCCGCAAGAAGCCACCAGCCCTTCGAAAACGGGCAACAGGCAACATCAAGCGGATTTCGAGGAATTGGTCAGCATATTCTCCGCAGCGTCGAGTTGTTCCGCGTTGCCCATTAGTATGAGCTCGTCCTGTTCCCGCAGAACAAACGACGGTCCCGGATTGGGCAAAAGATCTCCTTCGCGCCGGACAGCTAAGACTGTGGATCCCGTCTGCTGCCAGATTCCGCTTTCAAGAATAGACTTGCCCACCACACTTGACCCGGCCCGAACGGGAATGCTTCGAACGTCCAGGTTCATCTGTTCCGCGTGGGTAAGCAGATCGATAAAGTCCACCACTCCGGGCTTGAGTATGGCAGCCGCCATTCTGCGACCTCCCAGTATATACGGCGACATTACCAGGTCTGCACCCGCCTTGCGGAGTTTGCTCTCGTTCTCTTCCTGTATCGATCGAGCTACTATTCGAAGGTTCGGGTTCAGTCCGCGAGCCGTGAGCACGATGAACACATTTTCTTCATCCGTGGCAGCAACTGCAATGAGACCTTTTGCGCGTTCGATGCCTGCTGCAAGAAGGACTTCGTCCTCTGTAGCCCGTCCCTTGACAAAAGGCACGTTTCGGGCTTCGAGCTTCGGCAGTTGCTCCGGATTGGACTCTACAACCACGTGAGGCACGCCGTGGCGCCGGAATTCTCTCACAATTTCCTGGCCCATACGTCCGTAGCCACACACAATGTAGTGATCCTTAAGACTGGCAATGATTCTGTCCATCTTTTTCCTCGCTTCTTCGCGGTCAGCCGCACTGATCAAATCGGCCGCCTGAGATGCCGCGTCACTGTAGGGCACAAAGGCCAAATCCGCACCAGCTTTAGTCAACGTATTCGCATCATTGTGAGTATTGGCAGTCACTGCAATGTTTCCCTCATAACCATGACTTCGCAAAGCGTGTATTAGAGTAAGATTAATATCCATATCACGAAGTGAGCTTATCACCCATCTAACTGTGGAAAGCGGCAGAGAGGCGTGGAACTCAGGGTCTTCCGCGTCGCCGAACATCGCGGGCCAGCCTCGCTCGCTCCATCTTCTAACTGCGCGAGGGTCGAAATCCACTCCAAGGACTATGCGCCCGCGGGCCATCAGTTCCCGCGCAACCGCTCCGCCATATCTGCCTAAACCAAACATTATCGTGTCGGGACGTCGTGCTGTAACCTCCGCACTGTCAAGTGCTTGTTCCGGGTGCGGAACGCTGCGCTCGAAAATGCCAAGATACGGGAAAAGCCAGTCGTAGAGCTTGTGGGAATAAATTATCATATAAGCTGAGATCGCAATAGTGACCAGCCCCACCAAAGTGACAAGCCCTACTGCCTCTTCATGTACGTGCCCCAATCTGAGACCGAGAGCCATCAGAATTAACGAGAACTCGCTGATCTGCGCTACCGTGAGACCCGTCAAAAAACTGGTTCTTCTTCTATAGCCCATCAGACCCATAATGATCATCACGATAAGCGGGTTGCCTATAAGCACAAACAAAGACAGCGGAATAGCTCCCCAAACCTGGTCACCAAGCTGGCTGAGATCAAGTCGCGCTCCCAGTTCTATAAAGAAGAAGAGCAGCAAGAAATCCCGGAGGCTCACTAGCCGCGCGCCCAGCAACTCACGATATTGGGTTGACGCAAGCGATACACCGCCGAGGAATGCTCCGACCTCTTTTGAAAGTCCAAGCGTCTCGCCAACGGTCGCCAAAAGTGCGGCCCACGTAATCGCAAAGATCACCAGCAACTCCGACGACCGCGCAAACTCTCTCAAAAGCCGGGGCAGCACAAAATACATCATCAATGCTATGGCAGCAAGCAGGCCGCCTGCCTTTGTCGCCACCATCAGTATTTGCATGCCTATGCCCTGCGCTTGCCCGCCAGCTCCACCGGTGAGCACAATCATTGCCAACACCACGAGGATGTCTTGCACTATCAACAGACCGATAGCAATGCGACCATGCAGGGAGTCGGTTTCGCGTTTATCGGAGAGCAATTTGACGATGATAATAGTGCTCGAAAATGTCAGCGCGACCGCCACATACGTAGCAGTAGTGACCGTCATTCCAAGCGCAAGGCAAATGAAAAAGCCGATAACAGAGGTGAAGAGCACCTGTCCGAGGCCTGTTGCCACCGCTACAGGACCTACAGTGCGGATTAAACCCAGATCAAGTCGCAATCCCACCAGGAACAGCAGGATTGCCAGACCAAGCTCGGCAAGCAGGTGAAGCTCATCTGTGCCCGTAACCCAACCCAGAACAGACGGCCCAACGAGGATTCCCACGCCAATAAAACCAACAATTAGAGGCTGGCGCAAACGCATCGCTACCGCACCGGCTGCGGTAGCGACTGCAAGAAGCATAGCAATGTCGCCGAAAACGCCTTTCAAATGTAATCCGGGCACGTACGATCCTCGCAGGCTCCGAGTGAGAATCCTCAACGCCGACCCCGAGCCGTACCGAAAAGCATCGGAGCCGAGATAAACTATAACATTATACCAGGTAGCGCAACCTCCCCGATCGCGCATTTCAATCAGAGAATGAACCTGGCGGCTGCTCGCTAACCCGCGACTACAGCGATTCGGACCTGCAGAAAAGTGCCCCGAATTACTGATGAACCAAACAATAAATCCGTCCTCGCTGGGGCAAATCTCCCGTTTCGATATTTTAACCTTGAGCTACCTTGGGTATAGTTTTTATACCTGGGGTAGTGATTATGAAAGGAGAGACGGAAGATGTCCACCCTGACGGTGAAAGTATGTGAAGAATGTGGTGCTCAATCGGCCACGGGCGAAGGCTGGTTGGTGATTGCCGATATCGACATTCGGTGGGCACGAACTAATCAGCCCGTCATACACTCAGAAGGCGTAATAGATTTATGCTCTCCCGGCTGCGTATTGCGCTACTTGTCCAGGTCTCTTGAACCAGCCATGAACGGCCATGCTGCCGCTCACAGGCACGCTGACGTCGAAGAGACCAAACCGCCCATCCGGATGTTCATCTAGATAGAATTTTGAACAGCCGGTTCCCTGCAGCTATAATTATCGTGTGACGGAGAATGCCCTGCACACGGTTGTTGTTTGACGGCGGAACGCTGGTGATAGACGGCGTAGTGCCGCCGGACTTGCCTCCCCAATGCGAATGGGACCCGCGCGTTGAAAAGTTTCGCGCGCCAGCCGTGCTGCGTCGAGCCATAGTTCAGTATTTCGAGAGACGAGATATCGGGATAGAAGACGCTTCTTCCTCCGCACAAGATGTAGAACTTAAACTGCGAACTTCCTACAAACCGCATCCCTATCAAAGAGAAGCCTTCGATGCGTGGGCGAAAGCCGGAAAGTGTGGAACGGTCGTGCTGCCCACCGGCGCTGGGAAAACATTCGTCGCGCTGGCTGCGATTGAGAGTGTTGGAAGAAGCACGCTCGTCGTTGCCCCGACAATCGATCTAATGAGCCAGTGGTATTCGCTGCTTGTAGACTCGTTCGGCATCGAAGTCGGTATACTCGGCGGCGGTTACCACGAAATCTGTGATATTACCGTCACCACCTACGATTCCGCTTATATCTACGCCGGAGACTATGGCAACCGGTTTGACTTGATCGTGTTCGACGAGGTTCACCATCTGCCAAGCCCCAAGTTCCAGCAGATACCGATGATGTCCACTGCGTGGTGCCGCCTGGGTCTCACAGCTACTTATGAGCGACAAGATGGCGCTCACGAAATACTCGATTTCCTTCTCGGCCCCGTCGTCTACAAACGCACTATCAAGGATCTGAAAGGCGAATACCTGTCGGACTATGAGATTGTCCGTATTCGCACCACTCTAACCGACGAAGAAGCTGAGCGCTATGAAACTGCAGCAAAGCACTACTTTGGGTTCCTCAAGAGCGCAGGCATTAAGCCGTTTGCCTCCGGTTGGGCTGAGTTCGTGAAGATGAGCGCTTAC
>Ga0123519_10005714_pt1 | contig 19749 bp, 15 predicted proteins | sample YelNatPaOPRAMG02_FD_87396 | JGI IMG/M metagenome (GOLD analysis project Ga0123519, IMG submission 87396) | Hot spring microbial communities from Yellowstone National Park - Yellowstone National Park OP-RAMG-02 (version 2) | ecosystem: Environmental > Aquatic > Thermal springs > Hot (42-90C) ...
ACGACCACAACGCCGTCGTCATCACATCCCACGATGTCCCCGGGATTCACCTGCGCCCCGCCGCACCCAATCGTGCACTGCACCTCCGCCACCATGATACGGCCCGGGCTGATGGTGCGGCCCCGCGCTCGCGCGACGACTGGCGTCCGCTGCCGGGTCAGCTCCGCGGTGTCGCGCGCATACCCGTCGGTCACGATCCCCACCGCTCCGGCCGCAACGACCCCCATGCTGTTGTTGGAGCCCCAGAAGCCCACCTCCCCCGCCCCGCCCGAGTCGGTGACCACGACGTGCCCCGGCCGGATGAGGTCGTCGATGCCGATGTGCTTCACCTTCGCAAACCACAGACCGTGTGCGTCCACGATCTCCTCCGTCGTCTTCAGCGGCCACATCGGTCGGTTCGACGGCACGCACCTGATCGTCAGAGCCGGCCCCCAGAACCGCATCCCCTCCCACAGCGGCCGCACCTCGGGCCACATGCGGCCGATCTCGAAATACCCGATCCCGTCCAGCGCGTCGCAGACATCGACCACGCGCAGGTACTTGTAGAGTTTCGCCACCTCGAAAGGATCGCGTCCCCTGCCCTCGCCTGCCGAACTCATCCGTGCGCCTCCCTCGCGTGCCCGCGCCCGCGGGCATTTGCCTGCTTATTGGCTCTCCAGCATCCACCTCCTTTGCCCTCCCGCGGGGAAGGATACGCCGGCGCCCGAGGCTAATCCGCAAGGCCCGGAGACCACGCCGCCAAGGAGACCGCTCATGCCGATCGTCGACGCGCACTGCCACCTCCCCGACAGCTTCACCCCAGGGGACATGGAATTCGTCTTCGAACTTGGCTTCGCAGACCAAGTGTGGGCGCTGTCGGCGCCCATCACCCACTGGATGGGCACTCGTGACAACGACGACGTGGTGCTTGAGTTGGCCCGTGCCTTCGAAGGGAGAGTGGTACCTTTTGGCTACCTCAACCTGGCCGAGGGGCCTAGCTGGGTCGATCGCCAGCGCGAGCGCGGCTTCGCCGGTCTCAAAGCCCACACCCCTCAGGCCCCCTGGGACGACGATGCCTTCTTCCCCGTGTACGAGCGCGCCCAGGCGCTCGGCATGCCGATCCTGTTCCACACCGGCCAGGCGTGGGCGGACGATCTGAGTCACTACCCGCACGCGACCAGCCAGCGCTCGCGTTCCACCGACTGGATGCACGTCGAGCGCCTCGACGTGATCGTCAAGACGTTCCCCTCTCTCCCCGTCATCGCCGCCCACTGCGGCTGGCCGCACTGCGAGGCCGCAATCGGCATGGCCTACACGCACCCGAACTTCTACTTGGACACCAGCGGCTACACAGGCTTCATCCTCGACGCAGTCGCGCGGGCGATGAGCACCTTCGGCATCGCACACAAGCTCCTCATGGGCACCGACGTCATGCTCTCCGCCCCGGACGCGGAGGGTCGACGCGCCGCGATCCGCCTGTGGCAGGAGCGGGTCCTGTTCTGGAAGCACTACTTCACAACATGTTTCCCGCTGCCTGGCGCGTCGCAGCCCCCCGATCCCGCCCCCGCCTCCCTCGTGCTCGGCGAGAACGCCCGTCGGATCCTGCGCGGGGCAGCCGCCTAGCCGCCAGCGCGAAGCGCGCGATCAGGGCGATTCCAGCAGCTCGAGCTGCACGTCGTCGAGCCGGATCGTCGCCCTCACCGGCTCATCAAGCACGCCCTTCTCCACCGCGATGTCGCCGATGGCTGCGTCGCCCGGAGTCTCGACGTATCCAACGAGGTGCTGCCATGTCCCCATCTTGTCCAGGTCGTACTGGTCGGTGGAGAAGTTCGTCAGCCACCGGCCAGCCGCGTCGTAGACGCCAAGCTTCACATATGGCGGCAGGCGCGGCTCAATCGCGTCCACCCTCATCCAGCATGACAGCCGGTAGCGGCTGAAGGGCATCACCGGCTCGGCGACCCGCACCCACGCGTAGTTCCACGCACGCCCGGGCTCCTCGCCCGACACCAGCAGACACCCCGCGCCGCTCCTCGCCGCGGGGTCCACCCCTACCCTCATCCCCGGGGCGGCGGTCCAGCCGGGCGCGCCCGCGTCGAACCCCTCTGAGTAGACGACCTCGGGGCCGCGCTCCGCCCTCTCCACCGTGATCTCGCCCAGGTCATAGCGCCCCTGGTCGTCCCGCCCCGCCAGGCCAAGTTGGATGACCAGGCCCGGCTGCTCCGGCTTCACCATCGCGACCTTCAGCCGATAGCGCCCGGGCGCCACGTCGGCCGGAATGCTGACCCTGTCGTTCAGCGCGACCTCCTCCCCCGGCCACCACAGCGTCGTCGGCTGCCTGGGGAAGGTGACCGCTGTCGCCGCCGTGCGGCCATCCTGGCCCACCAGATACCACCGCAGCGCGTAGCTGTCGTAGCACGGCGCCACCCCCTCGTTCCGCCACGTCTCCATCAGCAGCAGGCGACCTCCCTCGGCTCCGACGCGGACCGTCTCGTTGCACTTCAGCCTGGTGAGCACGAAGCGGAACCCGACCCGGCGCGCCGCGTCCAGGATCGCCTCCCGCAGGCCTGGCGGCGGGTTGAGCAGGTCGTTGTACCAGGCCAGGTTGATGTGAAGGTATGAGATGGGGTCCTCGAGGCCCTTTTCGAAGGTCTCCCGGATTCCCCACCCGCGCCGCTGCATCTCTCGGTAGCCGCTGTGGAACTCGTAGTTGCAGATCACCCCCCGGCGCGAGTACGGGTGATAGAAGCGCTTTCCCACGTCCGCGCTGGGCCCGGACGGCGTCAGCCCGTCCTGGCGGAAATGCAGCCCGCGCAGCGCCGCGTAGTCGTTGATGGCGTCGAAGTCCCCGACGTTCAGGAACACGCGCGTGTGGGGAAATGCCCGTGCGAAAGCATCGATGATTCTCCGGTAGGCGGCGATGTACTTCTCGTCCGTGTACCCGGTCTCGGCCAGCTCCTCGCTTGTCCAGCGCGAGAGATGCATCTCCCCCCACTCCCCGATTGAGCCGATGTCGATGAACTCCAGCCCGGGCCGCCCGTCGAGATACTTCCCGAGGTCCGCGATGAAGCGCTCCTGGATTGCCAGATACCGCTCGTCCCAGAACACCGGATCGACCTGCTTGTCTACATACAGCCCCTTGTGCGTCACGGAGGGCACCCCGGCATCGAAGACCCACTTGGGCGTCACGTATGTGCGCCGCGAGTGCATGTTCGAGGACATGAACCGGAACGCCACTCGCTTGCCCCACTTGTTCACCCACAGGTCAAAGATCGGTCCGAAGTACTCGTCAAACCGATACTGGCCCTCTCCATCCGGCTCCAGCTCGGCCCAGTCGTCGCGGAAGTAGCCGATGGAGATGACCCTCGAAAACCACGCCTCCGACGGCATGTCGTCAGGATTGAGCGTGCCGCCCTCGTAGATCCCCATGCCGGGGTTTATGAGCACATCGTCGCTGCGCGCCGGAGTAATCTCCTGCAGGCGCAGCCCGGCCGCATCTCCGGCAGCCGCCAGGCCCATGCACCCGAGACACGCCAGCAGCGCGGCCAGCACCGGCCGCCTGTCGATCCCAAGCATCGTTCACACCTCCCGGATCTTCCCCATGGGTTGAGGTTAGCCGCGGCTCGCCTTGGCCCCTTGCCGCCGGTAATGCGGCGACAGCCTGGCTGGCCGCGCTCCCCAGCCGACGACGAGACGAGACCGGGCTGCTACGTCAGGCTGGCCGCGCGGTGCTGCCGAGACACCCCTGCGCGCGTCGGGCAGGGGTGCGGAACGTCTAGCGGGGCAGTCGGCCCTGGCGGCCGCGGCCTGCGCGCCGCTGGCTGAATATCTCGTAGAGCACAATTGCCGTCGCCACCGCGACGTGGTGCGATTCCACTCGGCCAACCATGGGGATGCGCACCGTCACGTCGCACACCGCGCGCTCCGCCTCCGAGAGCCCCACCCGCTCGCCCCCCATGAAGGCGACCACCGCCGCGGGATAATCGACCGCCTGGTAGTCGACCTCCCCGGAGGGAGACGTGCCGACCACGAAGGCCCGCTCCCTCTGCTTCCACTCGACGAACTGCGCCAGTGTCGCCTTCACCAGCCGCTGCGAGAAGACCGCCCCCAGGCTCGCCCGCACCGAGGCAGGGTCGTACGGATCGGCCGAGTCACCAATCAGGATGGCCCCCGCGCCCCCGACCGCGTCGGACACGCGCATGATCGTCCCGAGGCTTCCCGGAAGCTCGATTCCATTCAGCGCAACCCACAGGGCATCGTCGCCCAGGTGGACCTCCGCCAGCCGCTCCCAGCGCTGCCGCACCACCGCCGCGACCCCCTGGTGACCATGCCGCGGCGAGATGCTGTCCATCACCTCCGGCGTCACTTCGAGCAGGCTCACCCGGTCGCGCAGGGACGATACCGCCTGCGCGGCGCGCCCCTCCAGCAAGTCTGGCGCAACTACGAGTTCCGCGACCTCGACACCGACTGCGACGGCCTCCTCGAGAAGCTGGACGCCCTCAACCAGGTACAGCCCCGTGCGCTCTCGCTCCTTGCGGCTAGCCAGCCGGCGCACCCGTTTGACGGCCTCGTTGGCGCGGCTGCGGATCAGCATCTGCCGCCCTTCCCGGTCGATATCGCCATCGCTTCCCCCGCGGCCGCAGCCTCTCATCCCGCCGGGCGTCCCCTCTGCCGCCGCTATCGTTCGCACGCCGCCGTTTCTGTCCTGGCCCGCGCCGCAACCGCCAGCGATATCATGGCGGCGGCGCCCTTCTCCTGTCAAGCGGGCCGTCTCAGACGCGTTGAGTCCGGGCCATCACGCCCGGACTCACGCACTTCCCGTTGGACCCTTCGTTGGTCCGCTGGCTACTTCTTCTTGGTCTTCTCTGACTTCGTCTTCTTCCCGCGCTTAGCGGCCACCGGGGTCACCCCCCTTCCACAGGAGACGTACCCGCGTAAGCCAAACATCGGCCGCGCGGTTCGCCGTCTTATACCACAACACGCCAGAATAGTAAACTAGCAAGCGTCAAAAAAAACGCGCGCTATCGCGTGCCGCGCAAGTCCCTCCGGCCGCATCGTCGCGGCCGGTGCCTCAAGCGAGTCGCGGCTGGCCCGTGCTCGCCATAACCTCGCGCCAGAAGAATCCGTCCCGCGGCACGCGTCTTCTCACCGCCGCGACCAGAGGCAGCGGCACCAGCACGTGCTGGCTCAGCCACTCGCTGATCATGAACCCCGTGTACCCGGCCATTGCGCTGTCCACCGCGAGGTCGCCCAGCCGCTCCGCCGAGATCAGGTCCTCGGCTGACGGCGGCACCGCCCGAATCAGGTATCCCGGTTGACTCATGACCACGTGCCCGGTGAAGACCTCCGGCTTCACGAACTCCCCGCGCAGCTCGTCGCGCATCCACCTCAACGCCAGATCACGCAAATCTCGGCGTTCGTACCACGGGTCCTGAAGCGCCGCGGTCGGGCGCTCCGGAAGCCGGATAAGTCCCTCTCTCTCGAGCCGCCTCCCGAGATCCAGCAGCGCGCCCTCGGCCATCACGACCAGCGCGCACGCCCGCTCCCGCGTCCTGTTCGCGATGTACGCAACCGCCTTCCACGGATCGAATGGCTCCTCCCGGATCAGCACGCAATCCGCCTTGCCGCTCGCCAGCGCCGCCCCCGCAGTGACGAATCCCGCGTCCGCACCGAACAGCTCCACCAGGATCACCCGCCGCGTCGCCTCGGCGTCCGCGCGCAGCACGTTCAGCAGCCGGGCCGCCTCCGCCAGGGCCGTCCGGTGCCCCAGCGACAGATAGCTCCACGCGACATCGTTGTCCATGGTCTTCGGAATGCCGGCGACGACCACGTTCCTGCCCCTCGGGTGCTGCCGCAGCGCTTTCCACAGCCGCAGCGCAGCCCCCATCCCTCCATCTCCCCCGATCACGTACAAGATGTCGATGCCCTCCTCGATCAGGTTCTCCACCGCCTTGTCCACCAGCCCCGGCGCGGCGAAGTCGTAGCGCGACAGGCCGAGCTGACACCCCGCCAGGTCCCGCCACGCTGCAGTCTCGCCAGCGTCCAGCATCCTCGGCCCGGGCACCGCAGCCGCCGGCCACGGCCTCGGCGCCACAAGGCCCTCGAATCCGTTCAGGATCCCAAGCAGCCGTCGGCGACCTCCCCCACCCGCCGCGTACCTCTCATGCCTGCGGACGATTGCATGCACCACCGCGTTCGTCCCCGGGGCGGTTCCCCCCACCGCGACGACCGCCGCGCGCACTACCGCGGGGTCGAAGCGAAGAAACTCGCGCGGCCCTGCCTCCAGGAAACCCGGCGAGAGACCTCGCTGCCTCAGCTCGGCCAGCAGGTCGGCATCCGCGACGGCGGCCTTACGCTTCCCTGCTGGAAGGTAGTCGCCGAGCACGCTTTCCGGCACCGGATTCCTGTGCCGCGGCTCCGCCTCGATCGTCGGCACTGTCGTGTCATCGAAGACCCGCTCGGGCGTGGCCCCGCCCTCCAGCCAGATCCGCTCTATGTATCGCTGCTCCGACGGGAGCCCGTGATCCCTCTCGTGCCTCGCCGCCTCCTCGCCCACGAAACCCTCCTTTCCCGTCCTGCCGTTGTGCTGCCTGTTTCTGACGCTCCGCCTCGCCTCCTGCCGCGCGCGTCCCGCCCAGCGCGCGATGCTCTGTCGGCCCAGGTCGCCCCCGCACGGTATTGACCTGCCCGGCCTTCCCTTGGTACCCTCCAGTCTGCCGCCCTGACCCGACCGCGCGCCAGGCGGCGGATGGACGGCTGAATCGAGGGGCGTAAGAATGAGAGCTCTGTCACTTGCTGGCCTCGGCGCCCTCGGCGCAGTGACCGCCCTCGCCCTGTGCGGAGCATCCGGCTGCGCGCACTCGGCGCTGTTTCCGAACAAGGTCTTGGGCTGGCGGCTCACCAACCAGAACTTCTTCGACAAGGCCACTCTTATAGATTACCTGGACGGCGGGGCCGACGCCTACCTCGCCTATGACTTCAGGCGCCTCCAAGTTGGCTTCTACTCGGCCCCGCAGAGGCCGCAAGTCATCGCGGAGGCCTACGACATGGGCACCAGCCCCGATGCCTACGGAGCGCTGTCCGTTGACCCCGCGGGCCGGCCCGAAGACGTCGGAGCGGCGGCCCTCTACGGGGCCGGCATCTTGCGTTTCTACAAGGGCCGATGGTTCGTGCGCGTCCTGGCGCAGAACGAGACGCCGGAGACCGAGCGCGCGGTCTTGGCCCTCGGCCGCGAGATCGCCCGCCGCATCAACGAGAAGTCCACTCTTCCCCCCCTGCTCGACCTGCTCCCCAAGCACGACCTCGTCCCCCGGTCCACCACCTACTTCCATACACAGGTCACGCTGAACCAGATCTCTTTTCTTTCCCAGCACAACCTGCTCGGTCTGGGCCCTGACACCGATGCAGTCACCGCCAAGTACCGGCTGGACCAGCACACCGCCCGGCTCATCATCATCCGGTATCCAAGCGACGAGAAGGCCTGGGCGGCGCAGCGGCTGTTCGTCACGGACTACCTCAAGGCCAGCAACGAGACCGGTGAGCGGTGCGTCGAGTTAGTGAAGGGAAAGGGGTTCGCCGGCGTTCGGCTCGCCCCGCCCTACCTCATACTCGTGCTGGAGGCCCCCGACGCGGCCTCGGCCGACGCCCTCCTCAGCCGCGCCGCCGCCAAGCTGCCCGGCCAGGCGGGGAGTGGGCCCGGCAGATTGACGCTGGCCGGCCAGCTCGCGCAGGTCACGACTGCCCGTTGGCGCTGAGCCACTGCCCTGAGTGCGCCGGCGGCGGAGGCTCAGCCGTCGTGGTATAATGGAAGCACTTCCATACCAGGGACGTGCCGCTGCCTGCCGCACAAACGCAACCCGCTGGCCTGGCGCCAGCGGGTTCAGCGTTCTTGGGTGCGAGAGGGCGCGCCTACCCCGGCGAGGCGGCCGGTGTCTGTGCCGGCGCCGCCCCAGGGGGCGCGGGAGCGGATCGGCGAGGCGCCGCGGGCGCCCCGACCGACGGCGCGGGCCCGGCGGTCTGCGCGAGCGGCCCGGCCGGCTCCCGGCCGGACCACACCGGCGTGCCATCGCGCTCCCGCAGTTGGACGCGCTCTCCCGCTTTCATCACATCGCTCACCATCAGGACGGGCTTGCCGTCTAGCTCCACGAGCGAGCCGGCCAGCGTCACATCGTCTCCCGGAGCTAGCTTCAGGCCCGACTGCTCGACAAACCACGCCGGCCCCACCTGCGCGCGAACCTCCTTCCCATCGCGCGCCTTCACGGTCAGCATAAGGCCCTCACCCATGTCGTCCATCGGCCGACCTATCTCCACGCTCTCGATCTGACCCCCGACCGTCCGTGCGTCCTTCGCGTTGTAGAGTTCGGCGTACCTCGAACCGGGCCCCCAGCCGTCCCAATTCTGCCAGCCGCCCGGCCACGCCGGAGCGCCATCTTCACTCCGCACCCGCAGCCGCTGCTGGCCGCGCTCGATCTCCGACGCCACCACGACCCCCTGTCCGCCCCACTCCGTTGCGACCCCGCGAACCGTGACCTGCTGTCCGGGCCCGAGGTCGGGCATGCTTCGCTGGACAAACCAGTATGGGCCTAGGTGCACGGACACCTGGCCGCCCCCCTGTTCCTGCACCTGTCGCGGGTCGCCTGGCCCCGCGCCCTCGCTAAGACGGGTGCGCTCCCGCGTCCGCACGCGCAGCACGACCCCCCGGCCCATGTCATCCCCTCCGGGAGTGATGGTCTCGATGCCCTCAATCTGCCCGACTATCTCCTCCTGCGGCCCTGCTCGCCACGCTTCCACGTACCGGTTCCACTCCTGCCGGCGAGCCCCGGCCCACAGCGGCTGTCCCTCCCGCTGGCGGAACCGGTATGTGTCGCCTTTCCACGACAGCTCGCGCGCCACCAGAGTGCCCTCGGCCGCGCCAGGCGCCGCGACGACCTCCACTTCGTCCCCGGGCTGTGGGTTGACGCCGATCGCTGACCGGTACCAGGGAGGGCCTAGCTGGACGCGAATCTCCTCGCCCTCCTGCGTCCGGATCCGGATCACGTTGCCGAGGCCGCCGCCTTCGCCCTGCCCCGGGTCCTCGACGACCGTGCCGGTCATCGTGCGTTCCTGCGTCAGGTCATACTCGGCGCCCGTCGCCCCGCCTGGCCTGCGGTCGTAGCCCGGTCGCGGCCTCCCCGGCTCCTGGCCCGGCCAGCCGCCCGGACCGCGCCGACCTCCCCGTCCGCGTCCCCCTCCTGGAGGCAGCTCGCCCCCTGGCAGCGCGAAATCGCCCGGCCCGACCTCCTGGCCGCCGCCGCGGCGCTGCCCGCCGCCCCCGCCTCCGCCCCGGCCCCCGGCCCCGAACACGTCGCCGGACGCCAGCGCAATGATCGCCGCCAGCGCCGCGAAAAGCATTGCAGTGCGGTGCAGTTTCATATCAGCACCTCGCTCCGCCCGGTTGACGTTCCCTGCCATCCCCCCTGAGTGGTTCCCTATCTCCCCGCCGCCCACACCTCGCATTGCCAGACGAACTACCCCAGACGCGTATTCCCCGCCGTCGCGGGGTAGACCCCTCGCATCTTCTGCACAACCCCCTGGCCTCATCGCATCCGCCATCGGCCTGTGCCGGCGCTCAGATCCGCCGGCCAAAGGAAGCGGCCCCGGCTCATCGCCGGGGCCGCTTCAAATCAGGTGGTACCCCTGTGCGTTAGCTCAGGAGATGCCACCTCCGGGTCTATGTAACATAGGACACCACCTCCTTTCGCTGCCTGGAAAGTACCATATTCCGGCCGGTGAGTCAACACACCCGTGGCCCCCTGGCCCCCCAGGCGACCACCCTCGGTGGCCCCTCAGACGTCGAACACCACCCGACAGCGCCAGAGGCCGTCTTCCTGCCAGACGCGCAGGCCGTGGTATGTGACCGCCTTCACCGGCGCGCCCGTGTGGGGCGATTCGCGCGGAGGGCGCCCTCCCCTTGCTCGCCCCCGCAGCCGCCACGGCCCCTGCTCAACCGCATCCACCTCGATTTCGCACGGCATCGCCTCGTCCCGCTCCGCCACCCACAGGAGCTCCGACAGCCACGCGTGCATCAGGTCCTCGGCACTCTCCCCCTCGACCTCGATCTCCCACTCCCGATCGCGGGGGATCCTCGAGCAGTCCTCGCTCTCGCTGATCATCCCCTCTGCCGCGGCCGTGAACAGCTCGGCCAACGTGGCCCCCCAGGCCTCGATAGCCTTGTCCGCCGTGTGAGCGATGTCGCGGAAGCCGCGCCGCTCCCGCTCCCCCGACATCCCAGCCCTCCTCCCCTACTCGTCTTCCTCCTCGATGTCGCGCCTCACCACGCGGGCGATGCTTGCCACCCGGTCGCCCTCCTCCAGCCGGATCAGGCGCACGCCCTGGGTGGAGCGGCCGATCCGCCGGATGTCGGCCACCCGCTGCCGGATGATCTGCCCGGCCGTGGTGATGATGAGCAGGTCGTCGTTCTCGTCCACGATGCGCATGCCCACCATTGGCCCGTTGCGCTTCGTGATGCTGAGCGTCCTGATCCCGATGCCGCCCCGCCCCTGAACGCGATACTCGTCCAGGGCGGTCCGTTTTCCGTACCCGTGCGCCGTAGCGACCAGCAGGTCCGCGCCCTGGCGGACGACCCCCATGCCGATAACGCGGTCGTCCTTGCGCAGCCGGATGCCGCGCACGCCGCCGGCCGCCCGGCCCATCGGCCGCACCTCCTTTTCTGAGAAGCGGATGGCCTGCCCGCGCTCGGTCGCCAGCACGATGTCTTGCTTGCCGTCGGTCTCGGCCACCCATTCCAGCTCGTCGTCCTCGTGCAGGTTCACCGCGATAATGCCGCCCTTCAGGCGGGTGTCGTACTCGCTGAGCGCGGTCTTCTTCACCATGCCTCGGCGCGTCGCCATCAGCAGGTAGCGGTCGCTGGCGAATCGGCGCACCGCCCGCGCGACTGTCACCCGCTCGCCAGGCTCGATGGGGATCAGATTGATCACCGCCGTCCCTCGCGCCTGGCGGCTCGCGAGGGGGATCTCGTGCGCCCGCAGCCGGTAGGCCTTGCCGCGGTTGGTGAAGAAGAGGATCGTCGTGTGGGTGCTGGCGACGAAGAGGTGCTCGACAGCGTCCTCCTCCTTCCGGGTCAGCCCGATCACGCCCTTGCCGCCCCGGCCCTGCGTCCGGTAGGTCGCCACCGGCAGCCGCTTGATGTAGCCGTCGCGGGTCATCGTGATCACCATGTCCTCGTCGGCGATCAGGTCCTCGATGCTGATGTCGCCCGCCTCCTCGGGCCGGATCTCCGTCCGGCGCGCGTCGCCGCGCCGGGCCTTGAGGTCCAGCAGCTCATCGCGCACGATCTGCATCACCTTCCGCGGCTGCCAGGGGTGCGCGTGAAGCCACTCGCGGGTCGCCTGCACGCGGTCCTCCCGGCCCACCATCTCCGCAAGGTGCTTCCCCAGGACGTCCTCGAGCTGCCCGATCGTCTTGATGGTTTCCCGGTACTCTTCGTCGATCTTCTGGCGTTCCAGGCTCGTCAGGCGCTGTAGCATCAGCTCCAGGATCGCCTGCGCTTGCCGCTCCGACAGCGAGAAGCGCGCCATCAGCTCCTCCCGGGCCGCGGGCGGGCTCTCGGATCGCCGGATGATCTGGATGATCTCGTCGAGGTTCTTGAGCGCGATCCGGTAGCCCTCCAGAATGTGCGCCCGCGCCTGCGCGCGCGCCAGGTCGTGTTGCGAGCGGAACACGACGACCTCGCGCCGGTGGTCCAGGAAATGGGAAATTAGCTCCCTGATGCCCAGCGTGCGGGGCACCAGCGGCACCGGCTCCCCCGGCTTCTGCGCGCCGAAATCCGCGATCAGCGCGACCGAGTTCACCGGGAAGCTGGTGCGCATGCGGGTGTGCTTATAGAGGGTGTTGAGGACGACGTGCGGGTTGGCCTCCCGCTTCAGCTCCACCACGATCCGCATCCCCTTGCGGTCCGACTCGTCGCGCAGCCCGCTCACGTCCTGCAGCCGCTTGCTCTTCACAAGATCCGCGATCTGCTCTACGAGCTGCGCCTTGTTCACCTGGTACGGGATCTCGGTGATCAGGATCGCGGTGCGGCCGCCCTCCAGCGGCTCGATGCTCGCCCGCGCCTGCATCGTGATCGACCCCCGCCCTGTCTCGTACGCCTGCCGCACGCCCGCCGAGCCCAGGATCAACGCCCCGGTGGGGAAGTCCGGCCCCGGCAACACCTCCATGATCTGCTCGACGGTCACCTCCGGGTCATCGATCATCAGCACGCACGCGTCCACAACCTCGGAAAGGTTGTGCGGCGGAATGCTCGTCGCCATGCCCACCGCGATGCCCGAGGCGCCGTTGCACAGCAGGTTCGGGAAGCGGCCTGGCAGGACCACCGGCTCCTCCCGCGTCTGGTCGTAGTTCGGCAACAGGTCGACCGTCTCGCGATCCAGATCCGCGAGCATCTCCGCGCCGTAGACCGACAGCCGCGCCTCGGTGTACCGCATCGCCGCAGGCGGGTCGCCATCCACCGAGCCGAAGTTCCCGTGCCCGTCCACCAGCGGATAGCGCATGTTCCAGTCCTGCGCGAGGCGGGCGAGTGTCGGGTAGATGACCTCCTGGCCGTGCGGATGGTAGTTTCCCTGGGTGTCGCCGGCGATCTTCGCACATTTGCGGTGCTGCGCGCCTGGCGTCAGGTTGAGATCGTGCATCGCGTAGAGGATGCGCCGCTGCGCGGGCTTCAGCCCGTCCCGCACATCCGGCAGCGCGCGCGCGATGATGACGCTCATCGCGAACGTCATGAACGAATCGCGCATCTCCTCTTCGATGTCGATGTCGGTTACGTTGGTCTGTCGTTCGGGCTCAGCCATCTACTGTCTCCCTTGCTCCTCGCCGCGGAACCGAACAGGCCCGCCCCCGGGCGGGCCTGCCCCTCGTCGCAGCGCACGGCCGCGCGTCACCCGGCGCGGCGTCGGTCCCTAGGCTCCCACCAGATCCAGATCGCGCGCTTCCTTCGCGTACCGCACGATGAAGGCCTTGCGCGGCTCGACGTTGTCTCCCATCAGGGTCGAGAAGATGCGGTCGGCCTGCTCCGCGTCCTCCAGGGTGACCCGCTTGATGCGCCGCTGCTGGGGGTCCATCGTCGTCTCGGCAAGCTGGTCGGCATTCATCTCACCCAGGCCCTTGTAGCGCTGGATGGTCGGGTTCTTCGCCTTGACCTGCTTGAGGATCTCCGCCAGCTCCTCGTCCGTGTGCGCATAGAGCAGCTCCCGCCCGTTCCGCACGCCGTACAGCGGCGGCTGGGCGATGTAGACGTGGCCCCTCTCGATCAGCTCGCGCATGTGGCGGAAGAAGAACGTCAGCAGCAGCGTCCGGATGTGGGCCCCGTCCACGTCCGCGTCCGCCATGATGATGATCTTGTGATAGCGCAGCTTCGACACGTCGAAGTAGCTGCGCGCCTGCTCGCTCGATCCGTTGTCCCCGTTGCCGTTGCCCTCGCTCTCCGTGATGCCCGTGCCGAGGGCCTGGATCAGCGTCGCGATCTCGGCGTTCCCCAGGACCTTGTCCAGACGCGCCCGCTCCACATTCAGCACCACGCCGCGCAGCGGCAGGATCGCCTGGTAGCGGCTGTCTCGGCCCTGCTTCGCGTTGCCGCCCGCCGACTTTCCCTCCACCAGGAACAGCTCGCACTTCGCCGGGTCGCGCTCCTGACAGTCCCACAGCGTCCCCGGCATGCTCGCGCTCTCCAGCGCGCCCTTGCGCTTCACCAGCTCCGCCGCCCGGCGCGCCGCCTCCCGGGCCCGGGCCGCGGTCGTCGCCTTCTCCACGATCTTGCGGGCGACGGACGGATGCTCCTCGAGATACTCGGCCAGCGCCTCCCCCACGATCGAGTTCACCAGTCCCTCGATCTCGCTGTTGCCCAGCTTCGTCTTCGTCTGACCCTCGAACTGGGGGTTCCGCAGCTTGACGCTGATGACCGCGGTCAGCCCCTCTCGCACATCGTCTCCCCCGAAGTTCGGGTCCTTCTCCTTCAGCAGGTTCGCCTTGCGCGCATACTGGTTGATCACCCGGGTCAGCGCGGTCTTGAACCCCGACACATGTGTCCCCCCCTCCGCCGTGTGTACGTTGTTGGCGTAGGAGAGAATATGCTCCAGATAGCTCGCGTTATACTGCAGCGCAATCTCCACCTCGGTCTCGTCGCGGGAACGGGAGAAGTAGATCACGCGGTGCAGCGGCTCCCGCGTGCTGTTGAGCTGCTCGACATAGGCCTGGATGCCCTGCTTCTCCCGGAACACCTGCGTCTCGCCGGTCTTCTCGTTCGTAAACGTGATCTTCGTTCCGGCGTTGAGGTACGATAGCTCCTCCAGGCGATGCAGCAAGCGCTCCGGATCGTGCTCGATGCTCTCGAAGATCTGCGCGTCCGGCCGGTAGCTCACCTTCGTGCCGGTCTTGCGCGTCTTTCCGATGACCTCCAGCTTGGACACGGGCTTGCCCCGCTCGTACCGCTGCCAGTACACCTTGCCATCGCGGGACACCTCCACCTCGAGCCACTCGGAAAGCGCATTCACCACCGAGACGCCCACCCCGTGCAGGCCCCCCGACACCTTGTACGCGCCGCCCCCGAACTTGCTGCCGGCGTGAAGTGTGGTCATCGCCACCTCCACGCCCGGCCGGCCCTCCTCCGGATGAATGTCGACCGGAATCCCCCCGCCGTCGTCGGTCACAGAGATCGAGTCGTCTTTGTGCAGCACACAGTCGATCTCCGTGGCGCGCCCGGCCAACACCTCATCAATGCAGTTGTCGACAACCTCGACAAACAGGTGGTGCAGGCCCCGCGTCCCTGTGCTACCAATATACATCGCCGGGCGCCGACGGACTGCCTCCAGTCCCTTCAGCACCTGGATGTCCTTCGCGGCGTACGACGCCTGTCCTGACTTTTCTTTTCTGGCCAATATGAACTCCTTGCTCCTACTCGGGATCACCCCTGACGGCCTCTCGGCTACCTCGCCCTGCCCGTCCCCGGCCCCACCGCCAAGCGCCGAAAATGCCAGTCTACACCGACATTTTCCGGCGGTGTTAGTATACCATTTCTGAACCGATTGATCAACTGCCGCGGCGCCTCTCCACCCGCCGATTCCAGCCGCCCTCCGCCCGTCCCCTTAGGCCTATGCTGATACGAGAAAACTTCTCGACGAGAAGCAGTGGCTTGTTTGGCAAGAGCCTCTTCTGTATGCCGACCAGGGCGCGCCAGCCGCGCCCGCAGGCGCGCTAGGCGATCCCCAGGTCCGACTTGCGGAACAGCGGCGCGGGCTCGAATCCGGCCCCGCGGATATTGTCCTCCGCGCCCTCTTCGCGGTCAATCACGTAGACGATGCGGACGACCCGCAGGCCCAGCGAGAACAGGCGCCGGGCCGCGGATATCGCCTGGGAGGCCGTCGTCAGGACATCCTCGATCAAAACGATCCGCTCCCCCGCGGTGAAGGCGCCCTCCACCTGCTTCGCGGTCCCGTACTCCTTGGCCTCCCGGCGGACGACCAAGTACGGGATCCCGGTCTCGAGGGACACCGCGGTCACCAGCGGCACGCCGCCCAGCTCGACCCCGGCGAGCCGATGGGGTCGCGGTGAGGGCAGGAGCGCGCCGAGCCCCTTCGCGATCTCCCTGAGCAGCGACGGGTCGGTTTCGAACCGCCACTTGTCGAGGTAGTACTTGCTGCGCTTGCCCGAGCTCAGCACGAAATCTCCCTCGAGATAGGCCGCCTCCCGGATTGCCTGCGCAAGCTGATCCCTCGTCATGCTTCCTCCCTCAGTACTCGATGCCGCGGCGCGCTCTGACGCCGCGAGAGAACGGATGCTTCACCGCGCGCATCTCCGTCACGAGGTCCGCGGCCGTGACCACCTCGGGTGGGGCTCCGCGCCCAGTGAGGACCAGCTCCACTTCTGGTGGCTTGGCGCACACGATGCCCAGCACCTCGTCAAGCGTCACCAGCCCGCAGTTCAGCGCCCCCAGCACCTCGTCGAGCACCACAATGCTGTACTGCCCCGCGGTCACCGCCCGCCGCGCCCACAGCATCGCCTCTCGCGCCTCGGCCCGGTCGGCGTCCGAAGGCGGCAGCGCCCACCAGGGCGTCCCTTCCTCGGCCTGACTCGAGTCCCCCCACCGCTTCGCGCCGAACGCGCGAATTTCCAGCTCCGGGGCAAGCCGAGCGGCAGCGAGCCGCTCGCCAGACTGCCATCCCCCTTTCATGAACTGCACCACGCAGACGCGCATGCCCTGCCCGACCGCTCGTAGCGCGAGGCCCAGGGCCGCCGTCGTCTTCCCCTTCCCCTCCCCGGTGTAGACCTGCACCAGTCCCGACTCGAGCGTGCCCATCCTTCCCTCTCCGCCCCCGCGCCATCCGGTGCCGACGGGGCCCGCGCGCATCAGCTCTCCCCCTCGTCCGCCGCCGCGCCGGCGGCCGCATTGAGGTGGCACGTATCGTTGAACGTCACCAGCCGCAGCATGCCGGGCGCGCCGCGCAGCGTCGTGATCGACCCGTTCGAAACGAACGCCCGCCGCCACCTGGTGACGGGCGCGCCAAGCACCTCATACACGGCCGACTTGATCGGCCCGCCGTGCGTCACGATGATCACTGTCCCTCCGGCGTGCGCGGCCGTGATCCTGCGCAACTCCGCCATCACCCGCCTCGCCATCTCCGGCTGCGTCTCCCCGCCCGGCGGCCGCCTCCTCTGCGGGTCGGCCCGCCACGCGTCCACCCAGTCGCCGGCGGCCTCCTCCAACGTCTTTCCCTCCAGCTCCCCGTAGGAGCGCTCGCGCAGGGCGGGCCGAAGCGTCACGGGCAGCTTGTGGGGCGCAGCCACCACCTCTGCGGTTTGCCGGGCGCGGCCGGAGTCGCTGGAGTACACCGCGTCGACGCGCAGCCCGGCGAGCCGCTCGCTCACCCGTCTCGCCTGCTCGCAGCCGCGATCGTTCAGCGGGCAGTCCTGCTGGCCCTGCACTCGGTCCTCGGCGTTCCACTGCGTCTCCCCGTGCCTGACGAGGATAAGCGTGGTCTCCAGAGCGTCTCGCTCCATGTCTCCTGGAGCCCCCTGTGCGCTAGCCGAGGGCGCCGGGCTGGTTCCGGCCCAGCTCCGTCCCGTCGCGCGCGACGCGCATGCCCCCAAGGCGGAGGGCACACACGGCCGACAGGTCAGGCAGCGGACTGAAGACGGTGACCCTGTGTCGCCGAAAGTCGACCGCCTCCATCAGCCCCATCGCCAGCGTCCGGCCCCGTGCGTCCAGCAGGCCCACCAGCAGGCGGTCGAGCGCGGCCACCTCGATGGCCCAGGCGGTCCCGCCATAGCCCTCCCCCAGCGACCGCAGGCCGTCCCGGTCCGGCCGACCGTCCACGATGAGCACAATGCCGTCGGCCCGCCGCTCCCCGTACAGCACCTCACAGCCGAGCTGCTCCTCGGCATAGGCAAGCACGTGCCCCGCGACCGGCTCCCCGGTCGTCCACCCGGTGTTCTCCATCGGGACCTCGTCCCAGGCGACTTCGGCGCAGCGGCCGCCGGAGAAGTAGGCGGCCAGCCTCCGCTGCCGACGCGACGCGCGCTCCTCCCGGGTGCGCTGCTTCACCCGGCGCGACATCGCCAGACGCAGGACTTCCGGGCGCGCGCGTCTGGCGAACGGGGCCAGCAGGGGCTCGACCTCGTCTTCCGCCTGAAGCGCGATCAGGGAATCCGGAGCCAGCACCCGCCCCAGCGCCAGCTCAAGCGCCCGCGCGACGGGGCCCGAGATCATCCCCATCGTGTCGACGACGACCGTCTCCGCTCCGGCGTCCCGCGCCGCGTGGGCCATCGCGTCCGTGGCGGCGACACAGTCCAGCATGTGCCCGGCAGGCGAGGACACGCCCACGAACTCGATCGCCTCCACCTCCAGTTCCTCGAGGCTCGCGAACGGCTTTCGCGGCCGCGCCATGCCCACGCAGCCAGGCGGACCGATGCTCGACTGGCCCAGATCGCCGTCCACCACGGCCACCTCTCGGCCCGCACGCAATGCCTCGTTGGCCAGCACGGCCGCGAGCGTGCTCTTGCCGGAGTCCGCGCTGCCCAACAACATCAGCACGCCGCCCCGGCGCGCCGCGTCCAACGCGGGCCGCCACGACGACGGCACATCCCAGGGGGAAGGGGAATCGCCCACCGAACGCCTCTGCGTGGGAATGCTTGCCCAATGTTCTCTCGTCGCCTGGACAATCCTGCCTGCCGCGCATTCCCTGTGCCTCGCGCGGCGCTTGCACGCGGCCGTGCTCCGGGGTAGAATACATAGGTCATGCGCAGAGGACGCTGGCTGCTGGGCCTCAAGGTGATCGTGCCGGTCCTCGCCGCGGCCGCCCTCGGGTGGTGGCTGCTGCACCCGCGGCCCAGCGATGAAGAGCTGATCCTGCAGCTCGCCGCCAAGGCCGAGCACGGAGTGGAGACCCACTCGGTGGACGAGATCATGTCATGCGTGTCGCCCGACTTCACCGGCGAGGCCGGCATGGATCGCAATGACTTGTGGCGGCTGGCCGTCCAGTGGGCCCACACCGACGGCGAGGCCGACGTGACGATCAACGACTACGCCATTGATGTTCGCTCGGGCGAGGCCACCGGGCGCTTCGACGTGACCGTGGTCGCCCAGGTCGCCGGCGCCCCAACGACGCCGATGAACATGCAGTTGGTGGTCGAGTTCGAGAAGCGATGGCGGCGGCTGACAAAGGTCTGGCTGGTGAAGTCGGTGAAAGGCTATCAGCCAGAGCGGCTGTTCCAGGACTACCTGTAGCACGAGAGGAACGCGGCGGTGTTCGAGTTCGAGGTGGGAGACGCATACGAGCGCGAACGGGCCCTTCGCCACGAGCGCGAGATGCAGAGCGAGGATGAGGAACGCCGTCACGACGACATGGCGCTCCAGGCCAGGACGGCCTACCTGCGGATGCGCCTCGGCGACTTCTACATCAGCAATGGAAAAGTAACCCGCGCCATCGGCGAGTACAAGCGCGCGGTCAAGATGGATGGGAACAACGCGGTCTTCCGCACGCGCCTGGGTGACAGCTACCTGCTCAAGGGCCTGCTCGATCAGGCGATGGCCCAGTACCGCAAAGCGATCCGGGTCGATCCCGAGCTTCCTGACCCCCGCATAAGCCTAGGTGACCTCTACCGAAGGTTCGGCATGAACGTCCAGGCCCTCGACCAGTACGCGGTCGCCGTGCGAGGAGACCCGAGCCGGGCCTACTACCGCTTCAAGCTGGCCGACACCTTACAGGCCATGGGCCGGCTCGAGGACGCGCTGGAACAGATGTTAGCCACCGTAGCGCTCGCGCCAGAAGACCCCTATTACCGATTCCGCCTGGGCGATCTCTACCTGAAGCTCGGCCGCGTGGCCGAGGCCACCGAAGAGCTGGCGGCCGCCGCTCAGCGCGCCCCGCACGACAGCTATTACCTCATGCGCTATGCGATCGCGTGCCTCGCCACCGGGCGCATCGTCCAGGCGGTGGACGCCTTGCGCGAGGCGGTCCGCATGGAGCCCCACAACCGCTGCTACCTCGTCCTCCTCGCCGACGCCTACGCGGAGGCCGGCCTGGAGGACGAAGCCGCCCGCCTGCTGGAGCGAGCCGGCGAACTCGACAGCTACGAGATGGAGTTCGTCGGGCGCCGCCGGCTGGAGCTGACCCGCGCCGAGAACGACTTCGCGGGCGCGGCATGAACGTCGCCGCCCTCACTCTCGGCGCCCTTGCGACCAACTGCTACCTCGTGTGGCAGGACCACGCCCCCCAGGCCCTGCTC
>Ga0123519_10005717_pt1 | contig 19743 bp, 20 predicted proteins | sample YelNatPaOPRAMG02_FD_87396 | JGI IMG/M metagenome (GOLD analysis project Ga0123519, IMG submission 87396) | Hot spring microbial communities from Yellowstone National Park - Yellowstone National Park OP-RAMG-02 (version 2) | ecosystem: Environmental > Aquatic > Thermal springs > Hot (42-90C) ...
CAATGACATGGTCAAGTGGTGTATGAAACTCTAAATGCCTCTTATTTATCTCCTTAATAATCTCTTTGGCAAGTGGTATGGCATCTTCTTCCACTTTTGAATTACCTATCTCCCAGTTTTTTGCCCTTATAAATGTGTAAGCCATAACACCACCTGTAATAAAAGTATCTATCTTATCAAGAAGGTTTTTCACCATCCCTATCTTATCTGCCACCTTGGCACCTCCAAGAATCAACAGGAATGGCTTTTCAGGATTTTCAAGAAGTTTTGAAAGGGCAGTGGTCTCTTTCTCTATAAGATAACCTGCTGCTACATCTTTGAAAAACTTTGTTATTCCATATACAGATGCATGCTCCCTGTGACAGGTGCCAAAGGCATCATTTACGTAACAATCAGCAAAGGAAGCAAGTTCCTGTGCAAACTTTTCATCGCCCTCCTCCTCTTCCTTATGGAACCTTACATTTTCAAGTAGAATAATTTCTCCTGGTTTGAGCATCTCGGATGCTTTTTTCACTTCAGGACCCACACAGTCCTGTATGAATCTTACTTCCTTACCTATTAGTTCTGATAACCTTTTAGCTACTATCCTTAAACTCATTTCAGGAACAACCTTCCCTTTAGGCCTGCCAAGGTGCGAAGCAATAATAAGAGCCGCTCCCTGTCTTAGAAGATATTCTATGGTTGGAATGGCCGCCCTTATTCTTGTATCATCTGCTACCTCACCATTTCCCACAGGGACATTAAAATCCACCCTTAAAAAAACACGCTTACCCCTGTAATTCTTACCTTCTATGGTTTGGAGTTTCATTTTCCCTCCTTACCTTTTCACCATATACCTTATGAGGTCAACTACCCTGCAACTGTAAGCCCACTCATTATCATACCATCCCATTATCTTTACCATAGTCCCTTCAATAATATAAGTTGAGAGGGCATCAAAGATACAGGAATGTGGATTTTTGAAAAAGTCCTTTGATACAAGTGGCTCATCACAGTATTCCAGTATCCCCTTAAGTCTCCCTTCACTTGCTGATTTAAAGGCAGCGTTTATTGTTTTTTCATCTGCTGGCTTGGCCAGTTCAACAACAAGGTCCACAAGGGAAACAGAAGATGTTGGAACCCTGATAGCAAGTCCATTCATCTTACCGTTGAGAGATGGAATAACCTTACCTATTGCTTTTGCAGCACCTGTTGTTGTCGGTATCATAGAAAGAGCTGCTGCCCTTGCTCTGCGCAGGTCCTTGTGAGGAGCATCAAGAATCCTCTGGTCGTTTGTATAGGCATGTATAGTGGTCATAAGCCCTCTTTTTATTCCAAATGTATCATCAAGAACCTTTGCCATAGGAGCAAGACAGTTAGTTGTACAGGAAGCATTTGATATAATGTTGTGCTTTTCAGGATCGTAGGTATCTTCATTAACTCCCATTACAATTGTTGCATCTTCTCCCTTTGCAGGTGCAGAAATAACTACCTTTTTTGCCCCTGCCTCAATATGAGCCGATGCCTTTGCTGCTTCTGTAAAAAGACCCGTTGATTCCACCACAATATCCACTCCAAGGGACTTCCAGGGAAGATTTTTAGGGTCTTTCTCTGCAAAGACCTTATACTCTTTTCCATCTACAACAATGGCTCCTTCCTTTGCCTCAACCTTACCCGGATATATACCATAGTTAGAGTCATACTTAAAAAGATGGGCAAGAGTCTTCGCATCGGTTATGTCATTAAACGCTACAAACTCTATCTCAGGGAAGTTTTTCTCTATAGCAGCCCTCAAAACCAACCGTCCTATCCTTCCAAAACCATTAACTCCTATCTTAACCATCCTCTCCTCCTTGTAAAGTTAAAATAAAAAGGGTTGAATAATAATTATACCTTATTTTTGAAAATAAGCAAATTTTCTTATACCTTTGCTATAGTCAGGACTATCACTTTCTCTGCGCCATTTTTCAATAGTGTCTTTTTTGCTTCCTGAGTCGTTGCCCCTGATGTATAAACATCATCTACAAGAAGAACCTTTTTATCTTTTATAAGATACCCCCTTCTTATAGTAAAACTTCCCTTAATATTTTTTCCCCTGCCTGTTTTATCCATTACTGTCTGTGAAGGAGTATTTTTATATTTAACAAGCACTCCTGAAAGATATCTCTTTCCAAGTAGTTTTGAAAGATAAAAAGCAATGATAGCACACTGATTAAATCCCCTGAAAAACTCTTTTTTCCAGTGAAGCGGAACAGGTATTATTACATCAAAATCATCTATATTGTTGTTAATGATGAAGTCGTGAATAAGTAAAGCAAATCCTTTTCCATAATATTTTTTCCTGTGGTACTTCAATCCATATATAGCTTCTTTTACAGGTCCATCATACCTAAGAATATGAAATATTTCCGTATCATTATAATTTTCCATAAATATCATCCGTTCTTCACATTCCCTGCAAAATCCATATCTGCTAAGTGCAGAGGGACTTTTACACCCCATACATCTTGTACCCCATAAAAAATTCAAGATTTTATTGATAGACATAACGGGATTAATATTTTACAATAATGGTGATGGAAATAAAAATTAAAACCCGTTATATAAGCCAGGAGTTCTTTATAAATTTTCTTTTCGCAATAGTTATCACAATCTTTATCTTCTCACTTGATGCCATATTTCAGATTATTGAAATCCTTGTAAAGGGCACCTTTTATCCTGTGATTGTATTCTGTATTTTTCTCCTTACCCTGTTTTCTTCTTTTTTATATATCATCCCGCTTTCTTTTCTTTATGCAACATCTTCCCTTTTCTCTCGCCTTGCGATAGACAGAGAGACATTGATATTCTCTTCTTCCGGGATAAATCCATACAGGTTAATGAGCGTACTTCTTATCTTTGCCTTTATCGGGTCTATATTCCTTTCTCTTTTTAACTTTTTTCTTCTCCCTGAAATGAGTTACAAAAGGCGGGAAATGGTATACCGCCTTCAGTTTAAAAACCCACTTTCTCTCTTACAGGAAAAAAATACAACCACAGATATACCGGGTATTACTATTTATATTGAAAAAATACGGCCATCCTATAGAATGAAGAATATCTCTATTACCTATAAAGAGATGGAGAAAACACATTTTTTAAAAGCAGAAGCCGGTACGGTAAACTACAATCCTGACACCAACCAGATGATATTCAACCTGCGGAATGGGTTTCTTATCATTTATGACTCTGTCCAGACAATATCAAAACTTGACTTTGCTAATTACAGGTTCGTATTAACACTACCTCATAATTTTGGAGCAAGAGAGACCGTAAAACCAAAGGTCTCTGAGATGCGTCTCTATGATTTACTTTCCAGCAATGGTATAAGGGAAAGAATAGAGATACAAAAAAGGATTGTCTTCTCTGTTATCCCGATTGTTTTTGTTCTTATAGGGACATCACTTGGTATAAGATTACAGCAGGAAAGCAGATTGCTTCATATAGGCATCGGTGGAGGTATAGCACTACTCTTTCTGCAACTGGTTGTTTTTGGAGAGATGCTTTCTTATAAAACAGGGATGCCTTTATTTATCTGGCTACCTGTATTTACTTTGCTTATAGTATGGGGCGGGCAATTCTTAAAATCCCTGTAGAAACTTTCTGTAAAGACATCTATCCTATTTTTAACTATTTAATTACAACCGCAAAAAAAATTGTCAATGGCAATTCTCTTTCAGATGAGGAGATAGTATCCAGAGATAAGGTATGGAAATAGTATTAAGAGAAGATGGATAAACTTGCAAAGAAATAAGGAGATTTTACCAGAAAATGATATAAAAATTCCTTCTATTCAACATATCTTTTTAACTGCTTAACAAAAAGATGTGCCTGACGAAGTGGCTCCGGTAATCTGTATCCTCCTGTACATTTCAAAACCATCTCTATAGAAGCAAGTATATCTATTTTATTGCCTGGCGAAATAAATAAAGGACTTGCTCCCTCCTTTGTCCTTAATATTACGCCTAAGGTATCCTCTCCATCCTTTAGAAAGACATACTCCCCCCTTTTTTCTCCAGGTGATATATAATTTCCTATCAGGATGGACTTAGCACAACCTATAGATGGTTTATTCATAAGAATACCTAAATGCGTTGCTATACCCATCCTTCGCGGATGAGAAATTCCCTGCCCATCAAACATTATTAAGTCAGGTTCATTTTCTACCTTTTCAAAAGTATTTAACAAGGCAGGTCCTTCTCTGAAAGAAAGTAGCCCTGGGATATATGGAAAAGTTAGAGGGAAAACAGAACACTTGCTCTCTATTATCTTCAAAGAAGGATATTCAAGGACAACAACACCTGCTATTGTCATACCGTTGTGGTATGTAGCATCAGCACCAGCAATTCTCTTTATTTCTTTAAAAGATGCCTCAAGAGATATATATTTTTTCAGCCCATTCTGTATTCTAATCGCCTCTTCTGGGTCAACATCCCACCAGTGAAGTTTTCTATATTTCAATCCACATCCCTTTTATAGTTATAGCTTGTCCATTTCAAGGTAGTTAGGACCTTTTTTTACATCTACCTTCAGGGGGACATTAAGCTTCAATACATTTTCCATAATCTCTCTGACATTTCTAAATACCTTATCTTCCTCTTCTGGAAATACCTCAAAGAGTAGTTCATCGTGTATCTGTAATACCATTATACTTTTAAGGCGCTCCTTTTTGAAAAATTCGTAAATTCTGTTCATAGCAATCTTTATTATGTCTGCTGCAGAGCCCTGGATAGGCATATTGATTGCTGCTCTTTTTGCAAATTCCTTTTGATTTCTGTTCGCACTTCTTATCTCAGGGATATATCTTCTTCTGTTAAGAATTGTTGTAACAAAACCATCCTTTTCAACTGCTGAAAGGGTTTTCTCAATATATTCCCTTACACCTGTAAATTTAGAAAAATATTCTTTTATAAAGTTATCCGCATCAGAAGTAGAGATGCTTAACTCCTGAGAAAGTCCATAGGCACTCATACCATATATGATGCCAAAGTTTATTGTCTTTGCAAGCCGCCTTAAGTCCTTCTGATTATATCTTTCAGGAGAGACAGAAAAGAGGGAACCCCCTGAGAATAATATACTGGCTGTTTCTGTATGTATATCCCTGTTATTTCTGAATGCATCTACAAGATATGTATCCCCTGAGAAGTGGGCAAGGACCCGCAGGTCTATCTGGTTATAGTCAAAGGAGTAAAGGATGTTGCCTTTTTCACAGGAGAATGCCTTCCGTATCTTGCTTCCCCTTTCTGTCCTTACAGGGATGTTTTGAAGGTTGGGATTGTTGCAGCTTAACCGTCCCGTGGCAGTGGATGTCTGGCTGAACTTCGGGTATATCCGTCCTGTGGATGGCTCTATAAAAGGAATTAGCCCTTCAATATATGTTGACTTTAACTTATAGAGCTCTCTGTATTCAAGAATTAGTGCAGGTAGGGGATGGATAGCAGATAATTTTTTTAATACATCAGTGTCTGTAGAAAAACCCGTCTTTGTTTTCCTCAGGACAGGCAGTTTCATCTTCTCAAAAAGTATTGAGGCAAGTTGCCGTGAAGAGTTTATATTAAATACCTCCCCTGCTGTCTGATATATCTTATTTTCAAGGACATTAAGTTCACTATTCAATTCCATGCTGAGTTGCTCCAGGACCCCCTTCTCTGTTTTTATTCCATTGAGTTCCATCCATGCAAGTGTTTTGACAAGTGGCATCTCCACTTCGTAGAAGAGTTTTTCCATCCCGAGTTCCTTAAAAAGAATATTATATTTGGATATTAATAGATTGATATTGTTATCACTCAATACCTTACCGGTAAGATATCTGGCAATTGCAACATCAAATGATGGACTTTCAAAGGATATACCTTTCTTTTCCACTTCTACTATAACATCTTTAAGATTAAAACCATATTTTTTTATATTGTGGTCTTCAAGAACTTTCTTAAAATTGACCGGGGCCTTTATAAGTTCCTCAACAGAAAGGGATTCACCGGTAGAAAGTACAATTACATCCTCACTTATTCCTGACAAACGGAAAGATGGATATATCTCTTCCATTTGGGCTGCAAGCTTTCTGAATTCAAGTTCTTCAAAGATCTGAAGGAGTTTTTCAACATCAGGGAGAGAGACCTTCAGTTCTTCTATATTTATATCAATTTCAGCATCTTTCCTTAAAACAGCCAGTTTTTTACTTAAAAATGCGCTTTCTTTGTTTTCTATAAGAAGGTTCTTTATCCTTTCCGGCTTTACTTCTTCAATATGACTGTACAGATTTTCTATTGTCCCGTATGTCTGTAAAAGTTTTAATGCAGTCTTTTCTCCTATCCCATAGACCCCGGGAATGTTATCCGATGCATCCCCTGCAAGCCCTATTATATCAGGAACTACAGACGGTTCCATCCCATACTGCTTCTGAAAGTCCTCAAAAGTAAATACCTTACCATCAGGATGTATAATAACTACATTTTCTCCGAGGAGTTGCATCATATCCTTATCACCCGTAATTATAGATATTCTATACCCCTTACTACTTAATCTCTCTGCAAGCGTTGCAATGATATCATCTGCCTCATACCCTTCCTTCTCTATCTGTTTAATCCCCAGAAGTCCTGCAACTTCTTTTATAGCAGGAAGTTGCTCTACCAGTTCTTCAGGCATCGGCTTCCTCTGTGCCTTATAGTCAGCAAAGGATATATGTCTCATCGTGGGCGCTTTAAGGTCGTAAAGGATACACATATACTCTGGCTTTCTATCCTTGAGAATTTTCAGGATACTTGATATAAAGCCATAGATTGCATTTGTAGGCCGCCCTGTGGATGTTCTTAATTCCCTTATCGCATAAAATGACCGATAGATAAGTGCACTGCCATCTACAAGGTATATCTCTTTCATTTTGATAAACAGATTTAACTGGATTCCTTTACTGTAAGAAGTTCTATCTCTACATCTAAAAGATGGGGCGCATCTTTTACCTTCTCCATCTTAAAATCAGGAATATATATACCCTCCGGTGCTTTTTCAATATCATAAAGGAACTCATAAAGTTGCTGCAATGTTATACCTTTCAGTCCTATACGGACACTTTCAACCAACAGGTTTCCTTTTTTATCCGTTCTCAGTGGCTGTAACCCTGTAATATTCTTTTCAAGATTTCTATTTTCTATCAGGTTGCCAGCATAAGAAAGTAAAGAGAACTCTTTTCTAACTATCCTCAAGGGCTCTTCCTTTCCTGCTTTCTGCTTGTACTCTTCACAGAGTTTTATAAGCGTTTCCCTGTCTTTCTGTTTAGCAATGATAATTTTATCAAGAGAAATAATTTTTTTCCTTAAAGGCATATAAACAAAACGAAATTCAAGCAATACCAGAAAAACAATGATGAGGACAACCTTCTTTCTGTCCATATTAATTAACCTTCCTTTGTAAGGCACAAAGGCATATAGTAAATTCTTTTTCAAACAGGAAATGGGATGTCTGGCGAATAACTTGCAAAGGGATAGGAACAAAACAAGCAGAAAAGCGGAAGCGTTCGGGATATCCTTCGTAGGCGGTGTCTGAACCCGTCGGAGCATCTTTGTGGAGACGGGTGAGTTCGCCGTAGCCCGATTTCTGCGTAGTTTTGTCTGCACCGTAGCACTCGTCGTGAGACAGATTTCCCATTTCCTTCATTCACCCCCACCTAATATTCTTCCCATCAAGGGGAAGGAAAGTTAAGAGACCTACTCTGTATCTTTCACTCAACTCCTATTGAGTGTATTAATCAACCTTTAAGGTTATGTTAAAGTTTGCTCTGTTTCTTGCATCAAAAGATATAGTTCCTATATCTATAATGGTAAATCTGCCTGACTTTTCTATCCTGTCTTTTATCTTTTCCAGTGTTTTGAGAGAATCTGCCGTTCCTGAAAGTGTAATAGTATTACCGGCAATCCTTAAGAGGTCAACCTTTGCATCTATATTTTCAGGGAAAAGAAGCGTTATATCTGCCATAATCTTAAGAACAGAAGGGACACCCGTTTTTATATCTGTATCCCCTGCCTTAACTATCTTTTCCTTCGCCTGTATTAAAGGATTAACTATATTATGAATATCGGGAAATGTTGAGATAAATATCTGCTTCATTTCTTCTTGAATATGTCTCAGTTGTTTCTGTTTCTCAACAACTTTTAAAAAGGGAGAAAAAGAGAGAAAAGAAACAATAAGAAAAACTAACAGTAATACAATACTGGAAACAGGGAGTTTTTTACCACCTGAGAGTTTAAGCGGGCGAAAAACACTTCTTAATGCTTTAACAGAAGAGAGATGATGGAATAAGTATCTTTTTTCCATACCTGCAGGTAAATTTATATATCTCACCTTTTCTTCGCCTATGGCAAGCTCTTCTTTTATCTCCTGTGGAGCACATATAAATACAGAAAAATCCTTCTTTCCTAGAATTCCTTTTATCAGGGTAATACTTTCTGACCTTAAAGCTGGAGTAAATTCAAAGGAATAAGACCCCGCAAGAATCCCATCCTCTACTATATTAAGCAGGACATAGTTATCCTCTACATAAATAGCAACATAGCTCTTTTCATCTGTTGACTGTTTTAAAAATTGATAGAATAGAAGTGCGTCTGAAAATAAATATAGATTTGCCCTGTATTTCTTTGCTAAATTATCCCAGTAATTAAAAAGTGCAGTGGGAATAGCATATACATTGACCATTGTCCTGTTTTTTTCCAAAGGTAAGAAGTCAAAAGAAAAAAGGAAATTATCAGGACCTTCTGGGAGTGTATCCTCTATCTCAGATGGAAGGACAATGTATACCTTTCTTTTATTTCTAAAAGGAAATTCTATCTTCCTGAAGATAAGTTGTGGCTTTGATATAATAACATTAAGGACATCAGGGCGGACCTTCTCAAGAAATGCTTCAACTTCACTACTATTGAATTCCCCTTCTTCTATATTTTTCCCGGTTATCCTGTATATAACCTTTTTGTCCTGTAAATAGAAGGTACATATCCTCATCTTATATCCATCCTTATGGTTTCCATTGACTTATCTGTTCTCTTTACATATGCCTTAACTTCTTTTCTTGTCCCGTCTATATCTGTAACACAACTGGATATGATAAAATAACTGCTTTTAAATACAACAATATCACGAACATTCAAATATGCCTCCTTATTTACTTCAAGCAAAAACCTTTCTTCTATGGGCCTTCTTGTCCTTTCCGAGGTTATCTTTTCAATATCTGCCACTGAAAAACCCAGTGCGTTCAATACCTCTGGCTGGCAGGCATTTACATTAATTTTACCATCTGAAAAGGAAGTAATAAAATTTATTAGTCCTTTTTTCTCCTCATTTCCAAATACAATATTTTCTGTAAAACCGGCTATAAGAAGCATCTCCTCGGGACTGTAAAGAGGTCTATTGGGAGGTGTATAGGAAAAACCTGATGCTATGTAAAAGGTGGATTCTGCCCCTGACATCCGTGGAATGTCATCTTCATCTATCCAGTCCAGCAATGCATCTGAGAGATTTTCTGTATAGCCCATAACAGAAAATAACCTTTTATACACTTCCAGAAGTCGTGTATGGATTTCTCCTTTTTCAGAGCCGAAGATTCTGTTAGGGTTTATCTTACCATTTTCATCTGTTATAAGGATCTCTATCTTTTTATTATCTAATTCATATTCCTTCTTTATATAGCCCGGATCCTCTGAAATCATATGCTTCTTTTGTGCTGTATCAAGCAAAGTCTTGCCTATTTCAATTCCCATCTCTGCTATATTTTCAATTTCACTCTCTTTTTTTATTCCTGAAAATAAAGATAGATACTGTTTTGCGCGGATACCTAAAAATATAGCCATTGTAGAGATTGCCATAGTAAATACCAGAACAAGTATAATAACAACCCCTTTATTTCTTTTCTTCATCAGTCACTTCCCCGTATACCCTTACAGGGAAAAATAACTTCTCGTCTTCCCTGTTTATCTCAATCCCGATTGCACTTACTTTTTCTGGTTTATCTACATACTGCTGCCACATTCCGTCCGAATAAAACATAAAATTTATACTATCGCATTTATCCATAACAGAAAATGAAAAAGAATAGTCATTTAGAAGGTTTTCCTGTTTCCGTACAAGTTCTTCAAAGTTCTCAGGTGTTTTCTCAACCGTATATGTTATCCTTACAGGATATGGTAATTTTCCTGTCATTGTAAGGAATGAAATTTCCTTACCATTAAAAGAAACTGCATCCTTTTCTTCACGTATCATACATTTCACTTCCTTGCTGAATTTATCTAAAAACCTGAATGTTATCTCTGATGTCTTCATCTTTCTCTGAATCATCTCTGTAGTATTACTAACAGAAAAAAATGTTGCATACATAACAGAAAATAACAAGAAGACAATAACTGTGGTAATCAATATCTCAATGAGTGTAAAACCCTTTTTATTATTTACTTTCATTCTTTCTCACCTGCTTTACCTGATTTTAAAAGACAGGTCAGGATTGAATATTCACCGCTCTTTGTTTTTACTGTGAGTTTATAAGGTGTGAACGTAACTCCGTAGTCAGTATCTGTAATAGTAATATCGGCCAATTCAATCTCCCATTCATACTCTTCAAAAGGTGCAGGGAATACTCCGCTTTTTTCTGTTTCTATATTGAGGATACCAGCCTTATACTCTTCAATCTTTATTTTAGACAGCAGAACAAGATTTTTCTCTTCGTTTACAAGTTGTATATGTCTTGTTGAAAGAAGGCAGGTTTGAAGGCAGGATATACCTGCTATAGCAAATATAGACAGGGCAATTATAACCTCCAGGAGCGTTAAGCCACATTTAGAAAATATAAAGATATTCAGGGGTTGCACTCCTGAAACCCCCTTACGAATATCTTTAATCTTTTCTTTTATCCTTTTCATCTTAATTCTTTAGAACTAACCACTTGTATCATCCGCCAGAGGCGGATGCCGCAAGGTTTATATCTCCTTTTATTATTTCAGGGGATATGGTATACGGGTTAAGAAAAATTGTATAAATCTCATCATTGTCTATATCTCTGACTGAAATTATCCCGAATTCCTTTGAACCATCAGGAAAAAAAAGGAAAGTTATTCTGCCACTGGTGACTTCTTCTAAGGAATTTTGTGCCCTGATAAAGGTAAGTGGTACTTCGGTAAATGGTGGAAGCCCTTCCCCTTCCTTATCACTTGCTTCCCTCATCTCTTCCTCTGTTAAGACATCATAGGAACCTGTATCAATGTCTATGATAAATATGACTTTCTGTTTCTGGTCTACTGCCTCTCTTGCGGCATCTTCTATAACATTCACAAAGTCAGATATCTTTTTATTCTCTTCTTCAGGAAGGATATTTTTAACAACAGGGGATATAAGATAAAAAAAAATCCCTATGATGATAATAACCACAAGAAGTTCTATAAAAGTATATCCATACTTACATTCTTGAGCTTGATATATCCGCATCAGGTCCTTCTCCGCCTTCTCTTCCATCCCTTCCTAAAGAAATAATTTCAAAGTCCTCTCCCTGACTCCCCGGGCTGAGATAAATAAAGTCATTTCCCCATGCATCCTTTGGAATAATATTCTTTTCAAGGTATCCACCTTCCCTCCATTTAGGTGGAATCCTTCCGACTGTGGGTTTTTCAACAAGTGCCTTTAGTCCCTGTTCTGTATCAGGATAAAATCCATTATCAAGATAGAAAAGTCGCAGTGCCTGTTCCAGATTTTTTATCTGGAGTTGTGTCGCTGTAATACGTGCCTCATCAATCCTTCCAAAAAATCTTGGCATCACTATCATTGCCAGGATACCAAGAATAACAATGACAGCCATTAATTCTATAAATGTAAATCCCCGCTTCTTATTACACTTTTCCCTTTTCATTCTTTATCATCCTCCTTTACCTCGCACTTTTCTTTGCATCTCTTTCTATATGTGAGGACATTCCCCTCTTTCAGAGGGGTGTCTGCGTCAAGCAGACGGGGTGTTCATTCCCCTCTTTCGTAAAGAGGGGTTTAGGGGAGATTTTAAATCCCCCTGTATCCCCCTTTTCCAAAGGGGGAATTTTTCAGGTGAGTTCGCCGTAGCCCGATTTTTGCGTAGTTTTGTCTGTCCCAAAGCATTCGCCGTAAGCCAGATGCCCATTTCTTTTTTTGACTTTCCTTCCTCACTATCTTATGGACTGACTTATCTGGAAGATAGGGAGAAGTATCGCCAGAACAATAATTCCTACAACCACGCCCATAAGAAGTATCATCATCGGTTCAATAAAATTAGCCAGTTTCACAGAACTCTGTGAGACCTCTTCCTCATAAATCTCCCCTATTCTGTTAAACATCTCTGCTAAAGAACCGCTTCTCTCTCCAGCACTTACAAGTTGTGTAACTAACGCAGGAAAATAGCGACTATTTCTGAAAGAGAGAGAAAGAGACCCACCCTTTGAAAGTGACTCAATAATATCATCAATATCTTTCTTTAACAGTCGGCTGGACAATACCTGCCTGGCAATCTGAAATGACTCTATTATATCCACCCCACCATCTATAAGGGTAGCAGTAGTTGTAGAAAAGATGGCTATCTCTCTTTTCAGAAGGATATTACTCAAAGCAGGGATGCGAAATCTTATAAAGTCCTTCCATTCTTCCCCTTTTTCAGACGCAAGCAGTTTTCTCACTAATAAATACATAAGAAAGATGCCTGCTACAATATAAATCCATCCTGCTTTAAAAAAATGGCTGATTTTTATAAGTATCAGAGTTGGCAGTGGAAGAGACATATTTATCTGGGCAAACATCCTGGTTATTGTAGGGGTTACAAAGGAGAGTAAAAAGATAAATACAGCAATGGAGATAATAAGCATAAACAGAGGATAACTCATTATACCTCTGATGCGGTTTCTGAATCTATTCCTTCTTTCAAGAAACTCAGCTATCTTCACAAGAATTCTGTCAAGTGTCCCTGTCTCCTCACCTGCCCTTACCATAGAAATAATCATCTCCGGGAAAATGTTGGGGAAGTCCATTAGCGCGTCTGAGAAACTTTTACCTTCCCTTATCTTCCTCTGTATTTCTTGAAAAACCTTCTTCAAACTCACCTGCCTTATCTGGGAAATGACACCTGTAAGACACTCATCGAGGGGGAGTTTTGAACTTACGAAAGTTGCCAGTTCACGTATTGCTATAACAACATCCTCGTCCCTTATTACTGTTCTAAAAGATAAAGCAGGTGGGCTATCCTCTTTGATTTCTATTACATAAAGGTTATTATCTTTCAGGCTCTTTTTAACTTTTTTTATATCCTCTCCGGTAATCTTTCCTGAAATTTTTTTCCCTTCTTTATCAAAGGCGGTGTATATATAGGTATTCATCAAACTAAAAGTAACACAAATACTCCCTTCTTTTTCCTTTAAATTCAGGGTTTTGCACCCTGATATTCTTTACTCCTAACTACGTCTGTACTCTTTTTCTGCGTCCTTCCAGATTATTTCTTCTCAAGTGCTTCCTTCTTCTTGAATTCTTCAATAACCTTTTCCTGGATATAATCCCTAAACTCTGTCTTTATAGGATGTGCAAGATCTCTGTGTTGTTGAGATGGAACAGCCCTCATATCTTCCTTTTTTTCTACTGGATTGAGTTTCGTCCCACAGGAACCACAGAATTTACTTGTTACAGAATTTTTAAATCCGCATTGAGGGCAATTCCTCTGCATCTTTTTGCTTGGCATAGCTACAAAAAGTCCCTTCTTACCCTCAATAATTCTGATGTCCCTTACAACAAATACATCATCAAATGTCACAGAAGCATATGCTCTTAATCTGCTATTTGGTTTGTTTACCAGTGATATCCTTGTCTCGGTAATCTGCATTATACCCTCCTTTTCTAAGAAGTTTTTATACTCTCAACAACATATCTCTTCCAATCCGGAATATCCAGGAAACGTGCCTTCTCTTCTGCCTCCGCTCTATTTAGAAAGACAGAAAATAAAGTCCCTCCGCTTCCTGATACAAAGAATTTTTTTCCTGTTTTCCTCTCTATTCTTTCCTTCACCTCCTTTCCCTCTTTCCATAAATTAAAATAGGGACTTTCCAGCCGGTTAAATATACTCCTTTCTATTCTTTTGATATCTTCTTTCATAATATATTCAATAAGAATTTTAATCCTGCGTATTCCTTCTGTCAAGTCCCCTTCCTCTCCAAGTATATCCATCTCTTTATAAATAGCCCCTGTAGATACAGCAAAAGGTGGTATTAAAAGACAGTAGACAAGTGGAATAGAAGGTATGCCCTTACAGGTTATTTTATCCCCAAACCCTTCAATTATACATCTTTTCCTTTTAATAAAAAGTGGCACATCACTTCCTATCATTGATGCTATCTTCATAAGTTGTCCTTCATCTGTCCTGATACCCCATAAACCAACAAGAGCCATCAAAACAGAAGCAGCATTGGAACTACCTCCTCCAAGACCACTGCCGGGTGGGATTCTTTTTCTTATAGTAACACTTACATCTTTTTTTATACTGAACCGCTCTTTTAAAAGAGAGATTGTTTTTGTAACCGTGTTCTCATCTGGAATTTTCCATTCCGAAAGAAATTTTACCTCTGTACTGGCTGCCTCTTTTATTTCGATGGTATCATAAAGGCCTACTATATCCACCAAAGAGATAAGACGATGCAGACATTTCTCTAAATGTCCCACCTCAAGAAAAAGGTTAACTTTTGCCGGGGAGAGAATTTTCATCGCTGTCCGTAGATGTTTTACACACGGGTTTTTTAGCCACCTTTACAAGGGCAGGCCTTATAACCCTGTTATGAAAGGAATAACCACTTCTTATTTCTTCTATGACCTCGCCTTCTTTATAATCTTCTGTCTCTATTATCTCTGCGGCTTCATGAAGTTCAGGGTTGAAAAATGTCCCTTTTGTATCTATTTTTTTAACTCCGATACTTTCAAGAAACCTTGTAAATTCCCGCTTTAACATTTCCACACCCTTATGGATTGTGTCAGGGGAAGGATTATTATCCATCTGTTTTAATACACCTTCAAATATATCATCAAAAGGAAGAAGTTGCAGAACAAGATTTTCTGTCCCGAACTTAAATATATCCTGTTTCTCCTTCTCTGTCCTTTTTTTATAGTTATCAAAATCAGCCAGTGTCCTCAGGTATTTATCCTTGAGTAAAGAAAGTTCCTCTTCCATTTTTTTTACCTTATCTTCAAGCTCTTTTTTCTTCTTTGCACTCTCCTTCAGATTATTAAGGTCACTCATTTTTATTATAACCCTATCCTTATTACCCTTCATACAGACACACCCTCCTTCGTAAGTATTCACTGATAGCCGTCCAATGTCAGGCACAAAGGCACATAGTAAATTCTTTATCAAGCAGGAAATGGGATGTCTGGCGAACGACTTGTTTACCTCTCGTTCTTTCCTCCATCTCTTTCTATACGAGAGGGATGATTTTGTATTTCTTCCCCCCACCTACATCCTCCCCCTCAGAGGGGGGAGGGAAAGGGTGGGGGTGTTCATTCCCCTCTTTCGTAAAGAGGGGGTTTAGGGGAGATTTTAGAAATCCCCCTGTATCCCCCTTTTCCAAAGGGGGAATTTTTCGGGTGAGTTCGCCGTAGCCCGATTTCTGCGTAGTTTTGCCTCCACAGTAGCACTCGTCGTGATACAGATTTCCCATTTTCTTATCTCTGCACCTTTCACTCAACGACGTTGAGTAAGAATATACCCTCCTTCTCAGTGTATAAATCCTATCCTCCAGGGTGGCCAGTAAGTAAATAATGCCTTTCCTACAAGATACTTCTTTGGAACAAAGCCCCAGTATCTGCTATCCCTGCTGTTTATACTGTTATCTCCTAAAACATAATAACTATCAGGAGGAACTTCTATTTCCTTTTCATTTCCATAGTAACCTTCACTGTAGTAATATCTTCTGGCAATGATTTCTTCTTCAACAGGCATCCCATTTATAAATATCCTCCCATCTTTTATCATAACCTTTTCACCTGGAAGTCCTATCATCCTTTTAACAAAGTCCCTTGTGGGGTCTTCCGGATATTTAAAAATTACAACCTCGCCTCTCTTTGGAGGACGAATCTTATATATGATATCATTAGAAAGAAGACGGTCCCCTACTTTAAGCGTAGGAACCATAGAAGTTGATGGTATCTTAAAGTTCCCTATAAGAAAAGCCCTTATAAAAAGAGCAATCGCCACTGCCCATATAAGGGACTTAAACCACTCAACCGTTTTATTCTGTCCGTGCTTCTTATCTTTCATTCTTCTCTCCTAAAACCTTATAAACTTTTAATTTTACCCTTTTTCCCTTTTAAAATCAACAGATCAAGGTATAGAGCTATATACCTTCTCATCATAATATCAAGAGTAAAATACTCCTCTATTCTTTTACGGGCTGCATTTCCTATATCTTCTCTCAGTTTCTTGTCTTTCAGCAGAGTTATTACTGCTGAAGCAAGTCCTTCAACTGATCTATATTCCACCAGCAACCCGCTTATACCATCTTCAATAATGTAAGGGATATCTCCAACAGGAAAGGCAACGCAACTTTTGCCCAGAGCCATTGCCTCAAGAAGTCCAACAGGACACCCTTCCCAAAGTGAAGGAAAAACAAATATATCAAATAATGGGATAATACCAGCAGGGTTATCTATAAAACCCGTGAAGATAAATCTGTCTGAAATTCTTAACCTTTCCGTTTCCTTTATAAGGGCACCTTTAAGATCCCCTTCCCCCACTATAATAAATCTTGCCTCTGGAAACTTTTTCAGGACCAAAGGTGCTGATAAAACAATATACTTATGCCCCTTTGCTTCACGGAGATTCCCTACAGTCCCAATAATATATTCAGAAGGACCTATCCCCAATTGTTCCCTCGTTGCTTCTCTTACATCTTTAAATGTCTTAATACCATTGGGGATAACAACAATCTTTTCAGGAGTTATCCTGCCTTTTTCTGTAAGTATATCCCTGCCTGTAAAAGAATTAGAAATAACCATATCTGTCCATCTCATTGTAAGACGGTCTACTATCCAGTGATATCTCTTCCTCCATGGGTCAGTACTCCTCTGCGAAGATATTACAACAGGGATTTTTAATATTCTTCCTGCTATTCTTCCTGTAACATTCCCGTAAAAAAGGAATGATTGTAATATATCAGGTGCTTCTTTTTTAATACAGTATAAAAGTTTTATAAAATCAAACGGCCGGGATTTCAAGTTAAAGGTATATGTCTTTATACCCTTTTTTTTCAATTCATCAGTAAATCTTCCATAGCCTTTTATTGTAAAGACCACGGGTGGAGAAAATACATCAGAAGGCAAATTCTCCATCATTAAAAGCAACATCCTTTCAGTCCCGCCTATCTCAGAACTCGGAATTAAAAAAGCGATTTTTATCAATGGTTTTTTACCTTCCATAGAATGGTTTCAGGGGAGCGGATGGTATGCCTCTTCGTATCTTCTCTAGTGCTAAAAGTCCGTTGATACCCGCGCAGGGATACGCTCCTTTCCTTTCAACCAGAATAATACCTTTTAGCCGTTTAATCTTATCAGGGATAACAGATAAGCCAGGCCCTGTAATTATTATCTTCCTCTTTTTGCATATTTTATAAAGTTCATCCACATCCACTATTCTTATCGGATAATTCTTTTTATAATTGAACCTTCCATTAAAATATGAAAGATAAACCTGCCTCCTGTATGCATTAACAATACAAAAGGCAGGTATCTTTAACTCTTTAATGCCGAAAAATATACTATCCATTGTGCCGATACAGAATATACTTGCTTTACTTCCTGATGCAATCCCTTTTGCCACTCCCATTCCCAGTCGTATGCCTGTCCAGAAACCAGGGCCATATGAGACAACCAGAAGTTCCAGTTCTTCCGGCTTACATTTATTGTTTTTAAGGAGTATATCTATAGATGGTATTAACCTGCTTGCAATATCAGGTGTTTTGAAGATATATTCTGCACAAACAAAATTATTCTCAAGAAATGCGACACTGGCTGTATCTGTTGTGGTTTCTATGGACAAGACTTTCATCAGTTAAACCCACCAAGAATATCAGTTATAGTTTCTGTATTAAGCACCGTACCCTGAGGAAGTTTTTTCTCAGAGAGAAGGGACATCCGCGCCTTTCCGAGTGTTACCCTGCCTTCCAGATACACAGGAAGCCGTTTGTTATCAGCAGTGAGCCATAAATCCATAGCCCCTTTTGTGAAAAACCCTTCACTGCTCTTTGCCTGAGGTTTAAGAAGATATACCTCCCTTTTTCCTCTTCCCGGGATATCTACTGTCTTTTTCCCAAGCGTCTTGATGGTAAGGTCCCATATCTCTTTCATAGCAATGGGTATGGTGATTGAGGATGAATTATCAAGGTCAAGAGTCCTTATAATATAAAATATAGAGATGCAATCATAAGCAACATCTGGAAGTGCTATTGTTTTTTCTTTTATTGTATAAAGCCGCCCTTTATCATATTTTCTGTATCTTGTATAATACTCTTTGTTCTTCCAGTCAAAACGGATTTCAAGGATTTCTTCTTTATCATCACTCCCCTTGCTGTATTGATAATAATAATAAGGGAGCAATGTCTTTTTATCAAGGTATGCATCCATCCTGTATAAACCCAATTTTGCCCCCATAATACTTCTTTCAGGAAGTGTAAGGCCTAAGATATGATAAACATTACCATAACTGTTATTTATATCCTCACAGGCAAGCATTCCCTTTCCAATGCTTATAGAGTTCCATGTGATCTGATATACAAGACATTCTCCATTCCATAGTTCAAGGTTTGGTATATATTGAGCAGCAACAGGGGACTTTCCTTCTATTTTCCCTTTTTTTTGCACAGGTAATGCCTTTTCAGGTACTATATCTTTCTTTGCTATTACTACCGGCTTTTCCTCCTCTGGCTGTTTCCTAATTGTCTCGTTTTCAGATATAGTTATTTTTCCTTCAGATGTTTCCACAGGAGATGGGATCTCCTCTTTTTTGCGGAAAATAGAAAAGATATTGTAAGGCCTCCTTTTTCTAAGCAGTTTTACACTTTGACCGTTATCTTCAGGAATTTCAGGTGTTATATGTATCTCCTCAGGAGCCGTTCTGGCAACCTCTTCCCTTAACTTCTCTTTTGAAACCATGGTCTTTGTTGTTATACAACCGGCAAGGAAAATACAGGAAACCACCACTCCAGCCATTACAAGATTTCTTTTCATCTCACATTTTCCTTATTTAGATATTATCTCAGTAATTCTCATACTGCACCCACTTAGATATATAGTCCTTCCTTGAGATAGGCAATATAGTCCTTTATACCTTCTTCAAGTTCAGTAAACTCTCTGTTAAAGCCAGCCCCTCTCAATTTTTCTGTCTCTGCCTGAGTAAAATACTGGTACCCATCTCTATCTATCTCCGGCGGCATATCCACATATTCTATAACAGGGGGAATACCAAGGCATCTAAAGACAGAGAAAACAAGGTCATTAAAACTTCGTGCCTTCCCTGTCCCAACATTATATATACCCTTTTTTTCAGGATGAAGAACAAAAAACAGGATAACATCAACCACATCCTTGACATAGATAAAGTCCCTCTTCTGTTCTCCATCTTTTATATCCTTTCTATATGACTTAAAGAGTTTTTTCCTGCCTGTTTCTTTTATCTCCTTATATGCCTTTGCAACAACACTTTTCATATCC
>Ga0123519_10005720_pt1 | contig 19735 bp, 17 predicted proteins | sample YelNatPaOPRAMG02_FD_87396 | JGI IMG/M metagenome (GOLD analysis project Ga0123519, IMG submission 87396) | Hot spring microbial communities from Yellowstone National Park - Yellowstone National Park OP-RAMG-02 (version 2) | ecosystem: Environmental > Aquatic > Thermal springs > Hot (42-90C) ...
CGCCCCCAGCCCGGCGGCGACCACGCACAGAATCGCCGCGATGCCCAGCTGCAGCCCGACGATGTTCCACACCCCCAGCCGCCAGCCGTGGCGCATGCCCGCGGTCATGCTGGCAATCGCCCCGGCGCCCGGCGACAGGCTGATCAGCCAGCTCGCGGCGAAAAACGTCAGCCAGGTGTGCAGGCTCATGCGGTGGCCTTTCGTGAGCGCGAGGAATTGAACGCCACCAGCCGGGGCCAGTCGATCGCGCCATCGGCGGTGCAGAAATCGGCGATGAAACGGGCGCTGAAGCGGTTGATGACTTGAGCGTATTCGCGGTGAAACGCCTCGTTGCGCGCGCGCGCCTGATGGCCCAGCGGCTCGATGATGTCCCGGTACATCTCCGCGTCGCCCGAGATCAGTTCCCAGAACTCCTGGCCGCAGAGTTTGAGGTAATCCCCTTTTTCTGGCTTGCCGTCGCGGCCGTAGCAGCACCCATTGACCGCGATCAGTTGTCGCTTCTGTCCGTAGATGCGCCGCGCCTGCTTGAAGTGCTCGCGCATTTTTTTGATCTGGCTGGAATTGCCCCAGTTCGGCCCCGATTTGATCGATACGAGGTAGCGCACACCCTCACGATCGAATTCCAGGTCGATGCCTTCGGTAGTCGATTTACGCCCGTCATACGCCGCCGCACAGACTTCGATCGCCACGCCTTCGAGAAAGTCGCCGAAAAGGGTTTCCTCCTGCGACGACAGGTGCGCGTCGAGCAATTGCTTGACCAATTCCGGCGCTGACTCGACGTGTTTGGCCTTGAACAGATACGGGTTCTTGCGCTTGAGCACGGCGTCGAGCTTGAGTGACTGCAGGCTTTGCAGGCGCTTGTCGTGGAACAGCGGAATGTGCTCTTCGATGAACTGCAACAGCCGTTGCTTAAGCCTCGGTTCCATAGCGCGCCGCGTCTTCCATCAGCATGAATTGTTTGCCCACCGCCGCCTCGGCCATGTCGCAATACGCGCGCGACACGTCGATGCCGATGCCGTTGCGCCCGAGTTCGATTGCCGCTTGGAGCGTGGTGCCGGAGCCGACGAAGGGGTCGAGCACGGTGTCGCCCGGATCGGAGAACAGCTTGATGAACCATTCGGGCAGCGCTTGCGGAAACGCCGCGCTGTGGTTTTTGTTACCGCACTCGGTGGCCAGATGCAGCACATTGGTCGGGTAGGCCATCGGCCGGTTCAGCCAGTTGGCGATGTTTTTGCCAAATCCGCTGCCGACCTGCGAATCGAACCGTACCACGTCGTTCTTGCCCAGGCGCTTGAGCCGCGCGTCGGCCCAGTCGCCCATCGGCACCATCACCGCTTCCTGGTTCATCTTGAATTTGCGCTGCTTGGTGAAATGCAGGCAGCGCTCCCAGGCGTCACGGAAGCGATTGGGCCACTTGCCCGGGTAGCAGTTGCGTTTGTGCCAGATGTATTCCTCGGTCCACAGCCAGCCCTGCCGGCGCAACGCCAGGATGAGTTCGAGCACATACGTGTGGCGTTCGCCGTTCTCGACTTTTTCCTTGATGTTGAGCACGAACGAACCGTCGTCGCTGAGCACGCGGAAAAACTCGGCCGAACGCGGCAAAAACCACTCGACGTCATGTTCCGGGGCGATGCCGCCATAGGTGTTTTTGCGCCGGTCGGCGTAAGGCGGCGAGGTGACGATGAGGTTGACGCTGCCGGCGGCGAAGGTTTTGAGCACCTCGCCGCAATCGCCGTGCAGCACCTGGATGGTCGCCATGTCGGGGTGCGCGCTCACAGCGCCGGGGCACGGCGGTGCCAGTCGGTGGCTTGCTGGAACTGGTGCGCGGCGTGCAGCAGCCGCGCTTCGGCAAAGTGTGGGCCGATGAGCTGCAAGCCGACCGGGCGGCGGGCGTTGGCGCCCTGGCCGAAGCCAGCGGGCAGGCTCATTCCGGGTAGACCGGCCAAGCTGGCCGACAGGGTGTAGATGTCGGCCAGGTAGTTGGCCAGCGGGTCGGCCTTGTCGCCCAGATTCCAGGCGACGGTAGGAGACACCGGGCCGGCGATGAGATCGCACGCGGCGAAGGCGGCGCGAAAGTCGTCGGCGATCAGCCGGCGGATTTTCTGCGCTTGCAGGTAGTAGGCATCGTAGTAGCCGTGGCTGAGGACGTAGGTGCCGATCATGATGCGACGCTTGACTTCGGCGCCGAAGCCCTCGGCGCGGCTTTTGCCGTACATCTCGGCCAGGTCGCGGTAGTGCGCGGCGCGGTGGCCGTAGCGCACGCCGTCGAAGCGGCTGAGGTTGGAGCTGGCCTCCGCCGGGGCGATGATGTAGTAGGCGGGAATCGACAGCTCGGTGCGCGGCAGCGACACGTCCACCAAGGTCGCGCCCAGGCGCTCGAACTCGCGCAGCGCGGCGCGCACGGCGAGCTCGACTTCCGCGGCCAAGCCGTCGCCGAAATATTCGCGCGGCAGGCCGATGCGCAGCCCTTCCAACGGCTTGACCGCGCCGGCACCGGGCAGCGGTTCGTCCAGGCCGGCGGTGTAGGCCGGCACCGGGCGATCGACGCTGGTGGCGTCGCGCGGGTCGAATCCGGCCATGTGTTGCAGCAGCAAAGCGCAGTCGTAAGCGGTTTGCGCGATCGGCCCGGCCTGATCGAGGCTGGAAGCGAAAGCGATCATGCCGTAACGCGAGCATAGGCCGTAGGTCGGCTTGATGCCGGTGACGCCGCACATCGCCGCGGGCTGGCGGATCGAGCCGCCGGTGTCGGTGCCGGTGGCTGCGGGTACCAGTCGCGCGGCCACCGCCGCGGCCGAACCACCCGACGAGCCGCCAGGGATGGCTGCGGTGTCCCACGGGTTGCGCACCACGCCGAAGGCGGAGTTTTCGTTGGCCGAGCCCATGGCGAATTCGTCCATATTGGTCTTGCCCAGCGCAACCATGCCGGCGCCGGCCACGCCGTCCACACCTGCGCCCAGCCGCGCGACCACGGTGGCGTCGAACGGGCTGAAGTAGCCGTCGAGCATGCGCGAGGCGGCGGTCGCCGGCATGTCGCGGGTGACGAACACGTCCTTGTGCGCCAGCGGCACGCCCAGCAGCGGCCGGGTGTCGCCCGCGGCGCGGGCGGCATCGGCGGCGTCGGCAGCGGCCAGCGCGGCTTCGCCGGCCACGTGCAAAAACGCCCCCAAGTCGGTGTGCTGCGCGATGCGTTGCAGGCCGTGTTGCACCAACTCGCGGCTGGAGACTTGCCGCGCGGCCAGCGCCGCGACCTGGGCGCGTAGGTCGGCGTCGTACAGATCGGGCGCGCTCATTCGACCACCCGCGGCACGAGGAATAGACCGTCTTGCGCGTCCGGGGCGTTACGCAGCGCGGCGTCGCGGATGTCGCCTTCGGTCACCACGTCGTCGCGCAGCCGCAGCGGCATGTCCTGCACCGCCGACAGCGGATGCGCCAGCGGTTGCACCCCTGCAGTGGGCACGGCGCGCATTTGTTCGACCACGGCGAAAAAGGCGTTCAAGTCGGTTTGCATTTGGCTGCGCTCGGCGGCGCTGAGGTCGAGCCGGGCGAGTTGCGCCAGGCGGTCGATGTCGGCTAGGGAGAGGGACATGGTGGGAATGGGCAATCACGCCCGCACGGTGCGGCCAGCGGCTGGCGGGTGTGCAACAAAAGCAAGCGTCGATGCGGCATTTTATGCGCATGCATGGGTTATGATGTTCCGATTTAGTGCACGGGATTTGACGGAAAAATCAAGCCCGTTTGTTGCATTTTTCACACACACTGGAATCGCAGCTCCGACAGCGGGCGTGCACTGCGCGCCGGCTCCACCTCCCATGTTCCGAACCTTTCGTCAATATTTCTCGACGGACCTGGCCATCGACCTGGGCACGGCCAACACCCTGATCTACGTGCGGGGCAAAGGCATCGTGCTCGACGAGCCCTCGGTCGTCGCCATCCGCCACGAGGGTGGCCCCAGCGGCAAAAAAACCATCCAGGCGGTGGGCAAAGAGGCCAAGCAGATGCTGGGCAAGGTGCCCGGCAATATCGAAGCCATCCGCCCGATGAAGGACGGCGTCATCGCCGACTTCACCGTGACCGAGCAGATGCTCAAGCAGTTCATCAAAATGGCGCACGACACCAAGATGTTCCGGCCCAGTCCGCGCATCATCATTTGCGTGCCGTGCGGCTCCACCCAGGTCGAACGCCGCGCCATCCGCGAATCGGCGCTGGGCGCTGGCGCCAGCGAGGTCTACCTCATCGAGGAGCCGATGGCCGCAGCCATCGGCGCCGGGCTGCCGGTGTCCGAAGCCACGGGGTCGATGATCGTCGACATCGGCGGCGGCACCACCGAAGTCGGTGTCATTTCGCTGGGCGGCACGGTGTATAAAGGCAGCGTGCGCGTGGGCGGCGACAAGTTCGACGAGGCGATCATCAACTACATCCGCCGCAATTACGGCATGCTCATCGGCGAACCCACGGCCGAGGCCATCAAGAAGCAGATCGGCTCGGCCTTCCCCGGCTCGGAGGTCAAGGAAATGGAAGTCAAGGGGCGCAATCTCAGCGAGGGCGTGCCACGCAGCTTCACCATTTCGAGCAACGAAATCCTCGAAGCGCTGACCGATCCGCTCAACCAGATCGTCTCGGCGGTGAAAAACGCGCTGGAACAGACCCCGCCGGAACTCGGCGCCGACATCGCCGAGCGCGGCATGATGCTCACCGGCGGCGGCGCGCTGCTGCGCGACCTCGACCGCCTGCTCGCCGAGGAAACCGGGCTGCCGGTGCTGGTGGCCGAAGACCCACTCACTTGCGTGGCGCGCGGCAGCGGCATGGCGTTGGAGCGCATGGACCGGCTGGGCACGATTTTCACCTCGGAATAATCCGCACGGCGTGGCGGGGCGGGCCGACACGCCGGCGCCCCGCCCAGGGCGATCGGCCCGGCATTTTTCCTCGCTTTCATGGCCTACGGCACCCTCGAGCGCTCACCACCGCCGTTTTTCCGGCAGGGGCCGTCTGCGCTCACGCGCCTGGTGCTGTTTGCCGCGCTGGCGGTGCTGTTGATGACCCTGGACGTCCGTTTCAAACTCACGCCGCTGTTGCGTCAGGGCGTGGCGGTGGCGATCTATCCGTTGCAGCGGCTGGCGCAGGCACCGGTCGATGGCGTGCGGCAGTTGGCCGCGTACGTCGAATCGCCGCTGCAGGCGCAGCAGGAAATCCGCCGGCTGCGCCAGGCCAATCTGAACCTGTCGTTGCAGGCGCAGTTGCAGGCGCAGTTGCGCGAGGAGAACAACCGCTTGCGCACCCTGCTGCAGCTGCAGCGCAGCGAACCGCCGCAGTCGGTGGCGGCGCAGATCAGCGCGCAGGCCAGCGACCCGTTCAGCCGCAGCGTGCTGATCGACCGCGGCAGCCTGCAAGGCGTGGAACTGGGCGCGCCGGTGATCGACGAAACCGGGCTGCTCGGCCAGGTGACGCGCGATTTTCCCTGGAGCGCCGAGGTCACCCTCATCACCGACCGCGACGCCGTGGTACCGGTGCAGAACCAGCGTACCGGCGAGCGCGGGCTGCTCTACGGCGAGCCGGGGCTGTCGCAGGGCGGGCTGGAGCTGCGCTGGATGCCCGCGGCAGCCGACGTGCGCGTGGGCGATCTGTTGGTGACCAGCGGCGTCGATGGCATCTACCCCGCGGGGCTGCGCGTGGCGCGGGTGGTCGCGGTGACCCGGCAGCGCGATAGCGCGTTCGCCCGCATCGTCTGCGCGCCGCTGGCCGATGTGGAGGGCGGGCGCCATGTGCTGGTGCTCAAACCGCTGTCGCCGTTGGCGCCGCCGCCGCAGTCTTTGCCCAGGTCGCGCGCCGGCAAGCCGCAGGCCGCTGCGGCGTCGGCCGCCACGCCCTCGCTGCCGCGATGAAGCTGCGCGCCAACCGCCGTCGTCCGTCGCTGTCGCCTCCCATGCCGGCGGCGCGCGCGCCAGCCGGCGGCGCACGCGAGGTGCTGCTGCTGCCGGCCAATCCGTGGTTCATCGCGCTCACCCTGGCGCTGGCGCTGTTCATCGACTTTTTGCCCTTGGGGCGTTTGCCCTGGCTGCCCGATCTGGTGGCGCTGACGCTGGTGTTCTGGAACGTGCACCAGCCGCGCCGCGTGGGCATGACGGTGGCCTTCGTCCTCGGCCTGGTGGTCGATGTGCAGCAGGGTGCGGTGCTCGGTCAGCATGCGCTGATCTACACCGTGTTGAGCTATTTCGCCATCACCCTGCACCGCCGGCTGTTGTGGTTTCCGCCGCTGCAGCAGGCATTGCATGTCTTGCCGCTTTTTTTTGCCGCGCAATTGCTGCAGTTGCTCGTGGGCATGTGGGCCGGTGGGACGTTTCCGGGGTGGAGTTTTTTTCTCGCTGCGGTGTTGCAGGCTGCGCTGTGGCCGCTGTGGACCTGGCTGCTGCTGGCGCCGCAGCGCCGCGCGCCGGACCCCGACCGCAATCGCCCGCTGTGATTGCTGCGTTGCAGAACCTTGCGCTGCTGCCGCGCTCCAATCGTGTTTGAAGCCTGTTTGCGATGACTGAACTGCGCGATATCGAACGCGAATTGTGGCGCTTTCGCCGCCGCCTCATCCTTGCTGCGGGCGCGGTGATTTTGAGTTTCGCGCTGCTCGTCGGCCGTTGGGTCTGGCTGCAGGTGTTGCGCCACCGGCAGTTTTCCACCCAGGCGCAGGACAACCGCATCGCCCTCGTTCCCATCCCGCCGCAGCGCGGGCTGATCCTGGACCGCAACGGCGTCATCCTGGCGAACAACTACGCCGCTTACACCCTGGAAATCACGCCGTCGAAAGTGTCGGGCACGCTGCAGCAGACCATCGACGCGCTCAAGGCCATCGTGCCGATCACGCCGTTCGACGAGCGCCGCTTCAACAATCTGCTGGCGCAGTCGCGGCGCTTCGAGTCGCTGCCGATTCTCAACAAGCTCAGCGACGACCAGGTGGCGCGCTTCGTCGCGCAGCGTTTTCGCTTCCCCGGCGTGAACGTGCGCGCACGGCTGTTTCGCAACTACCCGCTGGGGCCGCTGGGCTGCCATCTGCTGGGATATATCGGCCGCATCAACCAGGCCGAGCAGCAGCGCATCGACGACAGCGACGACGCGGGCAACTACCTCGGCACCGACCACATCGGCAAGCTCGGCGTCGAGCAAGCCTACGAGAGCCAGCTGCACGGCGTCACCGGCTACGAGGAGGTCGAGGTCAACGCCACCGGCCGGCCGGTGCGCAAGATCAAGACCGTGCCGGCCACGCCGGGGCAGAACCTGGTGCTGAGCGTGGACATCCGGCTGCAAAAGCTGATCGAAGACCTGTACGGCACACGCCGCGGCGCCTGCGTGGCCATCGACCCGCGCAACGGCGAGGTGCTGGCCTTCGTCTCCATGCCAACGTTCGACCCCAATCTGTTCGTCGATGGCATCGACCAGGCGAACTGGGACGCGCTGAACACCTCGCCCGACCGTCCGCTGCTCAACCGCGTGCTGCGCGGCACCTTCCCGCCGGGATCGACGTACAAGCCGTACCTGGCGATCGGCGCGTTGACCGAGGGCATCCGCACGGCGCAGTGGAGCTTTCGTGATCCGGGCTACTTTCTGTTCGCCGGGCACCGCTTCCGCGACGACGTGCCGGGCGGGCACGGCATCGTCGATATGCACAAAGCCATCCAGGTGTCTTGCGACGTGTATTTTTACATGGTGGCGCACGACTGGGGCGTGGACGGCATGGCGAAATGGACGCAGCAGTTCGGCTTCGGCCAGGCCACGGGCATCGACCTGCTGGGCGAGGCCAAAGGGGTGCTGCCGTCCAAGGAATGGAAACGCCGGGCGTTTCGCTCCCCGGCGCAAAAGGTCTGGTACCCGGGGGACACCATCAGCCTGGGCATCGGTCAGGGCTACAACACCTTCACCCCGCTGCAGATGGCCACGGCGCTGTCCACCCTGGCGAACAAGGGTACGCGCTACGCCCCGCGCGTGGTGCGTGCCATCGAGGACATGACGACCCGCCGCTTCACCCCGGTGCAGGCGCCGGTGGTGCAGCGCATCGACCTCGACCCGGCGTACTGGGATGTGGTGCACGGCGGCATGATCGCGGTCAACCAGACCGGGGGCACGGCGGCGCAGGCGTTTGCCGGCGCCGCCTACACCAGCGCAGGCAAGACCGGCACGGCGCAGGTGTTCACCGTGGCGCAGAACCAGACTTACGACGCCAAGGATCTGGCGCACCATCTGCGCGACCATGCGCTATACACGGTGTACGCGCCCGCGGACAACCCGGTGATCGCGCTGGCGATGATCGTCGAAAACGCCGGTTTCGGCGGCATGGCGGCAGCGCCGATTGCGCGCAAGGCGCTCGATTATCACCTGCTGGGCATTTACCCCAGCGACGAAGAAATCGAAAAAATCAGTGGCGCCATGCCGCGGCCGGTGCAGTTCACGTACGCCGGGCAGCGCGAGGGGGTGCCGTCCGTTCCCGGGGCCAAGCCGCCGCCGGCGCCGCAGGCCTCGACAGCGGCGCCGGCAGCATCGGCGGCGTCTACGGCGTCTGCGGCGTCTGCGGCCCGCCAGATGCCGCCAGCGGCGGGGTCTGCGCCAGCGGCCAAGCCCACGGCGCTGGACGCCGATGCCGTCGGCCGCTACCCGGCGGTGGCGTGTAGCGGCGGCGTGCGCACGCCGCTGTTCACCCGCTTCGGCGCCCGGCCTGACGTGGCCGACGACAGTGAAGGAGTGCGGCTATGAGTGTGACTTTCGACCGTCCGCCGCTGTGGCGGCGGCTGCGTCCTTACTTCAGCGGGTTCGACGGCCCCTTGCTCGCCGGTTTGCTCTGGCTGGTGGCCATCGGCTGCATCGTGCTGTTTTCTGCTTTGCAGGATGCGCACGTGCCGTTTGGCGACCACTTGCGCAACCTGGCGATCGGTTTTCTGGTGCTGTTCGCCGTGGCGCAGGTGCCGCCGCAACGGCTGATGCAGGCAGCCGTGCCGGTTTACACCCTGGGGGTGGCGCTGCTCGTGGCCACGGCGATGTTCGGTTTGGTGCGCAAAGGTGCGCGCCGCTGGCTGGACTTGGGCGTGACCGTGGTGCAGCCGTCGGAAATCATGAAAATCGCCGTGCCGCTGATGCTGGCCTGGTATTTCCAGAAACGCGAAGGCCAAATCCGGGTGAAAGACTTTTTCATCGCCACCGGTTTGCTGCTGCTGCCAGTGGCGTTGATCGCCAAACAGCCCGATTTGGGCACCGCGCTGCTGGTGCTGTCCACCGGGGCGTTCGTGATTTTTTTCGCCGGGCTGTCGTGGCGGGTGATCGCGCTGCTGGCCGCGCTGGCGGCAGCCGGCGCGCCGCTGATGTGGCATTTCATGCACGACTACCAGAGGCAGCGGCTGATGATGCTGTTCGACCCGCAAAGCGACCCTCTGGGCAAGGGCTTCAACATCATCCAGAGCATGATCGCCATCGGTTCGGGCGGGGTGTTCGGCCAGGGCTATCTGCACGGCACGCAGGCGCACCTGAACTTCGTGCCCGAATCGCACACCGACTTCGTGTTCTCCGTGCTGGCCGAGGAATGGGGGCTGGCCGGCAATCTGGTGCTGCTGGCGGCCTACGCCTTTTTCATCCTGCGCGGGTTGATGATTGCCGCAGGGGCGCCAACCCTGTTTTCCCGGCTGCTCGCGGCGTCGATTTCGCTGATTTTTTTCCTCTACGCCTTCGTCAACATGGGCATGGTTTCGGGCATCCTGCCCGTGGTGGGTGTGCCGCTGCCGTTCGTCAGTTACGGTGGCACCGCGCTGACGACGTTGATGCTCGGTACCGGCATCCTGCTGTCGATCGCCAAATCCAAGCGGCTGGTGCAGAGCTGAAGCGCCGTGCGCGGCAGAGGCAGCGCACATTTTGATACGCCTTCGCCGCCAAATGGCGTCAGAATGTCTGTAGTGCGCGGTACAGCGCACGGCCACCACCCAAAGGAGAAGACAATGCAAAACAAGCGATTGACCCGCGCCGCCAGTGGCGCCATCCTCGCGCTGGCCCTGCTCGGTGCAGGCGCCATGCAGGCGCAGGCGGCCAACCCGTCGATGCTTCACGATTTCAACTTCGACAAACCGGCGTTCATCCACGATCTGCCGTTTGCCCGCACCAACCTGGTCATCCAGGTCAGCGAGGACGACCCGCAACGCTGGGCGCTGGCGTTGAACAACGCGCAAAACGCCATGGATTTTCTCGGTCAGGAAAAAGTGCGCATCGTCATCGTCACCTACGGCCCGGGGCTGCGCATGCTGCTGGCGAACAGTCCGATGGCCAAGCGCATCGCCTCGCTCGACGCCGAAGGCGTGGAGTTCGACGCTTGCCACAACACCATGGAAGGCATGGCGAAAAAACTCGGCCACATGCCCAAGCTGGTGCCGCAGGCCGTGGTCGTTCCCGCGGGTCTGGTGCGCATCATGCAGCTCGAACAGCACGGCTTCGACTACATCAAGCCGTGAGAGGCCGCGGGCCGCTGCGGCGTTGACAGCGCATGCGACGCCGCGCATGATGGCCGCATCATGTCCATTCCTCGCCCTCGTGCCGCTCCGGTTTTGACGGTGCGGCGGCTGCATATCGATCTATCCGGCGGTTTTTCCCAGCGTTGGAACGGCGGCGATGCGTTCACCACCGCGTACTTCAACGCGCTGTCGATGAGCTTTCCCGTGGGCGAGCAGTTTTTCATCGACAGCGTGCGCGACGGTGCCGCGCTGCTCGGTGACAGCCCGCAAGACCGTGCGCTGCGCGCCACGGTGCAGAGCTTCATCGGCCAGGAGGCCACGCACCGCCATTTGCACGCGCAGTACAACGCCGAGCTGCAGCGGCAGGGTTTCGACAACGCCTGGGAACGGCGGCTGCAGGTCGAAATCGCCCGCCGCCGCGCGGCGCACGCGCGTTGGCCCGCGCTGCAGCGCGCGCGCAGTGCGCTGGCGGTGACGGCGGCGATGGAGCATTACACCGCGCTGCTGGGCCGGCTGCTGCTGGCGCGTGTGGATCAGCCCGGCGACTGGCTGCGCCACGCCGACGAGCCGCTGCGCACCTTGTGGCGCTGGCACGCCGCGGAGGAAAGCGAACATCGCGCCGTCGCCTTCGACCTCTACCAGCAACTCGGCGGCGGCTACTGGCAACGCCTGCGCTGGTTCGGTTACGCCACGCGGCTGTTTCTCGGCGGTTCGGCGCGGCAGACACTGGCCAATCTGCGGCACGACCATGCCCTGAGCGCGCCGCGCACCTGGCTGTCGGCGCTGCGGTTTTTCTGTGGCCGCTACGGCGTGGTCTGGCGCATCAGCGGGCCTCTACTGGCGTATCTGCGGCCCGGTTTTCACCCGGCGGGCAACGGCGACGACGCTGCGGCCAGCGCCTGGCTGCGCGAACACGCCGCGCAGTGGCAGGCCGTGCGCCAGCCGCCCATGGCGGCGGGCGCAGAGCACTGATCGCACCGGCTCAGGCCGCGGCCAGACAGTCCAGCGTGTCGTCGAACGCGGCGACCAGCGCATCGGCGTCGGCCGCGGTGTGCGCCGGGCTGGCCAACACCATGTTGTGGAACGGCGTGAGCAGCACGCCGCGGTTGAGCAGTGCGAGCTGCAACGCGGGTTCCAGCGCGTGGTCGAACGCGGCGCGCGCTTGGCTGCCGTTGCGCGGGCGTTGCGGCGCGAACTGCACTTCGCAGCGCGCGCCGATGCGCGTGACCGTCCACGGCAGGCCGCGGCGGGCGATGATGGCCTGCAGCCCGTCGGCCACCCGCTGGCAGATCGCAAACATGTGAGCGTAGGCGTCCTCGGTCATCACCTCGGCGAGCATCGCCCGCATCAGCTTGAGCGTAAGCAGCCCGGCCGACAGCGTGGTGCCGATGCCCGAGTGTCCGGGCGGCGCCGCGGCCTTGGCCGCCTGCATGCGCGCGCCCACTTCCGCGGTGAAGCCATACGCCGCGCCGGGCGTGCCGCCGGCCAGCGGCTTGCCCAGCACCAGGATGTCCGGCGCCAGACCGTGCAGGCGGGTGTAGCCCCCGGGGCCGCAGGACAGGGTGTGCGTCTCGTCGAGCACCAGCAGCGTGCCGTGCTCGCGGCACGCGGCCTGCACGCCGTCGAGAAAGCCGGAATCGGGCAGCACCATGCCGATATTGGTCAGCACCGGCTCGGTGATGACGCAGGCCACGTCGCCCGCAGCCAGCGCGGCGCGCAGCGCCGGCAGGTCGTTGAACTCGACCACGCGGGTAAAACGCGCGATGTCGTGCACTTGGCCGAGCAGGCTCGCGCGGGTGTGCGCGCTGCCGTCGGTGGCCAGATCGACGAACACGTCGTCGACCGTGCCGTGGTAGCAACCGTTGAACACCACGATATTCGGCCGCCCGGTGATCGCCCGCGCCCAGCGCAGCACGAAGCGGTTGGCATCGCTGGCGGTGGTGGTGAACTGCCACATCGGCAGGCCGAAGCGCTGCTGCAGCAGCGCGGCGACATCGAGTGCCGCCTGAGAGGGCAACATGGTCGTCGCGCCGTGCCCGCCCTGCTCGGCCAGCACCCGCGCTACCGGTGCCGGGCTGTGGCCGAACATCGCGCCGGTGTCACCCAGGCAGAAGTCGATGATCGTGTGGCCGTCGGCGTCGACCAGCCGCGCGCCCTGCGCCCGATCGACGAATAGCGGCACGGGGGTGGGGGCGTCGGCCATCCAGTGCAGCGGGACACCGAAAAGGAAATGGCGCTGCGCCTGCTCATGTAGGGCGGCGCAGCGCGGATGCGCAGCGAGGAACCGGGCGGATTCGGCCGCGTGCAGGCGATGGACGCGGGCGGGATCGAACGGGGTGGCGGTCGGCATGGCGGCGGAGGAGGCAAAACCGCTGCGCAGTATGCGCCAAGCGCGACGCGCGCTGCAAGCGCCGCAATGGCCCTGCGGCGCGGGGCCAAAGTGGTTCTATCGGCGGGCTATTTTCGGCGATAGGCTTGAGTCCGCTTGCAGGGCTTCCTCGGCATGGGCTGAACTTTGCCGCCCGTTCACATCTTCCTACAACCATGGTTCAGCACGCATTTGCCTATGTGTCGCCGCATCGCTTCGCCGGTGCGCCGGCCTGCTCTGGCGCGCCGCCGGCGGCGCCGTTCGGCGTGGCCGGTGTGGCGTGGGACGGGGCGGTGACCAACCGACCCGGCGCGCGTTTCGGCCCGGCGGCGATTCGCCAGGCCAGCCTGATGCTGTGCGACGCCACGCACCCGCTGTTCGACGTCTCGCCAGCCGATCAGCTCTGTGACCACGGCGATCTGTTGTTGCCCAACACCGCGCTGCAGGCGATGCGCGCGGCCCTCGAGCCGCAGGCGCAGAGCCTGATGGCACAGCAGCACATGGTGTGGCTGGGCGGCGATCACTCCATCACGCTGTCGTTGCTGCGCGCCTTGCGCACGGTGCACGGTCGTCCGCTGGCGGTGCTGCATTTCGACGCGCATTGCGACACGTGGAGCGACCACTTCGGCGAGCCATCCGGTCACGGCACCTGGGTTGACGAGGCGGTGCAGGAAGGGCTGGTCGTGCCGCAAGGACTCGTGCAGATCGGCATCCGCTCGGCAGCCGAGCGTGCCGCGCGCGACTATGTCAAACGCATCGGTGGCCGGGTGTTCACTGCGCGCGAGCTGCGCGGCCTGGAAAGCCCGTCGCAACTCGCGCCGGTCGTCGCCGACATCCGCGCCCGACTGGCCGCCGCGGGCGCGCCGGTTTACCTGACGCTGGACATCGATTGTCTGGACCCGGCTTTCGCTCCAGGTACCGGCACCCCCGAGCCCGGCGGGCTGAGCAGCGCGCAGGTGTTGTCGCTGCTGGAGGAGCTGTGCGGGATGCAACTGCCGTTCGTCGGCATGGATTGCGTCGAAGTCTCGCCGCCTTACGATCATGCCGAGCTCACTGCCAACATCGCTGCGCACTGCGTCTGGACGTATGTGTGCGCGCGCGTCGCCGCAGCGCGCAGCGCGCAGGCGTGAGCCGGGAGCGGGCATGATGCGGCTGGAACTGCAGGCGCAGCGCCTGGTCGAGAACTCGTACTACGTGCAGACGGCGCACGCTGCGCCGCAGCACGCGCCGCTGCAGGGCGAGGTGCATACCGATGTCTGCATCGTCGGCGGCGGTCTGGCCGGCTTGTCGGCGGCGTTGGAGCTGCGCCAGCGCGGCCTGCGTGTGGTGTTGCTCGAAGGCCGGCACATCGGCTGGGGCGCCTCCGGGCGCAACGGCGGGCAGGCGCTGGCCGGCTACGCCAGCGAAATGGGGCCATTCGAACGCCAGCTCGGCCTGCCCGCCGCGCGGCAGGCGTGGGACGTGTCACTCCAAGCGCTGCACCTGCTGCGCGAGCGCATTGCGCGCTACACCATCGATTGCGACTGGACGCCCGGCGCGCTGACCGTTGCGGTCACGCCGGCCAAGGCGCGTGCGCTGTACGCCTGGGCAGAGCACATGCAGCGGGATTATGGTTACGCCCATTTGCACAGCCTGAGCCTTGCGCAGACGCGCGAGCTGGTCGCCAGCACCCGCTATTGCGCCGCGGTGTTCGACGACCTGGGCGGCCATTTGCACCCGCTGAACTACACCCTCGGCCTGGCACGCGCCGCGCATGACGCCGGGACGGCGATCCACGAACATTCCGAGGTGATCGCGGTGCAGCCCGCGGCGCAGGCTGGCGGCGGCAAAGCGCAAGTGCGCTGCGCTGACGGCAGCGTACGTGCCAGCCACGTGCTGCTCGCCGGCAATGTGCAACTGGGCGGGGTGGTGCCGCAATTGGCGCGGCGCATCATGCCCGTGGGCACTTACATCATTGCCACCGAACCCTTGGGCGCGCAGCGTGCCGCCGAATTGGTGCGCAACCGGGCCTGTGTTTGCGACACGCAGTTCGTCCTCGACTATTACCGTCTCAGCAGCGACCATCGGCTGTTGTTCGGCGGTCGGGTGAGCTATTCCACTGCCACGCCGCGCGACCTCACGGCAGCCATGCGCCGCAGCATGTTGCGTGTCTACCCCCAGCTCGCCGATGTGCGCATCACCCACTGCTGGGGTGGGTTCGTCGATATCACCATGAACCGCGCTCCCGATTTCGGCCGCATCGCCCCTGACGTGCTCTATCTGCAGGGGTTTTCCGGTCACGGTCTGGCGCTGGCCGGCATGGCCGGGCGGCTGGCGGCCGAAGCCATCGCCGGCCAGGCCGAACGTTTCGATCTGTTCGCCCGGTTGCAGCACAAGCCTTTTCCCGGCGGTGACTTGCTGCGCACGCCTGCGCTGGTGCTGGGCATGCTGTGGTACCGGTTGCGCGATTTGCTTTGACCGTGCCGCGCCAGGGAGTCAATCGGGCAAGTGGTCACGGATGAGCTGGCACAGCTTTTGTGCCCACGGCGGCACGCGTTCCGTGGGGACGTAGGCGTAACCGAGGATGAGGCCGCGCTGCCTGGGCGCTGACAGGAAGTAGCGTGACAGCGGCCGCACCGTCATGCCCTGCGCGTCGGCGGCGCGGGCGATGGCTTCGTCGTCCACCGCATCCTCGGGGCGAAACAGCAAGCACAGGTGCAGGCCGGATTCCTGGCCAGAAATCTGCACGCGGTCGCCCAAGCAGCGTTGCACGCGGCGCGCCAGTTCGTCGCGCCGGGCCTGGTAGGCCACGCGCAGCCGGCGGATCAGGGTGTTGAAATGGCCTTCGGTGATGAAATCGGTCAGCGCCGCCTGCAGCATGAGTTGCCCGGGGCGGAACAGGTCGTACAGCCCGGTGTTGAACGCAGGCAGCAAGTCGGTGGGTACGACCAAGTAGCCCAGGCGGATTCCGGGGTACATCACTTTGGAAAACGTCCCCGAGTACAGCACCTGCGCATGCTCGTCCAGCCCCTGCAGGCTGGCGTAGGGCCGGCCACCGTAACGGAATTCGCTGTCGTAATCGTCCTCGAAAATCCAACAGCGCTGGCGCGCGGCGAACTGCAGCAGAGCGCGGCGGCGCTGCAGGCTCATCACATGGCCCAGCGGGTATTGGTGCGACGGTGTGACGTAGATCAGTCGCGGCTTGCCCTGCTGCCAGTCGGTCGCAGACGGTGCGATGCCCTCGGCGTCGACGGCGATGGGCCGAAGTTTCAGCCCGGCGGCCTGCAGCGCCCGGCGCGCGCCCCAGTAGCAGGGGTTTTCCACCCAGGCTTCATCGCCATGGTCGGTCAGCAGCCGTGCGGCCAGGTCGAGCGATTGTTGTGTTCCCGAGGTGATGAGCACCTGCTCGGGGGTGACGCGCACCGAGCGGGACAGGCTCAGATATTGCGCGATGGCTGCGCGCAGCGGCATGTAGCCGCCCTGCTGGCCGTAGTCGAGCAAATCGCGGTCGAGGCTGCGCCAGTATTTGGCCTGCAGTTTTTGCCAAAGCTGGATGGGAAACTCGGCGAACTCGATCGTGCCCGGGGCGAACGGCTGCACCTCCAGATCGGCGGCACCCGATTGCGCCGTGAGCAACGCGCCGCGCTGCGACAGTTCGCGCGGCGTGTCGCCTTGCAGGCCTGCGGCGGTCGCCTGCCGGCGCGACCGGGCGGGGACGGTGAGCGGGCCGAGATCGGGCAGCGTTTTGGACACGAACGTGCCGCTGCCCTGCCGCGCGGTGAGATAACCTTCGGCGGTGAGCTGGTTGATCGCCGACATCACCGTATTGCGTGACAGGTTCAGGTCACGCGCCAGGTCGCGGGTGGACGGTAGCTGCACCCCGGCGGTGATCCGCCCGGACAGGATGGCGCCGCGCAGCGACAGGTATAACCGGCGGTTGAGCGGCGCAGCCACGGCAGCGTCGCTTTCGGTGCGCTGCAGCTCGGTGAGCAAGAGCTCGGACAGGGCCAGGGAACGCATGGAATGCAGTGGCGAAGCGGGTGGTCTGCGCGGGCGGCACGGCAGCCACAAGCCCGAGGGGTGGCGGCTGCGTGGGGCAGGGTCAAACGAGAAGGGCGCTGCCGGTCTGTCAAACCGGCCAGCGCCCGATTTCGGGCTTCATGGGCGAAGCCTGCGTCATGCCACAGCATGACCGAATGCACTGTGTCGTTCAGCTCGATGCGTTTCGATAGAACCTCCCCGATCTGAATGATGACGACCTCAATCTACGCCTGCTGCGGTCGAGTTGCAAGCGTTGTTTGCGCAACCGGCAACTGGCCCCATCGAAGAAGCAGGGAGTGGCACTTTCGACGGGGCCAATCGGCAGTTAAATTGGGTTCATCCGATGAGGCTAACTCATCGAAAACCCAGAAGATTTTGTTGCGCGACGATGGTGCGTTTATATTTTGCGCCGCACCAAAATGGACGCGCTGCCGCGTTCGTTCGTCGTGGATGGCCGGCTTTGCGCTGCACCAAAATGAAACTGTCGTTCGCTTGCCGAGTTGATGGCCTGTTATTGATTTGTCATGTCCTCGATTGCTGAATCCCTGCCCTGCGTGGCGGTGTCGACCGATCTGAAAACCATCGCTGGTCACCCCACCTACGCCGTGGCGCAAAAATACGTCGACCCGTTGTTGCCGCTGGCGGGAGTGTGGCCCTGGTTGCTGCCGTCGCTGGGCGGGCAGACGCCGCTGGATGTCGTGCTCGACCACATCGACGGCCTGGTGCTTACCGGCTCGCCGTCGAACATCGAGCCGCACCATTACGGCCAGGAGCTGGCCAACCCCGACTCACCGGCCGACCCGGCGCGGGACGCCACCACCTTGCCGCTGATCCGCCGGGCGATTGCCCGCGGTCTGCCGCTGTTGGGCATCTGCCGTGGGTTTCAGGAAATCAACGTCGCCCTGGGCGGCACGCTGCTGCAGGAGGTGCACAACACCGCCGGCTTCATCGATCATCGCGAAGACGAGGCGCTGGACATCGCCGGGCAATACGGCCCGGCACACCCGGTGCGCGCGGTGCCCGGAGGGATGCTGGAGGCCATCGTCGGCGCAGGCTCGTGGCAGGTCAACAGCCTGCACGGGCAGGGCATTCAGACGCTGGCCCCCGATCTTCTGGCGCAGGCGCACGCGCCCGACGGCTTGATCGAGGCGTATACCCACCGCAACGCGCCGGGTTTTTTGCTCGCGGTGCAGTGGCATCCGGAATGGCAGGCGGCGCAAAACCCGGTGTCGCGCGCGCTGTACGCCGCTTTCGGCCAGGCGTGTCGTCAGTTTGCCCAGCGCAGACTGGCGCGCGCGGCCTGAGCAAACCCGCGCGGGCCCTTGGCGTTCAAAGTCCGCGCGACCCGATGATGTTTCCCGAAACGCAAATTGGAACCCATCATGAGCAGCAGTGACAACCGCAAGCAGTGGACCTTCAACGATCTGGAGGGATGGCTCAACGCGCAGCGCATCACCGAAATCGAATGCCTCGTGCCCGACCTCACCGGCGTGGCGCGCGGCAAGATCCTGCCGCGCAGCAAGTTCACCGAAGACCGCGGCATGCGGCTGCCCGAGAGCATCATCGGCTTGACCGTCACCGGCAACTGGCCGGAAGACGAGCGGCTGGAAACGCTCATCGCCGACACCGACCGCGACATGAATCTAGTTCCCGACCCGAGCACCGCGCGCGTCGTGCCCTGGGCCACCGATCCGACGGCGCAGGTGATTCACGATTGCTATTTCAAAGACGGTGCGCCGGTCGATTACGCGCCGCGCACCGTGCTGAAAAACGTGCTCAAGCTGTACGCCGCACGCGGCTGGGCGCCGGTGGTCGCCCCGGAGCTGGAGTTTTACTTGGTGGACAAAAACACCGACCCCGACCAGCCGCTGCGCCCGCCGATCGGCCGCTCGGGCCGCGCCGAAACCTCGCGGCAGCATTACAGCATCGACGCGGTCAACGAGTTCGATCCGCTGTTCGAGGACATCTACGACTACTGCGACGCGATGGACCTGGACGTCGACACCCTGATCCACGAGGTCGGCGCCGGGCAGATGGAAATCAACTTCCTGCACGGCGACCCGCTCGATCTGGCCGACAAGGTGTTTTTTTTCAAGCGCACCATCCGCGAAGCGGCGATGCGGCACAACATGTTCGCCACCTTCATGGCCAAGCCGATGGCCGGCGAGCCCGGCAGCGCGATGCATGTGCACCAGAGCGTGGTCGACACCAAGACCGGGCGCAATGTGTTCAGCAACGCCGACGGCGGTCCGTCCGACTTGTTTTTGCACTACATCGGCGGGCTGCAGAAATACATCCCGCACGTCATGGCGCTGTTCGCACCCTACGTCAATTCGTACCGCCGGCTGGTGGCCAACACCGCGGCGCCGACCAATGTCGAATGGGGCAGCGACAACCGCACCGTCGGCATCCGCGTGCCCAACTCCGGGCCGGAAAACCGCCGCATGGAAAACCGCGTCATCGGCGCCGACGCCAACCCCTATGTGGCGCTGGCGGCCAGCCTGGCCTGCGGCTATCTGGGCATGGTCAACGCCATCGCTCCGCTGCCGGAAATGACCGGTAACGCCTACGCCACGCCGCACGCCACGCCGCTGCCGCAAAGCCTGTCGGAATCGGTGCGGCTGCTCGACGAAGTGCCCGAGCTTGAAGCCATTCTGGGCAAGCGCTTCTGCGGCATTTACAAGGCGGTGAAGATGAGCGAGTACGCCGAGTTCATGAAAGTCATCAGCCCGTGGGAGCGCGAGCACCTGCTGCTGCATGTCTGAGCGCCACCCGCTGCCACGCCAACCCCCTGGATTCGTACCGGATCGCACTGGAGACCCGCACGCAAGCCACCGACCTGCCGACGTTCGACACCGCGGCATTGCGCGCCAAGGACGCC